>ENA-UOXG01001495-UOXG01001495.1-mixed-culture-metagenome-genome-assembly--contig:-NODE-1495-length-14719-cov-57.965698_pt1 | contig 14719 bp, 7 predicted proteins | sample MGYA00238159_ERZ761634 | MGnify/ENA primary metagenome ERZ761634 (study PRJEB28908, sample SAMN08776845) | mixed culture metagenome | isolation source: Freshwater growth medium | place: USA... | reverse complement strand
CAATCAGAGCCAATCCCAATCAGAGCCAATCAGTACTTGGTCTCGGCCCAATTCTCGGCGTTGAGCTGGAGGGACGTGGCGACCTTGGAGAAGGCGGCCGCGAGCAGGAGCTTGCCGCCGCGCACGAGGCTCTGCCCCCCCTTGGGGTTGCCGATGACCTGCATGATGGGCGGCGGACCAGCATGATGGGGAGGCGGGCCGCGGGCCTCGGTCGACGAAGGCTCAGGCTCCGTCACTTGGGCGTCGTCGTGAGCGTCCCCCTCTGCGGCGGCGGCGGCGGCGAAGAGGGCCGGCGGCGGCGGTGGGATGGGCGACAGCTTCGCGTCCGGCGCGGCGGGGAGCACGGCCTGCATCGCCGTCTCCTCGACGCGATAGATGAAGTGGCCCCCGATGACACCGGCCACCTCGTGCCGTGTCACAAAGAGCATGTACCAGCCCTCGACGAAGCGCACCATGCCGAGCAGCGCCGACGCATTGAGCAGACACACGAGCGGCGCGTCGTGGTGCGCTCCGATCTCGGCAAGCCGCGCCATGCACTCCTTTTCTGTGTACAACGTCCTCTCCTCCTCCACAGGCAGCATGTTACCCGGACGCCAGTCCGCCGCCGGCCGGTACACGTGCATCACGCGGCGCAGGTCAGGGCCCTCGTGGCCGACGAGCACATACGCCGCCGGGCTCTCGAATAGGTCGACGCGAGCCACGATGGTCTGCCGAAGAGGCATGGTCCTCCTTCCAAGCTGCTGCTGCCTGCTGTGAAACACAAACGCGCACTCTCTCCATCCCTAACTATCCTTCATGTCGCGCCGTGGTGGAGCGCGATATAATTAGATTGGAGACTGACAATTGTGCTCGACACGGCGCCGAAGAATTCCTCACAAGGGCGGCTTTCCGATAGGAAGGGCTTTGGCGGGACGGCAGTGAGCGACATGAATACTCCCGCGGCCGACCGGGCAACGGGCGACGGCAGCGCCGACGAAGCGCAGGACGACTTCACTCGGTCGCCGCACGGCGGCTCGGAGGATGAGGAACGAGGGGCCGTAGAGGTTCAGGGTGAGGGCCAGGCAGCCGACGGCGCTGCCACCGGCATCCGGAAGCGGCGCTTGCTGCGCGCGCGTAAGACGGCCGAGGAGCTCAATCTGCTCAGGGATCCGACCGAGAAGATCGTGGAGCTCACGGAGCCGATCCTGCAGGAGCTCGCGGGCGCGAAGAAGCTCCACCAGCTGCGCTACCCGACCTACGTGGTGTGCACGCACCCGAATTTTCAGCTGCGCTCGATCGAGGGCCTGGTGTCGATCAAAGGCACCGCGCTCAAGGAGCTCAACCTCTCCGACAACAAGCTCATGGTGCTCGACTCGCTCGATCAGTTCTCGACCCTCAAGATTCTCAAGGCGTCGCGCAATGAGATCTTTGAGGTGGTCATCGAGAAGCTACCGCGGCTCAAGGTGCTCGACCTGTCGCACAACCGGCTTCAGGGCATCCCCGACCTCTCGGGCTTCAAGACGCTCGCGCACCTCGACCTGAGCCACAACCTCATCGGCACACGGCCCGAGAGTGAAACTTCCCCTGATGGGTGGGAGAATTTCAAGAACAGCCCGCTGCAGCAGCTGACGCGCCTTGACCTGTCATACAACCAGATGAACTGGGACCAGAAGACGTTCAACGACCAGGTGGTGACCCTGAAGGAGAAGAGTCTCCGCCACCTCGCCTTCGTGGGCAATCCCTTCGTCGAGGAGGTCGAGGGGTACCGCATCTGGATCCTCTCCAACTGCCCCAAGATCATCGACGTCGACGGTGAGAAGATGAGCGTACTCGAGAGGCGCTCGCGCATCAAGGACCCGCCCGCGGTGGTCAAGGAGGTCAAGGCGGACAACACGCTCGATGAGTATTTGGGCAAGCGCGTCGTCGTCAAGCTGTTTGAGCAGACGAAGCAGTTGATGGAGTGCTTCGACGCGCCCGACAGGACGCTCGACGCCGTGGCCAAGGTGCAAGACAAGCTGCTCCAGCGCCTTGCATGCAAGTGCTCACCACGGCGCCATCGCCTCCCCACAGGTGCAAGACAAGCTGCTCCAGCTCATCCCGCTCGACCCGCGCGGGCGCGTGATGTTCGACTTCGAGAAGGACGACATGCGCGACGAGCTCGAGCTCCTCGAGGCCGAGGATAAGGAGAAGGAGCGCTCGGAGCACGGCGAGGACTTTCGCGCGCCTGCGGACATCATCGAGGAGTATGTGCAAACCCTCATGCTGCTCGTCGAGCGGCAGCCGGCGGTCGGGCCCAAGGTGCTCACCACGGCGGCTGCTCGTGCTCCGGCCACTGCGCCTGGCATGCAAGTGCTCACCACGGCGGCTGCTCGTGCTCCGGCCACTGCGCCTGGCATGCAAGTGCTCACCACGGCGCCTTCGCCTCCCCACAGGCGCTCCGGCTGCTCGTGCTCTCGGTCTCGCTCGAGAACGAAGGACTCTCACAGCGCGCGCTCGAGCAGCTCATCGACATGCTCGACGCGGGCTCCATCGGCCCGGTCGTCGTGGACACGATCATGGCGACGATGCTGCCGCAGCTCAACGATCCAAAGATCCCCAACCGCGCGCGCAACCTGCTTCTCAGGGCGCTGCACACCCTCGCCGACGAGGGCCAAGGAATCATGGAGGCGATGCGTCCGCTCGCCCCAACGCTCGCTGGCTGGCTCTCGGACAGGGAGCCGAGTGAGGCGATGCTCGGCGTCATCGCCACTGCATTCAAGGACAAGAAGACGGCGCTTGAGCTGCGTGAGGTGCCGCGCCGCGCGATCGCGCTCTTGCGCGCGCGCGAGACGCGCCGCTGGCCGCACGCGCGCCGGATGCAGCTGCTGCGACTCGTCCAGTGGTCCTCAGTCAACAACGAGCGCGCCGCTGAGCTGTACGCAAAGTCGGGCGTGCACACCGAGCTGCTCAGCGAGGTCGCAGGCGCCGTGTCGGTGCCCGGTCAATTCTCAGGTACGTTGATTGCATGCTGATGACCTGCCTTGCATGCAAGTGCTCATCACAGCGCCGTGTCGGTGCCCGGTCAATTCTCAGAGCCCAAATCGAAATGGGTGGAGCAGCTCGTGAACACGACCGCCGCGCTGTGCTCCCACTCCGAGAAGACGCGCGAAGACTGCCTCAAGGCGGGCTACGTCGACCGGCTGTTACGCATCTTCTCCTCCCAGGTCAACATTCGCGCCGGGCTGCTTGGAGCCTGCCTGCGCTCGCTCGCCGCGATCTTGATGGATTGTGACTCGCTCATGTTCAAAAAGATCTCGGCGGGGCTGGGCGGCGTCGTGCCGATGCTCAACTACATCCAGGGCCGCCGGTACGAGCAGCTGGCCGAGCTGTGCGGCGAGGTGGACGAGAGTGGCACGGTGCCGCTGGCGCTGCTGCGCAACAGGGAGATGAAGAAGGCGATCGGCTCGGTGGTGGGGCTGATCAAGGTCTACTGCAAGAAGGCCAACGAGGGCCACCCGGACGCGATCGACGTGTCGGACAAGCTCGACGTCGCGGGACGCGAGCAGGTGCTCACCACGGCGCTCTGTGCCGCGCTCGTGGTGGCCGCCGCTCGCATGCAAGTGCTCACCACGGCGCGCCCACGCCCCTCTCCCCACAGGTGCTCTTTGCCGCGCTCGAGGTGCCCGATGACGACCTCAAGGTGCTCGTGATGGAGTGCCTCGAGGAGATGCCGCTCGACAACCTGCAGGCGCCCGAGGTGGCGAACATAGTGAGCATCGTGGCCGATTGCGAGAACTTGTCCCTCGGGCGCACCGAGGAGATTTTGAGGCACGCCTTCTCGATCATGTCCAAGCTCGCCCTCGACGACGGCGAAGAGGGCGCGCACTTCCGTCGGTTCCATTCGGCGACGATCCACATGGCGCTTGACATCCTCGTCCGCAACACGGGGCGCGACACGCGATCGTCGAACGACGAGACGGAGGAGAAGACGCAGCTCTCGGTCGGGTGCGTCAACTTTTTGCGTGCCGCGTCCGCGGACTGGCCGGAGGGGTCTGAGCTCATGCAGACACGCGATGCGGTCGACGCGATGATGGCGATCATGATGAACGAGGAGACGTACGGGCTGCAGGAGGTGCCGATTCGAATCGAGCGCACCGCCGTGGGCTCGTCAGTCGCGGCGCTGCTGCAGGTGCTGCACACGCTCGACATCAAGGGCGAGATCGCGGTGCGCGTGCTGATACGCATGGCCGAGGTGCTGGAGGGTCGGATCTCCGATGAGGAGATCGCGTCGGCCGACGCGATGGAGATCCGTGACACCTCCAAGGATACGCCCGACCTCATCAAGCAGCGGATTCTGCAGCATTCGAACTTCGTGCAGCTAGGCGGCACCTCGGATCTCATGCGCTACCTGCGCGAGAACATCCCCATCTCGCCCACCATGTACACGCCCACCGGCGTCTCAGCGCGCATCCTCTCGTGGGCCAAGAAGCAGCAGCAACTCGTGGACCAACAGATGGTCTCGACGGACGAGAAGACCAAGGACCTGCCCGACATTAAGATCGAAGGGTACGAGTTCCTTTTCACACCGCATCTACACGCGCTCTCCCTCGACGTGGCCAGTCAGAACGTCGATGAGGTGCTGCGAAAGGGGACCGTGGGAGCGCCCAACGCAGCCGACCTCGAGACGACGAGCAACGAGGGGCAGGCCGTGGGAGTTTCGTTCCGAGTCCTCCTCGCGCTCATCCGCTACGGCACCGAAGCGACGAAGCGCGCGACCCTCGATGCGCTGCGCGACGTGTCGCTGCTGCGAACGCTCATCTGCCTGGCGGACGACGTGACAAACACCACGTGGTACCCCGCCAATGTCGGACCCAACCTGCTGCTGATCGCCCAGGAGCTGATCAAGATGGCGCCCAATACCCTCAAGGAGGACTCTTCGAATGTCATGCTGTACGACATGCTCACGGTCATGCTGCGCTCGTGCATGCAAATGCTCCAGGCCAAGATCAACAAGGTGATCAAGGCGGGCCTCTCGTCGAGCCAGATCAAGCCGATGGGCGAGCAGGAGGAGCGTCTTCTGCGCTCCGTCGTACTCACGTACAGCGTCATGTGCGACACGATCACGCACATGCACTTCGCTGACGATACCGAGGTGAACCGCGCTTGTAAGGAGCTCACGCTGCAGCTGCTGCTCTCGGTCGCGGAGATGCGGGAGCTCATCAAGTATCTGTACTACGAGAATCTCCTCTCCTACGCGGTCTGGACGGCGGAGGAGGCCGATGCGGCCATGTTCCGTCAGGCGACCGCGTCGTCGCTCACCCGCCTCCTTGCCGAGCATCTGTGCGTGAATGAGGACACCCGTTGGGAGCTACTGGAGACCTTTGCGCGCTACGAAGTGGAGCAGAAGCTCGCGCTGCGCCCCTCGTTCATGCAGACGCTCCTGATGCTCGTTCAGAGGCGCATGTACGAGACGGCGCTCGAGCAGCTAGGCTTGCATGCAAGTGCTCACCACGGCGCCCCGTCCCCTTCCCCACAGGTATGAGACGGCGCTCCAGCCGCACCTGACGAGCCGCAAGATCTTCCCCGAGCCCGAGCGCGTCATCATCGCCTCATGGGTGCGCCTCGAGCCGACGAAGAAGCGCCGGCTCCTCGTGGTGACGAACCGAGCGTACTACATGCTCAGGGAGCCGTTACTCCAACGGTGCACCGTGTGCGACCCGCACCTGTTCTGCCCAACCGGCCCCGACCCCCTGCAACGTTTTGCCTTCCGCGAGGTGCACGAGATCGCCCTGGGCTGGGGCGCGCAGCCGGGCATGTGCCAGCGTGTACAGATCCTGTGGTCGCGTCATCGCGTCACGCTGGAGAAGCCCGCGAAGGCGCTCCAGTTCAGCCTGCTTCCGCTCCATGTGGCCGACACCATCGCGAAGACCATCCGCAACCTCAACCCACTCGCGCACCCGGCGCCGATGGAGGTCGAGGCGAAGACGATGAGGATCTTGCGCGAGAAGTTGCTCGAGCCGGCGACCGAGGAGGTGCGCTTGTACATGCAAGTGGAGAAGCTCGAGCTGTCCACCGGGCGCGTGCTGCCGCGCGTCGCCGTGATCTCGTCGATCTCGCTCTATCTCTTCATCGAGGACCCGAGCTACTTTATGTGCGACCCCCAGCTGACGGCTGCCGAGAGGCGCTCGGGGCGGCGGGACGGCATGAAGCTGCTTCAAGAGGACGCCAAGTTCCGCTGGTCGTCGCTCATCGAGGTCGACTTTCTGGCGGGCGACCAGGCCGTCGTCGCGATCCGCTTCCAGCACGGCAACATGCAGCTGCGCTTCGGCGACGATTTCGGGCTCACGACGTTCAAGCGTGAGGTGCGCCGGCTGATGCCGGGCGGCGTGGACACGTGGCGCCGCTCGTTTGGATACCAGGTTGGCGGCCACGCCGGCGACAAGAAGAGTGGCGCGAGCGGCGCTGGCTCGGGCGCGGACGAGGAGGAGCAAATGCAGGAGGACGACGATGGCCACAGCGATGCTGATGGCACAGGCGAGCACGACGATGAAGTGGAGGTGGAGGAGGTGGAGCACGAGGAATTCTAGACAGTCAGACCAAAGGTTAGTCAACACACACCGCAAGTGGTCATAGTACTTAGTATCCTTGGTGGAAGTAGCTACGGCGTGGTACCGTACTCGTGTACCGCTAATATGTTCGTCGGTCTTGGTTCGATCGACGGTCGTTTTTGCTCTTCGCTTTTGATTTACGTGCGGGTCGGGCGGTAACGGAGCACGCAACCGGACATTATTACCGACATTATGACACGCGACATCCCGTCGCGCGTACACAGTGCGTACAAAAGCGTACGACGAGTCGACGACCGCGCGCGCGCCCCCGCGCGGACCGGCGCGCGCGCCCCCGCGCGGACCGGCGCGCGCGGCGAGCAGCAGCCCGCACGCGACGGGCCGCCAGGGGCAGGGCGGGGCGCGCAGGGGCCACCGCATGGTTGATGGTACGAGGGTGCGAGCGCAACGCGGAGTGAGATGGACATGTGGAGCGGGCATGATGGAGGGGCTTGGCACGAAGCGGTATGCGGACAGCAGCGTCTACAAGGGCGAGTGGAAGGCGAAACATAAGGCCAATAGGTACTCGAAATAGGTACCGACGTTGGCAGGTTGGCTCGCCCGGGCGACTCTCGCTGCGAAGACATGCCCAACATGACGCCCCCCCCGCCGGGCCCATGGGACCACTCACGGGTCCCGCTGTGGGAAGCGCCTCAGCCCCCACTTACGCATACCCGTCATCACATCACGCAGCTTCGCATGCCCAATGTAATTATGTAGCCGCGCCCCGCCCGCCACACAGCGCGCAGACACAGATCCGGTCCCAGCCGCAGCCATTCACATTCACACGCACACACAGGTCCGGTCCCAGCCGCAGCCATTCACATTCACACGCACACACAGGTCCGGTCCCAGCCGCAGCCTACCATCGATCGGGCTACAGGTACAGCTGGACAGCTGTACCGCTACGCTGACCCTCAGTCCGTCAGCACCACGGCACGAGCTGCAGGTAGCCTGTCAGCACCACGGCGCGAGCAATTTGTAGGTTCCATTCCACACCTTGATGCCCCCCACCCATGCTGCTTGCACCCATGTAGGTTCCCTTCCCCACCCCAGCGCGGCCGTTGCCCGTTGGGGGGGCTCGTTTCGGCGCCATGTTCGGCGCCTCCCATGCCCCCGTGCCCTTATTCTTCTCTTCTCAACGGCCCAGAAAATAGCTGAGAAGGCCGGGAGAGCGCCTCGCTTTACCAGCCTCCCTCCCTGTCCCCGGTCCCGCTCCATCGATGTGCACAGGCTCAGTGGCCGCCATGCCTTTCGCCTTGCAGAGCTCGACAGCGCCGAAGTTGCCACTCTGCGTGCTGCTACCAAGCTGCAACTGGATGTAGTGCAGCTCGTCCTCGATCTCCTCGGGCGTGCTCTCCGGCCCGACCTTGTTGCGCGACTTGAGGTTCGGGAAGTCCTCCTTGTACGCGCCGATCTTATCGAGAAAAAATTCCTTCCACTTTTTGCCTTTCGCCTCAAAGGCTTCCTTGTACTTTGGCAGCACCCACTCGCTCTCTCGCTCGTGGACGGCGAGCTTAAGGCCGCACTCCTCCTTCCATTTGGGATACTCCTTTGAGAGCAAATCGGCGAGCTCCGTCGCCGACATCTCGAGACATTCCATGAGCTTCTTCTTGAGCGGCTCGCCATCGACCAGCTTCAGCTCCTGGACCTTCTCGCCGAGCAGCTCCCGGCACGTGGCGTCCACGGCGGCGTCCAGCACCTCCCTTGCCGTGGCCTCGTCCTCCGTCATGGCACACATATTGGTGATCGCCGCCTCCTTGAACTCGCCCAGCGCGCTCAGCTGCGAGTTGATCCACTCGCCGAGGTCGGGTATCGGGAATCCCGTGAGCTTGCCTGCGGCCGCGGCTACCTTGAGCGCCGTCAGCCCGAGCTTGATGTACGGCATCGCCTTGACGACCCATTCCTTGGGGAACGTGAGCTCAAAGCCCTCCGCCTCGCCCTTGTCATTTGGGTGCGTCTTGGCCACGGTGTAAGTGAGCGGATCGACGAAGAATATGCGCACACGATGGTTGAGCCAGTCCTTGGGGCTCAGCGCCTTCTTGAGCGATGAGATCCCCTTGCCGGTCACTTGAGCAACAGGCAGGAAGAGGACGAGCTTGGGTGCCGCTTGGTTGCCGAGGAGCAGAGTGGTCAGCATCGTCGAAATATCAGACAGCATCTCGATCGCCTTGTCTCGAGTGAGCCGGATCTGCACAGTCACCTCATCCAGCTTGTGATTTACCTTATCCAGCTCGGCCATTTGCTCCCGGTGATGAATTTCCACCTCGTCCACCTTGGCCTCAATCCGCTGCAGCATCTCGTTGTCAGTCTTGCCCTCGTTCGCCGGCGGCGCCTTGCGCTCTCCCAGCAGCTCGGGCGGCTTGCGCTTCTCGGCGTTGAGCACCGCCTGTCTCACCCTCTGTGCCATTGCCTCGGGAAGCCCCCAGGGGTCGACCTTGCCCGGACCCAGTCCCAGCAGCTCGTGCGTGCGCACGCCCGGTTCAGCGCGGCCAGCCGCGCCGGAGAGGAAGGACGATTGCGCCTCGCCCCAGATCATCGACGACGCCTGCCTGGTGAGGGCGCGCGTTGTCCACAACCATGTCGTCTCGCCCCAGATCTCGGCGAATTTCTTCACTACCTCGCGTGCCGTCCTCGTCCGGATGGCCTTCGGCGGTTCGAACTCGTGCTTCGTATAGAAGCTCTCGAGGCTGCGCGCGACCGAGTCGACCACGACGTCAGGCACGCGCTCCCACACGCTCCGCTCGTCGGGCTGCACCCTCCCTGCGTCGTCGAGCGCGTTACCCCAGCCGTCGGCGCGGGCCAAGGGCGGACGCGCCTTGAAGAGGTCCGTCGAAGGGTCGGCGGAACCGTCGGCGTCGGACGCGCCAATGAAGATGGGCAGCACCGCCGCGCCGTGCTCGTGCTGAAGCAGCGCGAAGCTCCACTCGAGGAGGAGGTAGTCGAGGCCCGAGTTGGAGGTGAGGCTCGTCATGCGCCGCAGCGCGTTCCACGTGACGATGGGCACGATCACGCGTGAGTTGGCCATCGCGAGCAGGCAGACGACATCGAGGTCGGTGCCGCGGCTGGCGGTGCGCTTGTCGAGGAAGGTCGTCACCAGCGGCGACTGCGCGCCGAGGCAGTCGGCGAGCTTCTCGGTGAAGGGCGTGTCGAAGGCGGGGACGTGGGAGTACGAGAGGAAGGCCCCGTAGTGATCGGGCGGCTTGAGCGGCGGCAGGTACGCTGACAGCCGCGACGCGAGCTCGCGCGTCGTCAGCTGCTGCCGACCGACAACATAGTACACCTGCGAGCCGTCGATGTCGGCCGCGAGTAGTGCGCCGCGCTCGACGTGCCTCTTCTCGGCCTCGTCGACGGAGCTCAGCGGCAGCAGGCACGTGCAGCGCAAGTTGACGAAGCGGCTGGAGATGCCGTCGACGAGGAGGCGCAGCCGGTCGATGGCCGGCGACCACGCGATCTCCCCCGCATTCAGGATGGCCACCGTGATGTATGGCGCACCGTCGGGCGGCCGGCTGAGCAGCAGCTGGTGCTGCCCGAACATGACGCGCGCGAAGCCGCAGCCGAGGGCCGGCTCGAAGCCGATTGCGGTGTCGTAGGACCAGCCGACGGCGGCGCCGCACAGCTCGAAGAAGGCGCCGTCGGGCAGGAAGCCGCCCGAGTCGGGCAGGAAGTCCTCCGGCGCCCACACAGGCGCCGTGTCGGGCGGTGCTTGGCCTGCGAGGGCAAAGTGCAGCGTTGCGAGCGGTGCGTCGGTGGGCGTGGTCGGCTGGTTAGCCCCCTCGCTTAGCGCGAGCAGCGCGGGCACGATGTACGTCTGCTGCTCCTTGCGGCGGATGGGAACGACGAGCCCGAAGTGCTCCATCAGCTTGAGTAGCTCGGCCTTGTGCGCCTCGAAGCGGTCCTCTCTCCACAGGTACTCGAGCAGCACGCGGCTCAGCACGCCGCCGTTGCGAAGCGCTTTCCATTCCTTGGTCACGTGGCGCGCGGCCAGTGCGTGGCACGGCTTAAGGTGGGCGGGGTCATCGAAGTTGCAAATGATCATCGAGACGGCGTCGATGATCCACTGCGGGTCGAGGACGACGAGCTCACGCACCTCTGGCACCTCCGGCAGATCGTACCAGCAGACCGCCCCAAGCGAGTGGAAGTAGGACAGCATCAGCTGCACCTCGCGCTCAAGAGGGAAACGCGCCGGGTCGTGCGGCAGCCCAAAGCGCGACGCGATCTTGGTCACATCTGCGAGGCTCAGCAGCTGCCGCGGCGGCGTCGCCGACACCTCGCGCGCCAGCTCATCGTAGACGGCGAGCCAGCCCGCGGGCACGCGCTCCTTCATCGATTTGAGCTCCATGGCTACCTCCTCGATCGCCCCTACCAGCTTGCGGATGGTCTCGTCGCCCGCAAAGCCCTTGGAGTTCTCGATTGGGAAGAAGCACAGGTCGCCATTAGGGCGCACCTTGGCCAGCCGAGCGGAAGTCAGCGCCTTGCAGAGGTCCGTGCTCAGGCGCGCGAGCGCTGCGTCGCCGCCGCCACCTGCGGCCACCGCCTCGTCCTTGCGCGTGCCGACGAGGAGCAGCGGCGATTCGGATGCGTGCACGGCGAACGAGTCGAGCTGGACACGGAGCTGGGCAATGCTGTTCTTGAACAGGTTGGGATTCTGGAGGTCAGGCAGCGAGAAGACGAGCATCGAGACAGAGGCCTTGGGTGCGTGCAGCAGGTCAAGCACGCTCAGGAAGACGTCCTGCCCGCCGCTGTCCTGGATGTGCAGCACTAGCCGCGGCAGCTCAGCTCCCTTGATCACGAGCTTGCCCGCCGCCGCTGCCAGCTCCGCCGCTTGCTTCTGCTTCTCTGCCACCGGTTTGGGACTGCTTTGGACCGAGACCGGGGACTGTTTGACCCCTTTTGCTTTCTCTGCCTCGGACACCTGTTTCGCCGACTCCGTTATCCTGCCTTGCGCGGCAACGGCAACGGCGCGCGCGTGCTCGGTCTCGCCATCGGCCAGATTGTACACCCGGAGCGGCCTCCCCTCGCTGGCGACTTCGAGGCTGCGCCGCTCCACCTCGCACGTGGTGAGCCTGGCGCCTGCGGTCGAGGGAGAGTTTGTGTCGAACTCCTTGCCGCTCATCGCGTCGATGGTCGATGACTTGCCCACGCCGCCCGGGCCGCGCACCTGCAGCCGGCAGTGCGGCCAGTCGACGCGTTCAGCGGCGCTCGCGAGCACCTGCTGCACCACATCCGCCGCCTTGTCCGCCGCCGCCTTGGCCGCCGCCGCCTTGGCCGCCGCTGCCACTGGCTGCAAGTGCTGCGAACACGCGCACACGCACACGCACGGCGCACGCTCAGCACGCGATGTGGCCATCGTGGCCGTCTTGAGTCCCGGTGCCCTCTTGATTGCCACAGAGTGCGACTGAGTGCTGCTGATTGCGAATGATTGCCAAGGATGGTCTCTGAGTTCCCTCTGATGGCCTGTGAGTGCCTCTGTCTGCCCTCTGATCGCTTCGGATGGCCTCTGAGTGCCGCTGACTGGCCTCTGAGAGCCCTCGGATGGCCACTAAGTGCCTCTGATGCCTCTGAGTGCCCTCTGAGTGCCCTCTGAGTGCCCTCTGAGTGCCCTCTGAGTGCCCTCTGATTGCACGCGAATCGGGCGCACCTGGCCGCTCGCGAAGAAGGCCTTGACCTCGGCGTTGCGATTGTGCGTGGTGGCGAGGTCGGCCGGCGTGCGACCATCCTGCGGCGCGGGCACGCGGAGAACGAGGGCGGCGGCGGAGCGAGGGTCGTCAGCGGCGAAAGGGACGGGAGGTGCGCACGACGATGGCGAGCAAACGGGCGCGTGCGCGCCGCCGTCGCGCCACCAATGATGGCGCTGGCAATCTGGATCCTCGTGGCCGTCTCGGGTCCCGGTGCCCTCTGAGGGGCCGCTGAGGGCCACCGAGTGCTGCTGAGTGCCGGTGATTGCCTCTGACTGCGTCTGAGTGCCTGTGATTGCGTCTGAGTGCCTTCGAGTGCCTCTGATGACCTCTGATGGCCTCTGTGTGGCTCTGAGTGGCTCGGAGTGCTACTGATTGACCTCCGATTGCTGATTTTGCCCCTGATTGCCATTGATTACCTCTGACTGCCCTCTGACTCGCCTCTGATGACCTCCGATTGCTTTTGATTACCTCTTAGGGCCTCTGAGGGCCCGCTTAAGGCCCGCTGAGGGCCTCTGAGGGCCACTGAGAGGCCTCTGAGTGCCCTCTGAGTGCCGCTGAGTGCCCTCTGATTGCAAATGATGACCCCTGATTGTCCTTGATTACATATGAGTACCTATGATGACCGCTGATGGCCTCTCATGCACGCGGCAAGGGGGGAGGGGCGGCGTACCTTGTCCGTCGCCTTGGCGGCCTCCGGGTACGCCTGGAGGAGCGCCTGCACCACCGCCTCCGATGAGCTGTTCCAAGCGGCCATGTGAAAGGGCAACCGCCCGTTCTGTGCGTGGTACACAGCAGCGATGAGAGGAGGTGGGTGAGCGATGACGTGGGTGGGGCGGAAGTGAGGGACAGGGTGCTTAGACGTGCTATACGCAGGGCAATGGGCGGTGAAGACCGCGTGCCGAGGGCCCTCTGAGTGCCTCTGAGTGCCTCTGAATGCCACTGAGTGGCTCTGAGTGGCTCTGAGTGGTCTCTGAGTGGTCTCTGATGACCTCTGATGGCCTCTGAGTACCTCTGATCACCTCTGATGAGCCTTTGAGGGGGCCGCTGATGGCCTCTGAGGGGCCCACCGAGTGGCCACCAAGTGGCTCTGAGTGCGGCTGATTGCCATCTGAGTGCCGCTGAGTGCCCTCTGATTGCAAATGATGACCCCTGATTGTCCTTGATTACATATGAGTACCTATGATGACCGCTGATGGCCTCTCATGCACGCGGCAAGGGGGGAGGGGCGGCGTACCTTGTCCGTCGCCTTGGCGGCCTCCGGGTTCGCCTGGAGGAGCGCCTTCACCACCGCCACCGATGAGCTGTTCCAAGCGGCCATGTGAAGGGGCGTGTCCCCGTGCTGCGCGTGGTACACAGCAGCGATGAGAGGAGGTGGGTGAGCGATGACGTGGGCGGAGCGGAAGTGAGGGACAGGGTGCTTAGACGCGCTACGCATGGCGAGGGGCGGTGAAGACCGCGTGCCCAGGGCCCTCTGAGTGCCTCTGAATGCCACTGAGTGGCTCTGAGTGGCTCTGAGTGGTCTCTGATGACCTCTGAGGGCCTCTGAGTACCTCTGATCACCTCTGATGAGCCACTGAGTACCTCTGATGGCCACTGAGGGGACCGCTGATGGCCTCTGAGGGGCCCACGGAGTGGCTCTGAGTGGCTCTGATTGCCATCTGAGTGCCGCTGAGTGCCCTCTGATTGCGAATGATGACCACTGATTGCCATTGATTACATATGATTACATATGATGACCGCTCAGGGCCTCTGATCCACGCGGCAAGGGCGGAGGGGGGGCGGCATACAGACTTGTCCGTCGCCTTGGCGGCCTCCGGGTACGCCTGGAGGAGCGCCTGCACCACCGCCACCGATGAGCTGTTACCAGCGGCCCTGTGAAGGGGCGTGTTCCCCTCCTGCGCGTGGTACACAGCAGCGATGAGAGGAGGTGGGTGAGCGACGAGGTGGGTGGGCTGATGACCTCTGAGGGCCTCTGAGTACCTCTGATCACCTCTGATGAGCCACTGAGTACCTCTGATGGCCACTGAGGGGGCCGCTGATGGCCTCTGAGGGGCCCACGGAGTGGCTTAAAGTGGCTCTGAGTGCGGCTGATTGCCATCTGAGTGCCGCTGAGTGCCCTCTGATTGCAAATGATGACCCCTGATTGTCCTTGATTACATATGAGTACCTATGATGACCGCTGATGGCCTCTCATGCACGCGGCAAGGGGGGAGGGGCGGCGTACCTTGTCCGTCGCCTTGGCGGCCTCCGGGTTCGCCTGGAGGAGCGCCTTCACCACCGCCACCGATGAGCTGTTCCAAGCGGCCATGTGAAGGGGCGTGTCCCCGTGCTGCGCGTGGTACACAGCAGCGATGAGAGGAGGTTGGTGAGCGATGAGGTGGGTGGGGCGGAAGTGAGGGACAGGGTGCTTGTGGGGGGACCGCGAGCGATGGCGAATGTGCGGAGTCGTACGGCCGCGCCGCCGCCTCCCCCTGC
>ENA-UOXG01001485-UOXG01001485.1-mixed-culture-metagenome-genome-assembly--contig:-NODE-1485-length-14813-cov-33.969576_pt1 | contig 14813 bp, 8 predicted proteins | sample MGYA00238159_ERZ761634 | MGnify/ENA primary metagenome ERZ761634 (study PRJEB28908, sample SAMN08776845) | mixed culture metagenome | isolation source: Freshwater growth medium | place: USA... | reverse complement strand
GGTCGAGCCACCAGGCGATGAGCCAGGGCAGCTGCGCTCGCATCATCGTGTGCAGACCCCCGAGCCGCATGCAGCGCGCACGCAGCAGATCGAGAATAGCGGTGTCCATGCCCTTGAGCACGCACGGCGTTGCCATGAGCTCGCATAGCATGAGTCGCATTGTGGCAGGCTGGTACCGCAGCACGGCTGTCGCCGTCAGGTACACTGAGAGAGTTTGAGCCGCCTTGGCATCGCGCAAGCCCTTGAGCAGAAGCGGCTCACCCGTCGGTCGGTCGGTCGAGGGCAACGTGCGCGTCGCGTCTCTCAAGATTGGCATCAGCTCCGCTATCGGGCGTGCCGCAAGCAGTGAGGGGAGCAGCGGTAGCAGCAGCGCCTGCAGTCGCAGCAGATCGGCATGCCGGTGCGAGCGCCGCAGCTTAAAGAGCCCGAGCGCCCCCGCGGCGATCGATCGCGCCGACGGGGCCTCCGGGTGCTCTTGCACGTGCACGTGGTGGCCAAGGCGCAAGAAGGCGACGGCGGCGCGCGTGGCGGCCGCCGCATCCTCCAGAGGCGCATCCTCGAGAGATTCCATGCCGCGCAGCAATAGTGGCGCGCACTCGCGGAGCGTGGTGCCGCACAGCTCCGCCACCGCCCGCCGCTGCTGCAGGAGCTGCTGCTGCTGCGGCTGCGCCAGCTGCGGCGGCGGCTCGGGCGCGCGGCTCGCGCCCGTTGAGAGTGAGCAAGCGCTCCGGAAAGCTTTCGCCAGCAGGCACGTGATGACCTCGAGCGAGGCCCGCACGACGCGTGGGTAGAACGGGCGCGCGAGCGCGACCGCCTCGTCAAGCACACCGAGCACTCGCGCACGCACGCACGCGTGCGGGTAAGCGGCCAGCGCCATGCACGCATCAATTGCGAATGAGGCGGGCAGTCTCAATTGGGTCGCGTCAGACGGACGGAGCAGCTCGCAGAGGCCGAGCGCCGTCGACACCGGCAGGCTGTATCGGGCCGTGGCAGCGGGGGCGCCCGCGGAGGTGGAGGTGGCGAGGGGCACGGGCGGCGGCCCAGTCGGCAGCGCAGCGACTTCTTCGAGAGCCGCGAGCCATGCGCGCCCCACCAAGCCAAAGCCGCCCGTCACGCCGCCAAAGCTGCCGCCGCCGCCAAAACCTCGGCCACCGCTGTCCGATGCGCTCAGGCTGCCATTGCCGGACGCGCTGCGCGGCCCACCGAAATCGTCGTCGTCGTCCACGTCGTCCATCATCGCATCGAGCTCCGCATGCGCGTCTGCCGGCTGCCCGACCGTTGCAGGCGCGCGGAGCAGGCCGTGGACGTTTGTGGTGACGCTCGTGCCGATGAGAGCGAGGGCCTCCGCGGCGGCACGGCCTGCAGCGGCCGAGGCAGCCGAGACGGCGGCCGGCGCACTGGCGGACGAGGGGAAGGCGGCAGCTTGGTGCGTGGTCTGGGCGTCGCCGAGGGTGCGGATGAGCGCGGGCAGCAGCCCGAGAGCGCGTGGCTCGCTCAGCCGGCAGAGCATCTCGCACGCGGAGCGCACGCTCGGCCTCAGCTGCCGGATGAGGGCATCCAGGCCCACCCCCACCTCTGGGCTCGTGTACGGAAGACTGAGCATGATGGCCGCGCACAGGAGCCGTTGCATCTGGGCGAGTGTCGAGGTCGACTGCCGCGGCACCACGAGCGACTGGACGCCGCGCAGGCGCTCGGCGAGAGTGCCTGCCGCCTCATCCAGCGCTAGTGCTGCGGCTGGGGGCAGTGCGCTCGGCACGGAGAGGCTCGAACCACCCGCCGCAGAGGCGCCTTTCCCCACACTGCCCGCGCCGCTGATGGGGGCACCGCCGCCGCCACCGCCGCCCCCAGCGGCAATGATGCCACAGTCGTCGTCCTCCTCCTCCTCTCGATAGCCGTCGTCGAGGGCGACGGCGGCAGCAGCGTGCGCACCGTGTGGATGGTGCGGCGGCATGCGCATCGCCTCGTCGCAAATCGCATCGAGCTGCAGCAGCTCCGTCTCGCACTGGATCACCTCCGCTGCAGCAGCGTCCGTCAGGCCGCCCCGGCTCCACTCGGCCACGAGCGAGAGGGGTGCGTGCCAGCCGCCGCGGCCACCCAGGATCGTCGCATCGCCCTGTGCGGCACATGCCCACCCGGCCGCGCGCCACCGACTGGCGGAGGCGCACGGCATCGCCGCGGTCGCGCCCGCGGCGGCAGCAAGCGGAGAGACGACGGCGAGCGCGGGTGGTGGGCCGGCGATCGCACTGGGCGCAACACCTGCCGCAACGAGCGCAAGCTGCCGCCGCGTGGCCGTCCAGCGGTGCGCGCTCGCAAGGGCACTCGAGGCGGGAGCGACCGTGCACACGTACGCGGCCGGGTGCAAGAGCAGCGCCGCCTCGCAAATCGCGCACGGTGCGTCGTCGTAGTCGCTTCCTCCACTAGGGAGAGCAGCGCTACCCCCCGCGCACAGCACGTCGCACGCGCGTAACGGCGGCGGCCCCTTGTCCGCCATGAGCACATCCGCAGCCACTTCTTCCAAGTTGGCCGCGGCGGCGGCAGCGGCAGCGCCGGCGCGGCCAGAGCCGACAGCGATCAGGCACGCCGCCAGCGTGTGGCGTGGCACAGCGGCACTCGCGCCGGCTGCACGGCAGCCGGCGGTGGCCTCGGCGGCGGCGGCGGCGGCCACGGCGCGCGGCACGGCCCCCGCGAGGAGCAGCTGCGAGAGCAGCCGTTGCTTGAGCTCGCTGAGAAGCGCCGCGTGTGGCGCGGCGAGCGGCGGCGCATCGACCGTCCACTGCGCGCGCTCGCCTGCCCACACCCTGTTCCACACGCCGGCCCACGTGCCAGCCGCACTCGCGGCGGACGCGTCCTCAAGCGCGAGCGACTGCTTGTACGGTGCACGCGGCGCGAGGGCAAGCAGAGCCGTGAGCGCCGCCAACTGCACCTCGGGCTCCTCCTCGGCGGCGCGTGTCGCGAGCGGCAGGAGCGCCCCGACCGCCTTCTCAGTCGCCTTGTGCGACAGCGGCGTGGGCGAATGGCGGATCGTCGCGGCGAGCAGCAGCAGGCGGCGCGTCCACGCGGCGCCGTCGGAGAGCGGCGGCACGGGCGACGAAGACCCAATGGGCGACGGCGGCAGCGGGCCGGCGGCGCCGGCGCTCGCCATGGCCGGCGGAGGTGGAGGTGGCGCGGTCGAGGCAGCCGCGGCCGGCGTACTCATGATTCCGTGCGCGTCGAGAGCGAGCAAGCGCCCAAGCCACTGCGGCATCTCCTCCTCGGCACCGCTCGTCTCATCGAAGCGCTGCCGCTTGGAGTGGCCACCGGCTTGGCTGACCGTACCGGCCGCGGCCGCCGACGCTTGCAGCGCGGGCGGCTCGGAGCGTAGCAACTGCGTGGCGGCGAGGTCGAGCCAGGCGAGCGGCGGGTAGTTAGCACTGAGCGTGACGGCCGCGGCGGCCTCGACGGGCCGGCGGAGCAGCGGTGGCAAGCAGCCGGCCCGTAGTAGCACCGGCCCCCACGACAACTCACGCCACACGTACGCCGAGATGGCGGCGTCGATGCGCGGCGGCAGCGACGCGTTCACAAGTGCAGCGAGGCGATGAAGGAGCCGGCAGAACTGCACGAGCTGCAGGAGCAGCTCGAGCTGCTCAGCGTGCCGCAGCGTGTGCTCCATCCACTCGTGTAGCACGCACTCGGTCACAAAGCCCGTCTTTGGCCTCCACAGCAGCTCGGCGCAGTCGGCTGCCTGACGGCGCAGCACAGCGTTCGCCGCCGTCCACAGCTCGTGCAGCCGCGGCCGCAGTTCGTTGGCCGCGAGCCGCGCCGGCTCGTCGTCCGCGGCTACCGGGGCGGCCGCCGACGCCGGCGCCGCGGCCGCGGGCGTGCACGCTTTGGCGAGCGAGAGGAGCTTCTTGAGCAGCTCCTGCAGCTGGTCCTCGGGCAGTGCGTACGGAAAGTGCAGGAGCAGTCGCGTGAGCAGCCGCGCGGCTGAGGCGCGGTACGACCCGCGGCGCGCGGCGACCGTTGCGGACGGCTCGCCGCTCGTACCGCTGTCGTCGGCCGCCCCGGGCAGCAGCGCCTCCCACGCGAAGCTCGCAAGCTGGCCGCAACGCTCCTGTGCCGTCTCGCGGCCGACGGCGCGGAAGTAGGCGGCCTCCGAGGCGAGCGAACTCAGGATGGACCAGTACAGCTTTTTTATCTGCGGCGTCGGCGCGTGCGCGATGCGCTCGTTTTGTAGTATGCTCTTCACGACCTTGTCCACGTTCTCGCCATCAAAGAGTGCCCCACACCGGTCAGCCTCTTCGACGAGGCGCGAGAGCGCCTGCACGAAGTCGGCCTCGGCAGTAGCATGCGCGCTGTTGACCTTGATGACCACGGCCTTGAGGGTCTCCGTCCATCCGTTGCTGCCACCTTGGCCTTCCTCACTGCGGAAGTCACTCAGCGCGGCGCGGAACGCCGGCGTGTCGAGCAGCTGAAGCAGCTCCTTGGCGACGGCGCGCTCCTCGGTCACCCTCGAGCTGCTCACCAGCCGCTTGATGAGGATGCCAACCGAGGCGTCTTGCGGCCCGTGCGTGGATAGTTCCATGCCGAACGCGTGCCTTACGGGCCGGGGGCGGCGTCGCTCGACGAGGCGCTCGCCATTTCCCGCGCCGTCACGACGCGTGCAGTGGAGAACAAAAAATCGTGCGGAGCACAGCCGCGCCGTCGAGAACACACGAGGAATCCCGGGATTCCCGGTCTGAACGAGATTCACTCTCATTCCGCAAAGCCCTTGAAGAGAAATGTGGTCCCGAGGCTGCTCGCGTCCCAGCCGCAGGAGGCATAATGGTGGTACGCCTCCTGCACATTCCCGATGCATCGCTCTACCACTCAGAGCCACCGCCGAGTATGTTTGGTAACGACGAAAACGAAGACTCTCCAACGTGGACGAATCCGAACTGGCTCAAATCGCGCTTCCACTTCAGCTTCGCCGAGTACCACGACCCTTCAAATGACCACTTTGGCGTGATGCGGGTGATGAATGACGATTTGGTGCAGCCACTGCGTGGCTTCGGCATGCATCCTCACCGGGATATGGAAATCGTGACGTATATCCTTGAAGGCCACCTGACGCATCAGGATTCGATGAACCGCGGAATGGCCCAGAAGATTGGACGTGGCAGCGTGCAGTTCATGACGGCTGGCACCGGCGTTCGCCACAGCGAGCACAATTTCGAAGAAAGGCCTCTACGATTTGTGCAGGTATGGGTGCTACCGGCCATGCGGGGACTCCAGCCCAGGTATGGCGGCTTCGATGGCTCCGATCCGGATGCAGTCGTTGCGCGCAGAAACAACCTGGCGCACATCGTGGGCGATACGCGTGGGGGCACAGCAGCACCGGTCGGCATCCACCAGGATTGCAACTTTCATTGCTCAGAGCTCGACCCAGGAAAGAGCGTTTCCTTCTGCCTGCAGCCCGGGCGGCAGGCATACCTTCTATGTGCGGAGGGCTCGATCAAGGTGGAGGGTGCTGAGACGCTTCCTCTGGCTCTGGACCGGCATGACGCGGCGGAGTGCCGCGGAGATGGTGAGCTCATCCTGACAGCCGGCGGTGCAGGCAGTCACATCCTCCTCATTGAGATGGCCGAGGGTAGTGGCGGCCGCCGCACGTGATACGCCCACAACCATCACTGGATCGGATCATTCCCCAATCACCGAGTGCGGTATTCATGGGAGATGGGTATTCTGTTCACGCAAAGCCAGACCAGTGCTGAGAGCGGAGGTGGTCCCCGCGGCGGCGCATGGGTGGGTGTGACCGTGATCGGTGTCGGAGCGAGTGACGGCGCTGTGAGCGGAGTGTCGAGTCCGCGTCGTGGGGTCGGGTAGGGTCGGGTCGGGTCCGGTCCCCGGCGCGCGGGTCTGGAGACTCTGGAGCGTGGAGGCGGGAGCTTGGCGGGAGCTATGACTATGAAAATGGTGTGTCAAGTTCCCACTAATCAGAGTACTAGGTTCTACGTAGCAAACACCGTGGGCACACCGCCCGCGGGTCGATGGGTTGTCGCACGTGTGTTCGCGCTCTCAACGGGCATTTATGACCGTTATGCGCGTCATGCGGATGTTCAGGTCAACAGGAAACGCTGCTGGCTGAGCTCTTGGACTCCATCGAGCAACGCGTCCAGATCTTTGCGCAGCGCCGCTAGAACGGGTTCTGTCGAGCAGCACACAGCGCAGACGGTCACTGGAACAAGATACAGGTGCGCACGCGAGGTTACGCATGCAGCACGCGGCGTAGCACACCTGCAGCCTCAACCTCTATACGGAGTTCGCGCGTCACCGCAGAGTGCTCCAACTCAAGGACGCGCAGTCGCTGCAACTGCGTCGCCTCACTGCGAAGCTTACGGCGTAGCTCATCGGTTAAATCATCGATGCCGCGATGCGCCTTTGCAACTTGCAATCCCAAGTCTGCGGCGAGGAGCTCAATGGCGGGTTCGCTCGGCCCTGCCCGCTCCTCAACGGCGTTGAGCAAACGGCCGAGCGCGTTAGAGTATAAGCCACACAGGTCGGAGACGGCCAGCTGCAGGCGCGTGGTTGTGTCGAGCTCCGGAATCGTCGCGTCAGGCATGCGAAATCACGGGAGGCCCTACACGCCCCTTCTGCCCCCCAGCTGTGAAAGGGGGCAACCTACTTCCTTCCTAATTTAGAACTCTCGGCGCATGCAAATTCCAAATGAGAATGACGAAACCCGGATTGACGTAAACTACGCACGTTTGTCACTGGCGCGACGTCGTGGGCGGACAATGGCACTAGCACGTGCGACGTTGCTCTCCCTGTCCTATCTGCGATGCGTCATCGCCGACAACATGCGCCCCATAACGCCTTCGCCAAGCGACCTCGGTGTGAACGCCCCCCATGCTGTGTGTGGCGACGGCGTTCTGCAAGCTATGCATGGCGAGACATGCGACGATGGAAACCTCATGAGTAACGATGGTTGCTCGAGCACATGCACACACGAACACGGCTACTCGTGCCTGCCAGCTGGACTAGCTTGCGTACACCTGGACAAGGAGTACTACACGTCGTGGAAGAGAACCGATCCCGCGCGTGAGAGAGACATTCTGGTCAGTCTGTACCAGTCTTGCAGCGGTGCCGAGTGGCGAGAGCAATTCACGAAGCGTTGGCTCGAATCGGGGCCGTACCCACGTGGGCAGCCCGTGCGCGACGCCCGGGGCGACAGCACAGCTGGCTGGAGCGGTATCACCGGTACAAAGCACGCCAGGAAGCGAGGTGCCCTCGTAAAGCTCGAGCTCCAGAGCTTCAAGCTCAACTGTCACCAAGACGCCGTCTTCGCCGTGAGACCGTCCAGCTCGCGGCCGTCATCCACACCGTGGCCGCCGTTTCGCAGCGGCCTGCCAACGCAGCTCGCAGAGCTCAAGCTTCTGTCCACGCTCAGCCTTGAGGGAAACCTGATTCGCGGGCACCTCGATGCGCTGATCCACGCTGCTGTTACGGCTTCCAGAGCTGCAGTGAAGCCCAATCGGTGGCGATCCAAGCTGGTCAAGTTGCAGCTCATGAATGCGGCCATCAGCGGCACGCTGCCCACGGAGCTCGGGCTGTTCACTAGCCTTCAGACGCTCGCGCTCGGCAAGAACCCGATCTCCGGCACCATCCCCTCACAATTAGGGCGGCTCAGCAATCTTCGAGTCCTCTTCCTCTCAGAGGCGCACCTGAGCGGCACGGTGCCGACGCAAATTGCGCAGCTCACGACCATGGCGAGCATTCTGCTCGCTGGCCGAAGAAACCTGTTTACTTGCCCAATCCCACTGGAGACGTTACTGCGACCCGGGCCCGAGGAGCCCGGGCTGATCGACCGGCCCGCGTGCATGCCAGCTGCTCCTCTGCCACCAGACGCACCACCGCCACCAGCAGCTCCACCGCCAGATGCACCACCGCCGACACCACTTATACCGGCGGCACGGCCTTCGGGTGTTGATACGTATGGTGGCTTCATCAACCAGGACATCACGTATCAGGTGGCGCTCTCCAGCGGGGCTGCTCATTTCAGTCCAGTAAAGTACCGGTTCGCGCTCGCATTATACCTGGGCGTCACTCAAGCACGCATCTCTGTCACATTTGATGGAGTCACCTTGAGTGCGACGGCGATCGTTTCCTCTAAGACTCCCAGCAATGCCCTTGCGATCAAGATAGCCTTGGAGTCTCTCGCACGGAGCGCCACCGCAGCAACGAACGTACTTGGGGTTGAGGTTTCGCATTCGGCAGTGCTCGTCACAACTGGCGAGGACAGCAAGGATAATGCTGGTCAGCGATTCCAGTCCCAGTCCACGCGCGCGGGTCGCCACCGTTTTCGCAGACAGATTTATCAACGGCCACCGCCTTCTCCACCGCTCGCAAACCGCTTACTGCTTGGTACTACACGTAGTAGTGAGAAATATCAACGGCCGCCACCTTCTCCACGGTCGTCTCCGTTTCTGCCGGCTATACCTCCTACCGTCGTCCACGCCGGCTTTACCACCTACAGACTGGACGGAGCAACTCCACCACGCGCGCCACCGCCGCCACCATCCCCGCCTTCTCCCTCGCCACCACCGCCTTCTCCCTCGCCACCACCGCCTTCTCCCTCGCCACCAACCCCTTCTCCATCGCCGCCGTCTCCTCCCCCACCACGACCGCCTCCATCCACTCCATGCGGATATCGAGTGGAGTCTGCCGCCGCAGGGGCACAGGCCAGGTTCTATGTGAACAACATCGAAATCACCAACGCGCCAAACAAGCGTGGTCTCAATTTTGTGGCTATCGACCCGAGCACAATGTTGCTCACAACATCGGCGTCGTTCGATGTACAATATGCCGCAGGTGCCGTTACCTCGATGACAAATTGGTTCTCAGCTCTGATAAGGTCTGGCAAGGATCAGGTCATACTGGTGGCATCCCAAGAAACTGCCATGATGGAAAACGGGGGGTATGCAGCGCTGCGGCAGTTTTTAGGAGCCACGATCACGACGTTGTGCCACCGTTGCAGCTATGCGGCCATCGCTCAGATTCAAGGCATCTTGTATGATGAGGAGCGATCCACCGACTTTTCCACCTCTCAACAAGCCAGATGGATGCATGCTACGTGCCTAACGCCCACTAAAGCGGAGCCCCATACAAATTCTCCACCGGGTCCGCCTCCGAAGCCGCCGCTTTTGCCGTCACCGCGATCTCCTCCGAAAAGTACACGATCCTTGACTGCAGAGACCGCTCCTTCGCCGCCATTACCCCTACCGCCTCCGCCGTTGCTTCCACCCCGCCCGCCGCCTCCGTCACCACCTCCGTCACCACCACCGCCAAGCCCTCCACCGAGCCCACCGCCGCCCTCACCTCCTCCTTCACCGCCTCCGCCGTCGCCTCCACCCAGCCCGCCGCCTCCCTCACCGCCTCCCACGCCACCCCCACCCTCTCCACCTCCCTCACCACCTCCGCCATCGCCGCCCCCGTCACCGCCACCGCCGTCGCCTCCCCCTTCCCCTCCGCCGCCAAGCACACCACCGTCGCCCCCACCGCCCTCGCCACCGCCCTCACTGCCGCCGCCAAGCCCTCCACCGTCGCCCCCACCGCCCTCGCCACCGCCCTCACCGCCGCCACCATCGCCGCCGCCATCACCTCCTTCACCATCACCTCCTCCTTCACCGCCTCCGCCGTCGCCTCCACCCCGCCCGCCGCCTCCCTTACCATCGCCCTCGCCACCACCGCCAAGCCCGCCGCCGACGCCGCCTCCACCTTCACCGCCGCCCTCGCCGTCACCTCCGAGCCCACCTACGTCGCCCCCACCGACCTCACCACCTCCCTCGCCACCTCCACCCTCGCCGCCTCCTTCGTCGCCACCTCCGAGCCCACCGCCGAGACCGCCCCCGCCTTCGCCGCCGCCCTCGCAGCTGCCGCCAAGCCCTCCGCCATCGCCTCCTCCGCCATGTCCACCGCCACGACCGCCTCCGCCATCGCCACCGCCCTCTCAACCACCTCCAAGCCAACCGCCGAGACCGCCGCCACCTTCACCGCCGCCACCGTCGCCGCCACCGTCTCCACCTCCACCCTCGCCTCCACCCTCGCCGCCACCGTCACCGCCGCCGTTGCCGCCGCCCTCGCCTCCAACGTCGCCTCCACCCTCACCGCTACCCTCGCCACCTCCATCACAACCTCCGCCGTCGCCGCCGCCACCTTCGCCACCGCCATTGCCGCCGCCACCTTCTCCGCCACCACCCTCACCGCCACCCTCGCCGCAGCCACCGTCCCCACCTCCACCCTCTCCTCCACCCTCACCGCCACCTTCGCCACCGCCATTGCCACCTCCACCGTCGCCGCCACAACCCTCACCGCCTCCTCCTACGCCGCCGCCACCCTCGCCTCCTCCACCCTCGCCGCCTCCACCGTCACCGCCGCCACCCTCGCCGCTGCCATCTCCTCCACCTCCTTCGCCGCCACCACCCTCGCCGCCGCCGTCTCCTCCACCTCCTTCGCCGCCGTTCGCCTTGGCCAAGAGCGGTATCCTAAGCGACCCAACCATCAGCCAGGATGCCGCCCCTGCACTCATTGAGCGGGCTGCTCACAAGCACGTCCCACGAAAGCGCCGGATACTTTTCTTCCATACGCATAATCCCCATAGGCATCACCCCCATCACCCGCATCACCCCCATGCGCCCCACACGCATACTCCCCACACGCATACCCCTCACACGCATTATCCGCCGCCGCCGCCTCCTCCACCTCCTTCGCCGCCTCCACCCTCACCGCCGCCGCCACCGCCGCCACCGCCTCCACCTCCACCCTCGCCTCCACCCTCGCCACCTCCACCGTCGCCGCCACAACCCTCACCGCCACCTCCTTCGCCGCCGCCACCCTCGCCTCCACCAAGGCCTCCTCCACCGTCGCCGCCGCCACCCTCGCCGCCGCCGTCACCTCCACCTCCTTCGCCGCCTCCACCCTCACCACCGCCCTCACCATCGCCACCGTCTCCACCTCCACCTAGCCCACCGCCGTCTCCCCCTCCACCATCGCCGCCACCACCTTCACCGCCGCCGTCTCCTCCACCTCCTTCGCCTCCTCCACCCTCACCACCGCCTTCACCGCCGCCACCGTCTCCACCTCCACCCTCACCTCCACCCTCACCACCCCCGTCGCCGCCGCCGTTGCCGCCACCATCGCTTCCACCGTCGCCTCCGCCCTCGCCGCCACCGTCGCCTCCTCCCTCACCTCCGCCATCTCCACCGCCGTCGCCGCCGCCCTCGCCACCGCCCTCGCCACCGCCCTCGCCGCCCCCGTTACCGCCGCCCTCGCCGCCGCCCTCGCCTCCACCGTCGCCGCCACCCTCACCGCCGCCGTCTCCTCCACCTCCTTCACCGCCTCCACCCTCACCACCGCCTTCACCGCCGCCACCGTCTCCACCTCCACCCTCGCCTCCACCCTCACCACACCCGTCGCCGCCGCCGTTGCCGCCACCCTCGCCACCTCTTTCCCCTCCGCCCTTTCCGCCACCGTCGCCTCCTCCCTCACCTCCGCCACCTCCACCGCCGTCGCCGCCGCCCTCGCCGCCGCCCTCGCCACCGCCCTCGCCGCCCCCGTTACCGCCGCCCTCGCCTCCACCGTCACCTCCACCGTCGCAGCCACCGTCGCCGCCTCCATCTCCACCGCCGTCGCCTCCGCCATCGCTGCCACCCTCACCGCCGCCTTCCCCGCCGCCACCGTCTCCGCCTCCACCCTCGCCTCCACCCTCACCACCTCCACCGTCACCTCCACCGCCCTCACCGCCACCGTCTCCGCCACCGCCCTCTCCACCGCCTCCCTCCCTTCCCCCCTCGCCTCCTCCAAGACCTCCTCCGCCATCACCACCCCCACCCAGCCCTCCTCCGAGTCCTCCTCCACCATCGACACCTCCACCTTCGCTTCCTCCGTCGCCTCCTCCCCCATCACCGCCTCCGCCCAGCCCTCCTCCGCAACCTCCTCCCCCATCGCCGCCTCCACCCAGCCCACCGCCGTCGCCGCCACCGCCGTCGCCGCCACCACCCTCACCGCCACCGCCGTCGCCGCCTCCACCCTCTCCTCCACCGAGGCCTCCGCCGCCGTCGCCACCACCGCCCTCACCGCCGCCATCGCCTCCACCACCGTCGCCACCTCCACCCAGCCCCCCTCCTTCTCCTCCACCGCCATCACCGCCTCCACCCAGCCCACCTCCATCACCGCCACCACCCTCACCGCCGCCACCGTCGCCGCCACTGCCATCGCCTCCACCGCCATCTCCGCCGCCACCCTCACCACCGCCACCCTTGCCTCCACCGTCACCTCTGCCCTCGCCTCCTCCGTCACCGCCTCCGTCACCACCACCTTCGCCGCCTCCGTCGCCACCGCCGTTGCCTCCTCCCTCGCCTCCGCCATCTCCGCCACCGTCTCCGCCACCGCCCTCTCCGCCTCCACCCTCTCCTCCTCCAAGACCTCCTCCGCCATCACCACCTCCACCCAGCCCACCTCCACGTCCTCCCCCGCCGTCTCCGCCTCCACCATCCATCCCTCCTTCACCACCGCCCTCACCACCGCCGTCGCCCCCACCACCGGGGCCACCACCACCCTCGCCACCACCGTCGCCACCACCACCCTCACCGCCACCGCCCTTTCCACCACCACCATCCCCCCCACCGCCTTCGACACCACCACCCTCACCGCCACCGTCGCCCCCGCCACCGTCGCCGCCGCCACCATCACCGCCGCCTGTAAGTCCGGGTGCATCGTACGTTTTGGAGCTCCGGTCGCAAATGAACCTGCAAGGAACCCCTCAGACCTTCAACCACATTGGATTCAAGTCGGCGATCGGCAACATGGTGCGGGTGACCCCCGACAAGGTACGAGTTCGGTCAGTCACAGTCGTGACGCCCACAGGGCGGCTTCGGCGTCTTCAGGATGCTCAGCTAGCGGTCGATTATTCAGTGATTTTCTCGAATTCGACCGCTGCTGCAGCAGGCATTGGCACAATGAGCGGTTCGGCGGCGGACATTCAGGCTGGCTTGGCAGACGCAGGCTTTCCAGCAACCGTCACATCCGTTGCAGAGCCCTCCTTGTCTGCGCAAACGTACAATGCTCCTTCGCCGCCACCGCCATCGCCGCCGCCGACACCGCCGCCATCGCCTCCACCTCCGTCGCCACCTCCACCCAGCCCCCCTCCTTCTCCTCCACCGCCATCACCTCCTCCACCTTCGCCGCCACCATCACCGCCACCTCCGTCGCCACCTCCTTCTCCTCAACCACCATCACCACCGCCCTCACCGCCACCACCATCGCCACCGCCTTCTCCTCCTCCACCTTCGCCGCCACCATCCCCGCCTCCGCCGTCGCCTCCGCCCTCACCCCCTCCGCCATCGCCTCCTCCTCCTTCGCCGCCGCCGCCTTCGCCACCGCCCTCGCCGCCTCCGCCGTCGCCACCCCCGTCACCACCGCCTCCCTCGCCACCACCCTTCCCGCCACCACCCTCGCCGCCACCATCACCGCCTCCCCCATCGCCGCCTCCGTCACCACCACCACCATCACCGCAACCATCGCCCCCACCTCCTTCGCCACCGCCCTCACCACCACCACCATCACCACCGCCCTCACCGCCACCACCCTCACCTCCGCCTTCTCCCCCACCGCCTTCCCCGCCACCATCACCGCCACCACCATCGCCCCCTCCTTCTCCTCCACCACCATCACCACCGCCCTCACCGCCACCACCCTCACCTCCGCCTTCTCCCCCACCGCCTTCCCCGCCACCATCACCGCCACCGCCGTCGCCACCGCCCTCACCACCACCACCATCACCACCGCCCTCACCGCCACCACCATCACCACCTCCGCCTTCTCCCCCGCCGCCGTCGCCGCCCGCTCCGTCACCACCGCCTCCGTCACCGCCCCCTCCGTCGCCCCCTCCTTCTCCGCCACCGCCGTCACCACCTCCACCATCACCGCCTCCGCCATCTCCTCCACCGCCATCTCCACCGCCACCATCACCACCTCCACCATCACCACCGCCGCCATCGCCACCACCTCCCTGTTTGCCACCACCACTTTTGCCGCCACCATCGCCCCCGCCACCATCACCACCTCCACCATCTCCACCACCCCCTTCTCCACCTCCGCCATCTCCTCCACCACCATCTCCACCGCCGCCATCTCCGCCGCCACCTTCTCCACCTCCACCGTCTCCGCCACCGCCCTCCCCTCCGCCGCCGTCGCCACCACCGCCGTCACCACCGCCTCCGACGCCACCACCGCCATCGCCACCCCCGCCATCGCCACCTCCGCCGTCCCCTCCACCGCCCTCACCGCCTCCGCCGGGCCCTCCACCACCGTATCCACCAGACCTACACCCTCCGAGGCCGTTGCCGCCTCCTCCATCGCCGCCTCCACCATCACCTCCGCCTCCAAGCCCTCCGCCACCTTCGCCGCCACCTCCATCTCCGCCGCCGCCCTCACCGCCTCCTCCATCGCCGCCTCCTCCATCACCCCCCCCTCCTGTGCCTCCTCCTCCGTTACCGCCACCGCCATCTCCTCCACCGCCTTCCCCACCACCTCCATCTCCTCCGCCTCCGTCTCCGCCACCTCCGTCTCCTCCACCGCCGTCCCCTCCGCCACCATCACCACCACCACCGTCACCACCTCCGCCATCACCCCCTCCACCGCTCCCACCCCCTCCATCGCCTCCTCCGCCCTCGCCTCCTCCGCCCTCGCCTCCTCCGCCCTCTCCACCGCCGCCCTCTCCACCGCCGCCTTCACCTCCGCCTCCTTCGCCTTCTCCCCCATCCCCAACACCCCCCCCTCCCTCCCCCCCTCCTCCATCG
>ENA-UOXG01001476-UOXG01001476.1-mixed-culture-metagenome-genome-assembly--contig:-NODE-1476-length-14881-cov-41.077701_pt1 | contig 14881 bp, 7 predicted proteins | sample MGYA00238159_ERZ761634 | MGnify/ENA primary metagenome ERZ761634 (study PRJEB28908, sample SAMN08776845) | mixed culture metagenome | isolation source: Freshwater growth medium | place: USA... | reverse complement strand
ATTCACCTTGGCGGCGATGACGGTTATTGATCACGCCTACACGCGCTGAGGTGAGCACGCGCTCATCAGCTGCAACCAAAACAGCATGCACACGACACCGCACATCTGCGAATCGAGACGAGAGCTCCCACCACACGACACCGCATGGCACACCGCCGCGCACGGCGCACCGCAAGGCACACGACACCGCAGCCTCAGCAAGCTGCTTACGGCCGAGCTGGTAGCACAACGCGTCGTAAGGAATGTCGATCACGGCCGCATGGTACACTGACAAGAGCTGCCAGCCAGGATTTGGCGGCGGTGGCGCCGGAGGTTGGGACGGGAGCAGCGGCTGCGGGGGCAGCGGCGGCGCGGGCCGATGCGGCTCCATCAGCAGTGTGCAAAGCGCGGCCGCCGATCGGCCGTTGCCGCCATGAGATCCGAGCTCTTCCATAAAAGGTGATTCTCGAATGGACACCGTCGGCATGTTCAAGAACAAAACCGTCTGCTTCAGCGGGCGGTTCAACGAGTTCGTGAGAGCTGATGCTGAGACACTAGTCATTGCAAAAGGTGGGAGGTGCGTCGGTGATGTCTCGAAGAACATCCAATACCTCGTGATCGGTACGAGCCCCGGGCCAGTTGAGCTCAGCAAGGCTCAACAATGGGGTATAGAAACGCTTACCAATTTTGAATTCCTCCGTTCCGTTGGTGCTGATGCACGAGGTGCGCTGAAAAAGGCTCGTGATGCATTCAGCGCTCGCCCCGCTCCTTCGCCCAGCGCTCGATGCAGCCGCGCCACGCCACGTAGCTCGGCACGCCCATGGCGACCGTGCTGCGCACACCGACGACCTTCACGAAGAAGTCGAGCATGGCATGCGCAAGGTGTGTAGCCCCGCTTTCAGCTCGGCAAAGAGCTTCTTGTCCTCGTAGAAGTCGAGTCCACTGAGAGCGTCGAGCAGCTCGTCGAGCGCGAGCAGCTTGTCCTTCACGGTCGACGAGGGTCGTGCGCCTAGAACACCGAGCCAGGCGATGAATCGGCTGATGAGATCTACAAACACGAGACGGATATCTTCAAAGTCATCGTGAAAAAGAACGGGGTAAGACAGACTATTACCCCTGCCCTACGACAGGCGGGGATAGAGGCCAACGCCACGTACACTGCAAAGCAGCGGGCAAAAAACTTTCTTGGCCTAGGTGGCAAGCAAATCTCCACCCACTATACTTGTCCTTTCATGATGGTAACCTGCAATGGTAAATTGCAGGCATGTGCAAGATGCCAGCCACTTCTCGGTGAGTGGGTTAAGAAACCGAAGTGGCCGACGTGCCCGTTCGGCACCGCAACATGCACGCACGAGTCAAGGGCGTGTGTCAAATGCAGGCAGCAACAAGATAAGCGCTGAAGTGGTAACGCGAGCACCGCGGCGCTCTCGGCGGCGACGGGGACGGGAACGGAGACGGGACGGAACGTAGACGTCACGATGTTCGTCGTGCCGCACCAGTTGCACTCAGTTGTTGCGCGCGTCCTGCAGCCTCGCCAAACGTGCGCGTGTTGAGGTTGCTCTCGCCATAGGAGTCGCTGTTCCATCCGGCTACTCTCACGGGATTGAAGATTCAAGCCATTTTCAAAGCCTTGGAGGAGGCAGCCAAAAATGGTTTGGTTCATCATTGAGCTGCTGGGTCGCGCCCTGACGGGCGCCCCGCCTCGTCCAACTTGAGCATTCGTAACTGTAGTTGGATTACATGTAGGCCAAATGACCTCACGACGGACCGGGGAATCCCCCACGGCCGTGCCACGCCCCCCCGCTCCTCACCGCCCTCGCTGTGTCGAGGGTAAGTTTGCCGCCGCCGTGGCCGTCTTCACTCTCGGGCAATGGAAGTGACAGGTGGTGCGTGTAAGGCAAACCAAGGTATAGAATGTGGTGAGTGGGCGACGTATGCTGAAACTGGCCCCAGATGGGCGAGAAGTATAACCTGAGCGGTCCTTCGTGTAGTTCGCCGTTTCCATCGCCACCTCCGCTACCGAGGCTGTGGTCGGACTTATTCCCCCCACCACTACATGTATTGATTGCATGCACCCCCCCTTCCCCCCCCCCTTCCCCCCACCACTATTGATTGCATGCAAAAGCAAGCTAGCAAATTGCTTGTTTGATTGCTTGCATGCACCTTGTACGAAACGCACATTCATCTTGCGCTTCTGTTCAGTTTCATTCGTGACCGTCGGGTTGTCGAAGAGACGATGGCAGACGTGGAGGCCGTGGCCAAACTCGGCGCGGAGGGATCCGCCGCGATTACCTTGCAGAGGGTTCAGCGCGGCCGCGCGTCACGTGTCAAGGTCAACGCGAAGCGCATGCGCCTTGCAACACCGTCAAGTTCGCTGCGAAGCAAAGGTCTGCCGCCCAGCAGCCTCCACGAGGAGGATGCGCAAGCGCGGGCGGCACCACCGGGGGTGGCAGGGTCTGACACGGCGGCGCCCGTGGTGGACGTAACCGTAGCGCCTGGCCCTATCATTCCAGATGGCAAGATTCCCACGCCCGATGACCTCGACGCGATCTGTGAAGCACTCAAGCCAGGCAGCTCGGGGCATCCGTCATCGTCGGAGGAGGACATCCGTCGGCGCTCGGAGGCGCTGATCATACTTGCCAGGCTGCTCGACGTGACGGCCGAGGGCGCCGCCATGGTCGCGCTCTGCAAGCTCTCGCGCGACAGGGGCCTCATCGAGTGCGTGTGCGCATGCGTCGCACATGACGAACCCATGATGCATCAGACGGCGCTCATGCTGCTCGCCAACTACACGACGGTCGAGGTGGACATGTATGCGGATGAAACGAAGCTGCGCATCAAGCTGTGCAACGGCTTCGAATTGGTCGCCGATCGCCTCTTCTCCCAGGTCGCCCTCACCGTGGCATACGCAAGCGGCACCGTCCAGAACACCTGTGACGACATTTTCGTGAGCGGCCGCGTCCCTCCCGCCAAACATGCAGCTCACTCCCCTTTAGCGCATGCGTCTCCATGGCGCAATCCCACCCCACACGAGGGCGAGGGCATGCGACCGCAGCGTGCTCGGCCTCCCTCGACCCTCACACCCCGTCCATGCCTGCGAATCTCCACCTCCATCTCCCCAACTCCCCCTCCCTCTCCTCTCGTCCACAGATGGTGACGGTCTTGCAGGCCCAGGGCGGCATCGAGCGCCTCAGAGAGTTGAGTAACTGCGACGTGCCCGTGATCGTCGAGGCGGCGATTGCGTGCCTCCACAACATGTTCGAGTCTGGTTCGGCCGTCGACAAGGTGATGGGGCGAACTGCCGCTAACCGCCGCGAACCGCCGCGTGCTCCCCGTTTCAGGCTGCCCCACATCTCCCACGATCTCCCGCGATCCCTGCCTTGATCCTACGCCTTCCCTCTCCCTCCTCCTCCTCTTCCCCTCCTCCTCTTCCCCGACGGACTCATGCGTATGCTCCTCGCACACCTCCCCTCACTCCTACGCCCCCCTGCCTCGGTCGCACACCTCCCCTCACTCCTACGCCCCCCTGCCTCGGTCGCACACCTCCCCTCACTCCTACGCCCCCCTGCCTCGGTCGCACAGGCGATCGTCGTCATGCGCGCCATCGTCCGTCTGCAAGCCAGCCGGCGGCGTCGGCTGGCAAAGGAGGAGCTGGTGCGGCGTCGGATCGAGGCGGCAATCGTGGCCGAGCTGCACTCGGCGGTGACGTACATGCAGCGGGTCGGGCGCGGCATGGTCGCACGCAAGGAGCGACACCGACTGCATCGAGCGAAGCTGAAGCGCGAAGCGGATCGGCGAGAGCTCGAGCGTGTGTCGGCGACGTACATACAACGGGTCGGGCGCGGCATGCTCGCACGCAAGGAGCGGCACCGGCTGTATGCAGAGAAGCTGCGCCGCGCGGCCATTTATATACAGCGGTGCGCGCGGGGAATGTTCGCGCGAACGGAGCGGCGCCGGCAGAGTGCGGCTCGCCACATCCAGTCTGTCTTCCGACGCTCACGCGCGGCCAAACGATGCAAGCTGCTCGTCGCCGAGCGCGCAGCCGCGGTTACGCAGGTGGCCGAGGCTAGCACGACGGCCATCGCCCGCTGTTCGGAGGCCAAGGCGGCCGACCTCGCTTGCCTCGAGGCGCTCGGCGACTCGATGGACAATGCGGCCAACTGCTTGTCCATCGAGTCGGAGGCGACGAAGGCGTACGAAGAGGCATGCAAGGCCTCGGTCAAGAAGGATGTTCCGGTCTGTAAGCTGCTCGCTGCGGTGGCGCAGAAGCAAGCGACACAAGCGGCGGAGGCGGCCGCGGCGACCGAGGCCGATGCGCAGCGGACACTGGAGTCCAGCAAGCGAGCCGAAGTTGCGCATCTCGCGGCAGCCGTGGCGAGGGCCGAGGCGGCACGGGCGGCGCTCAAGGCGCCCAAGGCCTCCTCGGTGAACACCGAAGTCCGGCAGGCCGTGGCACGGCAGGTGATGAGCAACCTCGCTGCGGCGGCGAGCGCGGAAGCGGCTGCTGACGCGGCGATGCGCTCCTCTGCCGACGCGGCCGCGGAGGCGGGCATTGCGGCGGTGGAGGCGGCCCGCGCCGCAGACAAGGCCAAGGAGGCAAGCGTGGCGACGGCGGACGTGGCGCAAGAGGCCATCGCAGCGGAGATTCGGCGTAAGCACGGCAACTTTGCGATCCAGAGCACCTTGAAGCTGCAGCGGCAGCTGCGAAAGACGCGACATAGGATCTACATGCGCAAGATCGACGAACTGACGGCGGGGATGGTCTCTGGCCTGGTGCAAATGGCGATCGCTGAGAAGGCCGCCGAAGATTTTCTCAAGGCTCGGATGGCGCGTAAGCTGCAGGCGTTCTTCCGGTGGCGCAAGTGCAAGCGCTTCCTCGTCGAGCAGCGCCGCCGACTCGTGTTGGCGAGCGTGGTGGCGCAGAAGCACCGGCGCGCCGTGATCGCGCGCCGCGAGGTTCGTCAGCGGAGGGCGGCTGCGGCAGCAGCAGCGGCAGCAGCGGCAGCAGCAGCGGCAGCAGCGGCGGCGGCAGCAGCAGCAGCGGCGGCAGCAGCAGCGGCGCACCGGCAGCTCGTGCGCGCGAGCGTACTGGCGCAGAAGCACCGGCGCGGTGTGCTCGCATTCCGAAGGGTGCACGGGCTGAAGGCGCGCCGCTTGCAGCTGTGCAAGAAGATTCAGATGTCGTGGCGAGCCCACGTGCTACGCGTGCGCTGGACACGCCGTTATGAGCAGCTCAAGAGCGACAAGATGAGGGGGGCGAAGGTGCATGCACTCATGGACACGGTCATCGCCAACGTGCTCGAAAAGGCGCGCAAGGCCTTTGAGGCGGCCGAGAAGGCGCGGAATCGCGCCATCGCGCGGCAGCGCATGCTGATGCTCAAGCAGGCGGCCAAGTTTTCAGGGAAGATGCAGACGGCTGGCGAGGAGGCGGCCACGAAGCGTTCCGAGGCATCGAAGGCAAAGGACGAGGCGGCGCAAGCGCGCTCGGAGGCTGAGGCTGCCCGGGCAGTGGAGCAAGCGGCCAGGGGCGTGGGGGTCGCCGCCGCACATGCTCTGCGGGCTGCCGAGGCGGCGGCGGAGGCGGCCGAGGTGGCGACGGTGCCGGAGGCGGAGGAAGCGGCAGCGCGCGCAAGTGCGGCCGCCGCAAGGGCGGATCAAGTCGCGACCGCCGCCGCGGCCGTGGGCAAGAAGACGGTTGCGGAGGCGCAGCGCGCGGTGGATCTGGCGCTTGCGGCCAATGCGGCCAAGAAGGTGTCCGCGGATGAAGCCAAGGCCACCAACTCCAAGCGGCTGCGTGCGGCCATGACCAAAGCCGCCGCCGAGGCCGCCGCCGAAGCGTCCCAAGCGGTGCGGCAGGTGGCCGAGGCGGCGGCGGCGTTGGCGGCGGAGGTGGACACGCTGGCGGCGACGGCCGCGGAGCACGTGGCGGCGGCCATCGAGGCGGCATGCGAGGCGCGTGCAACCACGTGCATCGCCACGGTGGTCGCGCGCGTCCTCGAGGGTTCGAGGTTCGGAGAGCGCGCCAAGAACGGTGCGCAAGAGGCGGAGGCCGAGACGAGCCAGGCTTCCGAGGCCTATAAGGCCGCCGTCGACGCGGTAGCCGAGGCTCAGTTTCGTGCGGTGGACGCCGCCGGGTCGGCGCCCGCAGTGGCGGCTCTCAAAGTGGCATCGGATTCACTTGCGGCGGCGAGGACGGCGACCGCAACGGCCGAGGCGGCTGTCAAGGCAGTAGAGGCGGCGGCGCTTCGAGATGACCTGCACGGGGCCGAGTTGGGCGCAATTCTGGCAGAGGCACAGGTGGAGGTGGCGAGGACGGCGCGGGCCGGAGTCGAGGAGGCCACCAAGGTGGGGCGTGAGGTGGTGACGAAGTTAATAGTCGAGGAGGTCAAACGTGTGACTGCGGCGCGCGCGGCGGTCGAGGAAGCGGTGGCGGCGTCAGCGGCGGCGTCGAGGATGGCCGATGAGGCACGTGCAGTTGCGGACGAGGCGAGTGTCATGGGCGAGGTTTGGTCGATCGCCGCCCCCGCCGTCGCCGACACAACCGCCGCGGCGGCGCATGCAACCGCATCGGAACGCGAGGCGCAGAGGTGCGTGGCAGAGGCCACTAGCGCAGCCGAGATGGCCGCTACGATGATGGCCGAGGCGGCACCCGCGTCATTCGAGAGTCCGATGAATCTCGCCCGCGCCGTCATGCGTGCTGCCATCAGCCCGTATGTGCTGTCGAGGGATGATGGAGCGAGCGCGGCGTGGTCCGGAGCCATCGAAGCTTCTCGAGAGGCGCGCGCGCGCGGCGTCGCGGGGGCCATCGAATTCTCGAGACTGCTCGCGGAGGGTGCGGCGCGGCGCGCGACGATGGCGCAGGCGGAGGCGGCCGCAGCGTCGGCCGATGCGCGGCGGCACGCGCGCGAGGTCGAGATCTCATCTGGTGCGCAGAGTTTCGTTCGCGCGGTCGAGCTCAAGGTGTTTGCCGACAAGGTGGCGGAGGACAAGCAGAGACGTCGCGCTGAGGCGCGCAAGCGTACCAAGAAGGCCGCACAGACCACCATGTTCAATGCCGAGATGCAAAGGGTTGCTGATGAGGCGCAAGCGGCGCGCAACCGTGAGGACCAGATCGTCGACTTTGCCGAAGAGACCGCCGAGAGGTATATGGCGGCCGCGAAGGCGGCCAAGGGGGCAGAGGATGCGGCGACGGCGGCGGCAGCGGCGGCGATGGTGGCGGCGACGCGGCAGGCGATGGCGGCGGCCAAGGCGGCGGAGGAGGCGGTCGCGGCCGCGGTCGCGGCCACGAAAGCAGCCAAGATCGCCGATGAGAAGGGCGCAAATGAGGTGGCCCAAGGGGCGGCGGCCGTACACGAAGCTCTCAAGACGGCTCTGCTGGCCAAGGGGCCTGAGGCATGGGACATCGTGACGAGCAAGGCGCGCGCCCAACGCAAGCTCGAAGCGACCGCCAAGATGATCATCGGCGGCAAGCGCAAGGAGGCTGACAAGGCGGCGGCGGAGGCGATGAACGGTGTCAAAGCTTCGATCAAAGTGGCCAAAGCGAAGCGCAGCACTGTCCTGCAGGCGGCCGAGGAGGCTGAGGCGGCATGGCAGATGATGAGTGTGGGCCTCGCCATAGTGCTCGACGAGGCGGCCGCGGCCAACAGTGGGTCGAAGAAGGCGATCGCCACCGCGGAGCTTTGCAATGCAGCGAAGGAAAGCGCGGCGAGATTCGCGGAGATGGCGGCGGAGCAGGCGGCGAGCGAGGCGCGGGCGGCACGGCTGGCGGCCACGGGCCAGCCTGCAGCCAAGGCGCAACTTGCGGCGGCCGCGGCGGCGAGCGCCGCGGACGAGGCGGAGAAGGCGACGGCAGCGACGGCCACCGCGCCCACTGCAGCCGCAGGGTGCGCGAGCGCTGCGAAGGAAGCGGCGGAGGCAGTGGCGGCGGCTGCGCACGAGGCGCACGAGGCGCTCAAGAGCCTCGCGACCACGGTGGGCCAGGCTGAAGAGGCGAGCCTCCAGAAACAGTCTCGGGAGGCCGAGGCGGAGCTTGTGGCAGCACAGATGTCAGATCTCGAGCGAGCCGAGGCGGCCAAGGTGCGTGTGGCCGAGGCGGCCGCGAAAAAGGAAGAGGCGCAGCTCAAGGCTAAGCAGGCCGCCGAGCGGGCGTCAGCCGCAGGCGCGGCGGCGGCGAGCAAAGGCGCGGAAGCGGAGGCGAAGGCGCGCGAGGCGAGCGTGTTGGGCGACCAGGCCGATGCGCTCTCCGCCAAGGCAAAGGCAGAGAAGCTCGCAGCCAAGGAGGCGGCCGAGGCGGCGAGCGCCGAAATGAGCGCGATCGACAGGCTTCGGGAGGCGCTGCGCGCCAACCTCGAACGCGTGACCGACCTCTTCCACACCCTCGATGAGAATCTCAACGGGATGATCTCGAAGAAAGAGTTTCGTCGCGTCATTCCACAGCTTGGGCTCAATCTGAGCGCCTCCACGGTAGATGAGCTCTTCGACACGTTCGACGTCGACGGCTCGGGTCACCTCGAGTACCATGAGCTCAAGAAGAAGCTACGGAAGATCGCCGCCGCGGAAGCGGCAGCCGCGAAAACAGCGGCACAGGAGGAGGCCGCCCGCGGCGGCAAGGGTGGACACACGGGGACAGGCCGCGGCGGCACCAAGGGCGCGCGGGGGGGCAAGAAACTGCCCGTGTTTGCTCCGCCCGTCGAGGATAACAGCACGGCCGAGCGTGCGGCGTTCAACGAAGCGATTATCTCGCTGGGGATGCGGATCAGCACGCCGTCGGGCAGCGGCCGACGCCCAGGGACCAGCGAGCTCGGCGTCCGCGTGATGCTCAGCTTCGACCTCCATGAATCTCGCGCCGAGATCCATGCGAGATCGTCGAGCATGGTGGGCGCTCGCGTGCCAGCGGGCGGCGACGACGGCGCCCTTCGCCTCACCTCGTGCCTATCTGGCGGCAGCCTCACGACCTCGGCCACGTATCCCTTCCGGGCCGGCCGCGGCGCCGCCGCCGTAGCCGCCTCGCGTGCGGGCGGCCCGAGCGTCAACTTTTTCGCGCCCGTGGGCGCCGCGTACCCGGAGGACGTCGTCGGTGGCGACGGCAGCCTGCGCAGCCCGCGCGGCCTCGGCTCGTCCGTTTCGCTGCAGAGCCTCGGTCGTGCCGCTCCATCGCCTATGCGGTTCATGTCGGCGACGACGCGCGCTGCGACACGCGAGCTGCTCGAGCGCGCACGCACTTCGATGGTGGCCGAAGACGAGCGTGCGAGCTTGATGCGCGAGATCCTTGCCGGGTCGGCCCGCCAGGAGCGCCTCGTGCGACTGTCCCACATGGACTCGGAGGACCGCGCCGTGCGCCGTGACGAGAGGCAGACGGCCATGGAGCAGGATCGGCATCGGGCCAAGCAGGCGTGGGACGCCGAGAGGGCCCTGCAGGACGCGCGCGGGGCGATGGTCGGCTCGATACGCGCGGCGGCGGTACGCCCAGTCCTCTCGGGGCGCGCTGCAGCGGCTGCCGCGGCCGTGGTGGGCTGGCCGGATGAGCTTGCCTCGGGATCGGAGCTGCCGCCCGGGGCAGCGCACGCGATGGGTGCACAACCATCGACCTTCGCGTCTTCGTCGCAGTGCTCGCCTGCGCCGTACCGAGCTCCTCATTGGCAGCCGATGGACTCCGAGCCGAGCGCCAATAAAAGCAACGAGATGCACACCGAGATGCTCCCGATCTATAAAAAGACCCTCCGAGGCGCGGGCAAGCTCCAGAGCCCGGCCTACCTGCCGCAACTGTCCTCGCGCACGCGGGCGATGGCGATGGCGGCCGACCCCGCCATACTCCACAGCCCGTACACGAACGCGTACCCGCTCGGAGGGCCGTCGCCGCTGCACCGCGCCGAAGCCTCGCGCCCACGCCCGCGCGCGTTCCTGCCCGTGGCGGAGACGGATGAGGCGGCGCTCGTTGACGCCGCCGAGGCCGAGAATGCGCTCGGCACGGCGCTCGATACCTGGCCTTCGAACGCCGCCGCCGCCGCCAACGGCCGCCTTGAGGGGCTCAGCGAGGGCGCCTACCTGCTGCCCATCCTGCCCGCGGTCTCGCCGTCAGTTCGGGGGCCTAAGGCCGCGCCCATTTTGCTGCCCAAGCCACGTAGAGCGCTGCCCGCGCTCTCGCCGCCGTCGGCGGCAAGTGAGGACCTGCCGCCCTTGCCGCTACCGCGACCCAAGGCCATGCGAGAAAGTGTCGTCACCACCGCAATGCACCCTGCATCGCGCCAGCCAGCAGCAAGCCGCACGGGGATGAGCCGCAGTGCCTCGGTGCCGGCGGTGCTGATGAAGAAGGCGCAGAAACTGCTCTCGACGCCGGGCAATGCTTCCGACGGGGCGGCGATGATGCTCCTCGAGGCGATCGCTGCTGATGAGGGGTGGCTGTGAGGTCTGATGATCACATCACCTCGTCAGACATCTCGGTGTCTCGATCTCATGGCTCATGGGCGGGCGGTTCCAACATGGGTTCCAAGTCGCTTTACTGGTACCCCTTACGCTACACTGTACACTTTCTCGTACACACTCGACTTTCCGGGGGCAGGGTAGGGGTAGGGCAGCACACTTTTGCACACTTTCGACTTTGCGGGGGCAGGGCAGCACACTTTTGCACACTTTCGACTTTCCGGGGGCAGGGCAGCTGTCACCAATGCAGCACACTTTTGCTTCGTTTCCAGTACTCTGTATGAGTGTAGGCCCCTGAGATCTTGGAAAGTACCGTCATGATCGTCTCCGACTGTGCGGATGGTGGACTGGGGATCTCACTCCCTCGCAGCGCCCGCGTCGTCGCTGTGACGGGGCCCGCCCGCGCCCCCCTCCCTCCCGTCCCAAGCATCCACATCGCACATGAAGTGGACACGCCCTTTCCATACGAGCTGCGTTCAGAACGCGCGCGGCCGCCGCGTGTGCCGCTGGCTCACATCTCACACACATCTTGTCTTATGGCAGATGGACGGCAGTCTGGAGTGGGATGGACATGGTCGTTCCCACCGCGAGGAGACGATCATCTCTACCCCGGCGGCGTTTCCACGCCAGCACGGTGAGGCCGGCCATGAGAAGGAGAACGGCGCAGACGGAGACGCCGCCTATGATGATGTTGTTCCATTGCGCGTCCTTGCCCGAGGTCGCGAGTGCCCCAACGACGGGGACAGGAGGTGGTGGCGATGGCGGCGATGGCGGCGGCCGGTACAGAGACGGCGGCGATGGCGGCGGCCGGTACAGAGACGAGCACACTCGCCAGCCAGAGGAGGTAGTTATGGAGTCTGAAGACCATTCGATCATGTCCGGGCCCAACAGATAGTTGGAAGGCCCGCTCGCTCCTGAGAAGCTCGTATACGACCCCGACGGGTCAGGTATGCGGAGCCTGTCGTAGTTAGGCTCCGTACTAAAGGAGGTCGCTGTCAGTGTCGCTCCGATGGCGAGCGCAGTCGGTGTGATGGAGCACACCTCGTTGTTGCCATAATCCGCGGACGGAAAGTTGGGTGAGCGAATGCAGTTTCTCTGGTTCGGATCGACGGTGCAAGTGCCGGAGCTGATCACGAAGTAGGCCATGGCATCCGGCGGCGGCGGCGGGGGAGGGGGGGACGGCGGCGGCCGGGGCGGCGGCGGCGGCGGCCGGGGCGGCGGCGGCGGCCGGGGCGGCGGCGGCCGGGGCGGCGGCGGCCGGTACAGAGACGTGCACACTCGCCAGCCAGGGAAGGTGTTGCTGGAGTCTGAAGACCATAAGATCACGTCCGGGCCCAACAGATAGTTGGAAGGCCCGCTTGCTCCTGAGAAGCGCGTATACGACCTCGACGCAAAGGGTATGAGGAGCTCGTCGTAGCCAGGCTCCGTACTAAAGGAGGTCGCTGTCAGTGTCGTTCCGATGGCGAGCGCAGTCGGCGTGATGGAGCACTCCTGGTTGTTGCCATAAGCCGACGGAAAGTTGGGCGAGCGAATGCAGTTTCTCTGGCTCGGATCGACGGTGCAAGTGCCGGAGCTGATCACGAAGTAGGCCATGGCATCCGGCGGCGGCGGCGGCGGCGGGGGGCTGTTAGTAGAAGTACAGTCCGAGCTGGTCTGGCAGAAGTTGTAATTGCCTGAGCGACCACAGCAGTAGTAGACTGTCCCGGTCGATGTCATCGCTTGACCATAGTCGATGCCAGTAGCAGAACTCCCCGTGCACGTCCATGACGAGTCCAGACATCTAAGCGGCGGCGGCGGGGGTGGAGACGGCGGAGGCGGCGGGCGGGGGAGGGGCGGAGGGGATGGACTCGGAGGGGGTGGAGGCTTAGGGGAAGGTGGCGGAGGGCGCGGAGGGCGCGGAGGGGGTGGAGGGGGTGGGTTGCTATAGCAGCACTCATAGCATTCGTAAGAATTGAATAGCCCGCAGCCACTTGCCGACATCACGTGCAGGGATGCAATGCAGCGCGGATACCGAGTGCAAGAACCGATGTTGAAGCCGATGTATTCCCTTTCTCCCATGCACTTCGGAGTGTACCCAGTAGTGCTGGACGGGTTTGCGCAATATGGGTCTGCGCAAGCGGACCCCACCATCATGGCGAGGAAGATGAGGCGGGCGGGTCGAGGCGCCAGAAGGTGGAATGCGAGCATCATCATCTGCGAGCGCCGGGCCGCCACTCAGAGGTCGGGTAAGCTGCGGATCACCATGCCAGAGCGAGTCGCGAGGGCACAGCCACAGGCAGCAGCATCGAGGTGGCTCGCAGACTCAATCAGATCAAACGCAGCAGCGCAGCAGACGCGCGCACAAGCAGGCGACCGTCGGCGGTGTGCCGCGAAGCACGATCGCTCAGCGGCGTTTCCCGGAAAGAAATCTATATTTGGAAACGGCAAGCGTCCGCGGCATTAACGAGAAATACATATTGGCAAGCGTCCGCGGCATTTCAGGCGGTAAGTCAGTTTCGTCGCGGTCCCCCGTCGTTGATGAGCTTCATCCTTCAACTCCTTTCGCTTGATTAACACTTCCCACCCGAGAACACGGTCGACGTGTTGCGCGCGCGCCGCGCGGTCTTCCAGGCGATTCGTAAACATCGATAAGCCGGCCCTTAAATGGGGTGGGTAGGGAACCTTAACCCTAATACGGGTAGTATAGAAACGTTTAGGACTGGAGCGTTAACGGGAGAATCAAGCAAGCATGCTTGCAAGAATCAAGAGCGTCGCATGCGCGCGCTCGTCCAAGGCGAAGCCCATCACGAGCTCAAGGCCGCGTCCTTCTGCGCGCGCTTCCAGCACGCGCGCGGCAAAAAGTCGAGCACGTGCACCCCGATCGCATCGATGACGACCAGGTGGCGCCAGGTCGAGGTCGATAGCATCGCCTCCCTCTCATCGCGTGTGTCGCTCGGATCCCGGGTGAAGTGGAGCGGCATCAGCTTCCCGTCGTTCAACCGGCGCAACTCGGCAGCCGCATGCCAGCCGCGTAGCACGCTGCTGGACTCTTCCCACAGGTACCCCCCCGGCTCGTGTGGGAAGTCGTTGGAGAGCCGCCAGCACCGGAGTGCCACCACGTCGTTCTCCGCCAGCATTACTTGAGGCATGTCGTGGACTGTCGTGGCTGGCTCTTCGGCCCACACGAGGGGCAGCGGCGTCGACGTGAACTTGCGCGCAGAGCCACCGCCTTCGGGATCGAGGTTCCTGCAGCTCGCGTAAGCCAGCTGCAGGTCGGTGCACGTGCAGCCACCTTGGCCAAACGCCGTGTGGCTGGTCACGCCGTCGTCATCGTCATAGGCCAAAATGATCTCGAGATTGGCATCGAGATCGATCAGCTTGTGCCCGAGATTGCTGAGCTCGCCCGACGGCGAGCTGAGCATCGACATGGCCGGCAGGAAGGGCGAGCGATGCCTGTCAAAGGCGCCCCAGCTTGGGGATAGACCTATGCTGACGCCAAAGGCATTGAGGCGGCGCGATTGCACGCGGAGCACGCGCAGTGGCGCGCCACCCGCTGCCTCGATCCGAAGTTGCTCCGGATTCTGATGCACTGCTGCCGAAGCCTGCCCCCCCTTATGGTAGACGGCCTTGCGCGGCGCGGCGGTGCGCAGCTCCTCGGCAGACACGGGCGAGAGCAGATCGACGTGAATGAGGCTGTCCGAATGCCTGATGAGGGACGCAATCGAGAGGCGTTCAGAGGCACCATTCAGAGGCACCATTCAGAGGCACCACTCAGGGGCAATCAGCGCTCACCGTAAGAGTGGCTCGTGCTCTTGGGCAATTCCGTCACGAAACTGCTCCCTCGTGTGTACCAGCAGGGACCAGCGGCGCCCAGCCAGCTGCGGCTGCTCCGACCGACGAAACAGGCACACGTGCATCGGCCAGACAAACGTGTCTGTCCGCAGCTGGGGACCAATGTCCAGCGGAACCACGCCGAGCGGCGCGTGTGTGAACACGTCGAAGAGGAGTATGAGCCAGGCGCCCGCCGCGGGCGTCCAGAGCTCCGCCACGACGCCGGCTTGCTCCGACATCAGCCCGCGCCTTTGCCGGAGCAAGCGCGGGGTGGGGCCCAGCGCCAAGTAAGTGCGCAAGGCCGTGCTCACGGCCTGGCTCGCCTCACGGAACCCTTCGGCACTGCCACCTGCTCTTGCGCTGCGTACAGCGTTGGTAGCGGCCTCGAGGATGGCTTGCGCCGCCTTGTCGGCGTCCAACAGGTGATTGTCTGAGGAGGAGGCGGAGGAGACGCTCTCGTCGGTCGCCTCGCCTGGATGGAAGCGGAGATTCATGAGAGATGTGCACTCCGACATTGCAGCCATCGCGGCCACGGTGGTGGCGGCAGAGGGCGGGGGCAGCTCCCAGGTAATGGTGAGCACACGCTGTGCCTCAGATTTGAGCTCTCCTCCTCCACCACCACCACCGCCGCCGCCGCCGCCGCCGCCGCCGCCGCCGCCGCCGCCGCCGCCGC
>ENA-UOXG01001474-UOXG01001474.1-mixed-culture-metagenome-genome-assembly--contig:-NODE-1474-length-14886-cov-62.919291_pt1 | contig 14886 bp, 11 predicted proteins | sample MGYA00238159_ERZ761634 | MGnify/ENA primary metagenome ERZ761634 (study PRJEB28908, sample SAMN08776845) | mixed culture metagenome | isolation source: Freshwater growth medium | place: USA... | reverse complement strand
CGGCGGACGTGGACGGCGACGGCGACCTCGACGTGCTGCTTGGGAACTATGGCGAAGCCAACTATCCCGGTACCAAGCCCAGCCGAGTGCTGCTCAACGCGGGCGACGGCACCTTCCCGACGATCATCGCGCTACCTGGCGGCATCACGTTAACGTGGTCGATCGCGGCGGCGGACGTGGACGGCGACGGCGACCTCGACGTGCTGCTTGGGAACTATGGCGAGCCCAGCCGAGTGTTGTTCAACGCGGGCGACGGCACCTTCCCGACGAGCATGGAGCTGCCCGGCGGCAGAGCGTTCACGACTTCGATCGCGGCGGCGGACGTGGACGGCGACGGCGACCTCGACGTGCTGCTCGGGAACTCTGGCAGTCCCAGCCAAGTGCTGCTCAACGCGGGCGGCGGCACCTTCCCGACGAGCATCGAGCTGCCCGGCGGCAGCGCGGATACGAACTCGATCGCGGCGGCGGACGTGGACGGCGACGGCGACCTCGACGTGCTGCTTGGGAACTATGGCAGTCCCAGCCGAGTGCTGCTCAACGCGGGCGACGGCACGTTCCCGACGAGCATCGAGCTGCCCGGCGGCAGCGCGTCCACGAGCTCGATCGCGGCGGCGGACGTGGACGGCGATGGCGACCTCGACGTGCTGCTTGGAAACGAAGGCAGTGCTAGCCGTCTTCTGCCCTTGATCAGATGCTCTCAGCCTGGCACTGCACGCAGCCTCTTTGGCAACGGATGCGTCCGTTGCCCCGCTCCCTCCTCACGCCGAGATGACCATTTCGATGTTTGCTACGAGTGCAATGAGCACACGGAGCTGAATGTTCGCGGCGAATGCTCCCCCTGCAAGCCCGGCTACGATCGCTCCTTGGGAGGCGCCGAGTGCACTGCCTGCCCGCGCGATGAGCAGTGCCCACACGCGCCGCCGACGCCACCTGCTGCTCTGAGTGCAGCTGCGCGTGGCATGGTGGTACAACCACATGAGGTGGTAGTTCTCATGGTTGCACTTTTCGTGGTGGCCTCCATTGTTGCGCTTCTCGTGGTTCTTCTCGTGCGATTGACGCGGCTGTGTCGCAAGCGCAGACAGATGCATAAGCTGCTTGAGAAAACTGACGTGTCAATGCAAGAGCTTTCGCCCCGCCTCTCGAGTGGTTCGGGTGAAAACTCCGGCACGACAGTGCCCTCTGTGCGTTCCGACGAGCTGTCGCAGCTCGAGGTGGTGGACTTCTCGACGCTTACGATGGGCAGGCGGATCGGCCAAGGCGGCTTCGCGACCGTCTGGATTGCGCGGTGGCAGGGCAATGACCTCGCTATCAAGGTTCTCAACCTGGAGCATGAAAACGTCGACGCGTCAACCGCACGTGAGGAGGTGGCCATGCTCCAGGAGGTGGCCATCCTGCGTCGCCTGCGCCACCCGTGCATCTGCGCCCTCTTCGGCCACATGCGGGTTGACGAGCGGCCCGCGCTCGTCCTCGAGTACATGGCGGGCGGCTCTCTCGCCGCATACCTTTTCAACCCAAGGCGAGCATCCTGCGACGTGGACCCCCCCTCGAAAGCCGTCCAGTCCACCGTCTCGAGCCTAGATGCGGCCTGGCGTCGCTTCACGCGCGCGTCGAAGTCACCCTATGCCCTCGACGCTGCCTCAGCGCCGGTCGTACCGCAAGCGTCGCTCGGCCGCCAGCTGATGGAGCCGCCGCCACGCCAGCACCTGGACGACAAGAAGATTTGCATCGCCGTGCAGCTGGCGAGCGGGCTGTGCTTCCTCCACTCGCACGGCATCCTGCACCACGATATCAAGACGGATAATGCACTGCTCGACGCGCACTACACGGTGTGCAAACTCGCCGATTTTGGTTTGGCGAGCCTCAGCCTGAACTACGCGCGTCATACTAGCACGAATACGGTGGCGGGCACACTGCGGTATCTGGCGCCCGAAAAGGTGGAGGAGTCGCCCCGCCACGCGCTCGTGAGCGGCGATAGTAGCGACGGCCATGGCGGCAGCAGCGTCAGCCTCAGCCTGGGCCGCGCGCTCGTCAGGTTGGAGGACCGCGCAGATGTCTATGCCTTTGGACTCTTGCTCTGGGAGCTCATGCATGAGCGCCGCGCCTTTGAGGGTATGGAGGGGATAGCTGCTTTCTTGGGCGCCTGCGATGGGCTTCGGCCACAATTCTCGGAGGCCTGTCATCGCGATTTGATGATCCCGGCACTCACGGCCGAGTGTTGGGCGCAGCGTCCAGAGGACCGCCCGAGCATGAGCACCGTGCTCGAGAGGCTCGAAGCGTGCATGCAAGCCCTCTTCGGATGGGACCCGTCCTCTCACAACCTCTCGCTTCTGCAACCGATGGACTCGTCGATGGATCAGCACTCAAGCGCTCGTGAACAAGGTACATCTGTTTCGGCCCAGCGAGGCGAATACCCGTCAGACAGGGCCGAACAAAGCTAATACCAGAAATCCAGATGGACAAAGCCGTGAACAAAGCGTTGTCGGTCTAGTGGAGTGTCTCGTGTTGGCTGTTGCGTTTCAAACCGTATAATGTCGCTCACGTCGTGTTCACGGTGTCGTGAACAACTCGTGTGTTCATGATACGTTAATACGATCTATGGAATATCGCTGTCCGCGGGGCCGGTCCTCTGCGTTCCTTAAGGTAGTCCGCTCGCACTCATTAGGGTAATTTTGGAAATCAGCCCTATAAATAAATGAGTGCCAAAGCCCCCGGGGCGGGGGAGGGTGGAGAAAGAATTATGGACCTCGGTGGAGCCAGACAGTGAAAATAAGCTGGTTCGAGTCTCGGGGGGCACTTCCCGCGCTTGTTTTTTTGGCGAAATTCGGGTTTTGGGCTGGTTTGTCGTTTGTGAACTAGACTAGATTTACTAGAGTATGGGATTTCAGCAGGCGCAACTAGCTCGACGTGAGATTCGTGAGTTAGATGCGCCGGCGTAACCGGCGGGCGGGGGAAACCATTATGCCATGCATGTGCCGTGCCCCTTGTGCCGTGCATCTGCATGCAATCCACGAGTACCGGCCCAAATGCATACTGCTGTACTTGCCAAAAAGCAAAATGCATACTGTACTTGCCAAATCGGGCAGAAAGTACGCCAAAGCGCGTCGCGCATTGTGTCCTGGTCAGCGGCTCCGCCGCGTTTGTCGCGAGTCCCTACGAACAAGCGGAGGGTCCCGGGTAAATATCTATATCGTACGGAGATCTGCATCTGGTACCGGTAGCCCTAGTGACGAAATCCCCTGGTTGCCTAATAAAGAGATGACGAAACTCTGCGAGGTCAGTGACGAAACTTCGACGAACCTTTTCCCGCATCTTTAGTGTCTGACACTCCAGTGTGACCCTTCGACTCTCAAACCTCGGCTCGGGGGGTCGGGTCCGGTCGCCTAGGGTCCGCTTAGGGGTTGACCTCGGAGGTCGGGGTCGGGGTCGGAGGGGGGGTGTTTTCCCGGAAACGACACTGAATTTCCTGGACTCGCTTCAGACCCGACCCGACCCGACCCGACCTCGACCTCGGAGCCCAATTTTCATATCGTATCCCCCGACCCGACCCCCTCCGACCCGACTCCATACTGGAGAGTGGCGACGCGCTGTGTTGGGCGCTTTTCATATCGGAAGTTAAGGAGGATAAACCCTGAGTTGTTCAAGGTCGACCGTGAAAGGCAATGTATACCTGCGTCCCAATCTACACCACTATCTGTGTTTCTAAGTCCATAACCTGCAAGCCCAAAATCTATTGCTGCTCTTACTCTCCGTATGAATTTTCGGATGAAGTAAACAAGACGATAAACTGGTCGCAACACCCACTGCAATACCCCATTAACAAGGACAGGTCGATATTCATATCGTTGCCCCCCCTCACGCTGGGCAAGGTTTATGTACAGTGGGCGATTGCGTGCCGTCGCTGGTGGCATAAGTCTTTCACAGTAAGTTCAGAAATTACCGGTGGACGCGTCGTGTTGGGCGCTTTTCATATCGGATCATCTTGTACGAGGCGATCCTAGGGTAGCCTGTTGGGCAGTCTGAAAGAGCAATAGAAAACCGTTCACAGGAGGAGGGACTGGCGTCCGTGGTGGCGATAAACTGTAGGAGGGGAGGGGAGTGGACCGTGGGGGGGAAGGGGGGGCCGCGTGCCGTGCTGCCAGAAGTAGTAAATTGCGCCAACCAGGTTGTCTAGTTTCCCAAGCGTGTACACTTGCTCCTGGTACGCTTGCTCTATATCTATCGATGACGGGACGCGCGTGACCGCGCGGCGGGGCGTAAGCGCGTAACGAGCGGAGAGGCAGAGGGAGGTGTGGGTACAGGGTTGAGTTTGTTGATGCGTGATCATTAATCGCGCAATCCGCAAATTATGTGAAGGCCCCCTTGGCCTTGCAAAAGGACGACTTCAAGCGCCTTATCAAGCGTATATCAAGCGCCGTCCGTGCTCGCTGGGCGCAGGGCGGGACTCAGATAACGAAATCACACGCATCAGACCGCACGCGCACCACGCTCCCGTCGCCCGTCCCCGCCCCTGGTCCCCGCAGAAGTACAACCCGCGCAAGCGCCCACGGATCTACCACGGATCCGCAAGCAGTGCCGTCCTCATACCGGCCTCATAAAGTACCAGCGAGCGTCTTATACGTGCCAGGCGCAGCACCAGCAGACGCAGGCCGCCACACCTTTGCCACATTGGCGCATGCGAGGTCATCAAAACTTCCCCAAGTGGTCGCCCACTTGGACGGTCTCTTCGCCTTTAGAGCGGCCTCAACATTCTTGTCCATCTCTTCTATGAACGCATCGGCGTCCAGTGAGTGCTTGCCATCGAGGGCCCATGGCGCGAATCTCGAATCCCGAAGGTCAAAGCAAAAGAAGCCCGCAGCTTGTAGATGCTCAAGCACTTGGCGCGGCTGAGAGCCGGCCTCGCGAAGAAGGCGTGGGGTGAACTCGGTGAACACGTGCGCGACCGTGCGCCTCTCAAACAGGCGTGTTGCTCCAGCGAGCACCTTGGCCTCGTTGCCCTGGGTGTCCATCTTGAGCAGCCACAAGTCCTCGTCCACAGCATCATCAAGGCGGATGACTGGTACAGGTACACGTGATGCGTCCTTTTTGCCTAAACGGATGGACGCTTCCACAGAAAGATGCAGCGATGAACTGCCACCAGCACCAACCGTAAAGTTCACGCCGGCAGATGATGCGTCTGATACCGCAGCTTGATATAGGATCGCGAATCCTGTCGCGTTCTGCCGATGCTTGTATAGGTCCTTGCGCACATTGGTCCACCAATCGGCAGGCGCAAGTGCGCCAGACACCAGTTGGGCCACAGGTGCATCCATGCGCTGCTCAGGCGCAAGCTTGGTGCGGCAATTGGCCATGTGTGCTGGCGCTGGTTCAAAGGCATGCACTATGAACCCCTCACGAACAGCGTCGACGACAGCGTTGCAATCGTGCAGGCCGATATCGACAATAACACGACCCGTTGGGTTGATACCGAGGATCCAGCTGCGATCAGCGCCGTCGCCATACTTATCTCCGTGATGCAACAGCAGCATCTTTAGGAGGGGAGATACTTGCAGAGGCAACGGGTTTGGCAGCCCGATGGAGCCCGTATAGGATAAGAGAAGCATCAGGCGTCAGGTACATGTACATTCACCAGTTGGCAGGATGCAGATGTAAAACAGGCGACAGGTTACAATGATTGCCAGGAAAAATGCATGCATTAACAGCTTGTGGAAATTCCTTGGCGTGGCGACACGAGAGGAGCGGCGTCATCCATCACGTCTCCTTGCTCATTCACACTTCATAGAACTTGCGTAAAGTACCGGTAGGAACTAGAATGGAAGTCCTTGATCACGCCGAGCCCGGATCACTATGCTGCTGCGAGTACCGCAATCGGCGCGGCGAACGCGCTCACATTCTGCAGTGCTGCTGCGCGTGCGATGAACTTGACCAGGCTGCCGACCGGCTCTTCCGGGGCCATTTGGTCGGAAAGGACAGCATCGACGAGGTCCTAAGCGAAATTGACGATCGGCTGCGCGTGCCCGGACTACCCGTGCTCCTCGGTGGTATCGGAGGTGCGTGGCACATTGGCGTAGCTGGCGCAGCGCCATGGGTTGTACTGCCCGCACTGCTGACCATGGGCGCCATGTCGGCGCGCGGCCTGCTCGTGGCGGCGGTTGCGCTGCTACCATCGCTCTACTACTTTCATCGGCGCATGCTGCGGATACGTCGACGCTCATCATCGCTCATGTCGTGGATGCTCGCCTCCATCGCTTACGAAACGCTTGTGTACACGCTCGTAGCGCGACACGTGGCTGCGGACTCGCCAATCATGCCAGGCACGTTTGTCACACCGCTGGTGGCGACCCTCGTGCTCTTTGCCATCATCAAGCGCACCGAGCCCACGCTGCTGCGCAGCGACGTGGCCGACGCGTCCGCCGCCTTGTCGCGCGCAGTTCGCTGCGCCGTCTGCGGCACCCATGTGCCACGCTACGATCACTACTGTGCGTGGGTGGACGAGCCGATAGGCGCTGCCAACCATCGTGCCTATCTCGGCTTTGTGACTTGCATGCTGCTCACGTGCGCCATCGGCGCATGGCAGCTGCTCAGCTATGAGGGCAGGCGGTGGTGCACGTGGCAGCGCGTACTCTACGCCAACGAATCCTCGCTCCTGCTCTCGTGCGGCCTGTACGGAGCCGCCGTCGGCGTTGCCGTGGGCGCGCTGCTTGTGCACCAGTGCTTGCTGATGCTCGCGGGGCGAACGGCTTACGAGGCGAGGCGGGGCGTGCGCAGGGCGCACGATGCGCCTGCCACCTCGTGGCTCGTGCACCTGCGCGACTTTCGGCTGCAGACGGCGTCGTTGGCGACGCCCTCCACGTTTGCAGTGTTGCTCCGGTCGAGGCGTCCGGAGGCTCAGGCTGGTGGCGGAGGCGGAAAGGAAGGGACAGAATGAGGACGGGGTCAGGGCGACACAAATTGTCTCTTGTGTAAATTCGGCATCGACGCTCCGTCGTTTCGTGTCTGTAAAGACGGCGCACGTTTGAAAGCGCAAAGCCCTCCCGCTCGCCACCAGCACCCTCCGCACCGGCGCACGGCAGCCACGATGACATAAAAGACTGAAACTCTGTCGTGTACTCTCCACCGCGGGGCCGCGGGGGGTGGTGGCAACTAAGGCTTTGATAAGGGGTTTCTGAAGTTTCGCTTTATAGACGAGATACCAATAAGTCGTTCCGCCGCGGTCTCCTAGCGGTCTATCCCCGGCCGTCCGCACGCCCCGTCCGGCTGTCACGATCACGTTTCCGACGGCAACGCACTCCGTGAAGCGTGATCGCTGATCCGATCATTTTCGTTTTCAATCTCCTTGCGTCTCCTCGTCGGCCTTGGGCGGTTCGTGGTTCTTAGTGCTGCGCTGCGTAGCCCTCACTTAAACCTCACTCAGAAGTTCAGCCATGAGTTCAGCTCTCTAGCCGTCAGCACCCGCCACCCTCGGCTTCATCACATCTTAGAGCACATCTCATTTTCGTGTTCAATCTCATGGCCCTCACTTTGACTCTCAAGGGCAGTCCAGGTTGCGCCCCTTTTGCGCCCATCCTTCTTGTTCTTCTTCTTCTTCTTGCGCGTACTCCGCGGATCGGCCGACCCTTCTTCATCACTCGCCCATGCTTCCTTCTCCGCCATAGACAACCCCTGCTGCTCAAGCTTCACCCTCTCAATCCGCTGCAGCACGTGAAGCACGCCTCCGCAGAGCACGATCAGGGCCAACGCACCGACAATCAGCGCTCCACCAGTAGTCGGAACGGCCGTGCGCGCCACCATCTGTGCATGCGCGCCCTGTGGCACAGCCCTCGAGGGCACTCCCGAGGATTGACTCAAGGGCGGTCCGGACGAGGGGCGCGGCATCATGTTCGGGCACGTCCAATCGCCATGGCTCACGCAGGGACCTGGAGGCATCGGGCGGCACTGCGCAGACGCGCGCCCTGTGCGGCGGAAACAGCCGAAGGGGTGGCCGTCGCTGACGCTCGGCTCGCAGCATCCCAGCTCGAGCACACCGTGCGGCTGCATGGTGCGCACACAGCTCGCATAGTTGCGTGCGCAGGCCGACACGGCGGGCGGCGCGGGCGGGGGCGCTTCGGGGCATTGCCACGAGAGGTCCGACTGGCACGGGCCGTCGCGCGGCAACGGCCGACACATTGCGAATTGGAGGCCCGGGCGGCGCATGCATGCAAACTGCCGCCCTCCGCTATCGGGACTGCAGCAGCCACGGCTGGCGGCGTGCGTGCCGCTATTTTCCCAGCACGCCTCATAGTTGCCATGGCAAGCGCCGCCAGCCTCGTGCCCATCGCGAAGGTTGGCGGGCGTGCTCAGTGGCGGCGGCGGCGACGGGGGCGGCGTGTGTGGACAGACCCACCCGTCGGCTGGGATGCACGAGCCGTCGTCCCTGGCCCGCCGGCACATCGCATACTGCCCACCGCCTCCGTGCCGCATGCAAGTGAACGGGTGTCCGAGCGCGTCGGGCAGGCAGCAGAAGAGCGGCGCGTAACGTGGGCCGTAGACCACGCCCGGCATGGCGCCCCAGCAACTCTCAAACGGCTCGACGCATGGCTCGTTCATCAACACATCGGGGAAGCCAGGCGACGGCGCCGTCGGTGGGTGCGGCGGCGACGGCGCGACCGGACGCCGCGGAGGTGGTGGTGAAGGCACGGACCAGCTTGGGCACAGCCACGAAGACCTGTTGCTTTCCTCACACACCATGTGAAAACGGGCGCCCACGTACACTTTCTTCGTGAACATCCCACCCATGCCCGCAGCCTTGAAGCGGCATTGAGTGCCATTCACGCCGAACACAAAAGAGGGGCCCTGGGAGGGCTTTCTCTTGTAGCACGCAAAGTTGCCTTCCGCGCAGCACTGCGTCCGGTCACAAAATTGCCAGGATGGAGTGCACGGCGGGCTAGGAGGCTGCCTGGGCGGGCTGGGTGACTGTGGCGGTGACGGCGGTAATGGTGACGGCTCGATCCAATCATCGGGGCAGGTCCACGTGTCATCGCTCACGCATCTGTCAGCCGTCGGAAACGGGCGGCATTGCGAGAATCTGCGCCCGGTGCGCTTAAAGCAACCGTCCGACGGCTTGATGCAGCATGATCCGATGAATCCTTGAGCGCACGCCTCGAAGGTGTTTGCACAGTGCTGCGGCCCAAAGGGAGGCAGCGGTGGAGCGGGCGGTGGCTTGCACACATCGCAGCCGCCGCACTGGCTCCCGCCGTACTTGTTGCGCTCGTCGCATGAGTATTGAGAGCACCAATTTTGGCACTGACCAGTCGACACAATTGTCAAGAAGACGGCCATCGCACGAAGCTTTTCGCTGCTGCTTTCGCAAGAGAGCTTGATCTCGTATTTAAATCATGATGTGGATGGGACGGGAAACGGTCGCTCGTCAGGCATGCATGCATTGGCAGATTGGCTGGCCAACGACGTCCAACAACACGCACAGACGAGAAAACGAATAGGAATACCAAACAACCCACCCCCCGTCGGGAAAGCGGGCGGGGGTTCGAGGCGTGGCCGGTCTAGTTTGTCTTCGTGACACTCAACGAGATATTCCGATGTGGGAGACCCATCAGCATCGGATACGTTCGGGGCCCTTCCACAGATGATTACACGCAGAAGGGAGACGCGAGTTCGTTTCGCAACCATGCCAACAAAGCCGCCAATCCGCCCTACGTCGTCCTCGGTCATCGCAGGCATGCGTACTGTTGGAAGGCGACGGAGGTGAACTCGGGAAGGTTCATGTGCTGCCCCAGATGCCTTCTCGGCGTGGAAATTTTGATCTGGCGAATGTGCGTGTCACGGCCATTCTGATGGTTTGCCAGGACAGCCACTTGGATGAAGTGTGCTCGGAGTGCTGCATCAGGGTCGTCCCCACGCGAGGTTACACTTGTTGGTAGAATTGTGACCCAGCCGCTCGGCTCGTTGAGTTCCTGAACATGAATCTCCTGCAGATCGTGGAAAGTGTTCCCCACTCGAATCGAAATCTTGGATGGTGTGTAGCTCTCGTCTGTCGAGTGGGGAGCAGGCATACACGAGCCGTCAGCAGACGAGCAAGGTGGTTCAGGTTGCCTCACGCACCAAGCTTGAAGTCTGTGTAGATCACGATTTCATGGACACGCATCTTCTTGTGAAACTGAATGTTGATCAAATGTGGCTGCGGCCCATCGGACCTGCACGAGTGCGACAAGTGAGCGTGCGCGCCGAGGAAAGGCAGGGGTGGCCTGGCACGCACTGCCAGTACGTCTCGATATTGTCGTCGCGCAATTGCTCGACACCATTGCCAGGCTTCGCTGTCGAGAGAGACCAGACGGCCATGGCGCCGATTTCGCGTTCCTCGGACGATTTGCTCTCCATTCGGCTCGTTGTCTGTGAAAACTCGCCGAGAAAAGTGAGACAAGTGTGTAAACAAAGTTGGAAGGGCTCTGTTTGCGCGCATCACATTGCGACTTCAGACGGATTCGGGGCGTGAATGTGAAGACCCCTTTCGCCATCATGGGGGCCACACCTAACCGGCTTGTGGAACAACGGCCGCGCGATGCTGATTGGGTCGAGGACCTTTAACCTGCTGTACCTGCTGCCGTGCACTCACGCCGACATTTTTCCGACCTTTGTCGGACCTTTGGGCCCACGAGCGGCCAATGTGGTAGAGGAAAACGCACAGGGCACCGGCTCTTGGGGTGGAGATTGTAAATGCCCTGATGGCATAGTTTACCTCGTGGCGGATAACAACGACTACTGTTCGAGCCTCGCATGCATAGGGGGCTCATATACTGGCTGCACCCGGCGCACTTGGGGCGAATGGTCGCATCGAAGGGTGACTTGTGCTTCCGCGACCCCGCCATCTTCGAAACCACCACCTCTCCCACCACGACCGGCAGCGTGGAGCTTAACGTCGCCACCGCCATCATCATCATCGCCACCGCCATCATCATCATCATCACCGCCGCCTCCGAAGCCGCCGCCGGCGCCGCCGGCGCCGCCCTCGGCGCCGGGCGTGCCGCTCTCAGGTGTGCTTGCCATCGTGCTGCTACTCGGCCTCCTCGGCGGCGTCATGTGCCGCGCGCTCCGTCCTACGGCCATACCTATCGTGGCCGACGAGGAGGCGGCGGCGTGTTTGCTCTCGCCGTCGTACCTGCGAAGCAGCGGCCCGCACGTGACGGAAGGGCCGGTGGCCACAGGACTGCAACAGGCCGTGCGTTGCCGCAACAGTCTCCTCGCCCAAGGCGATGGCCCATCCCGCGGCAGTGCCCACGACGACGGCGTAGCACCCACTGGCGCAGGTGGCGTGGCCAGCGGCCGGGACCTCACGCCGATCCCGCTGCGCCATCCCGGCCACATGACGACAGTGCAGCTACGCGAGGCCCTGCTCGTCGAGGGGGTGGCCTTCCGCAAGTCGGACGGCAAGCAGGCGCTGATGGCGAAGCTCATCGCGGCGCGATCGGCTAAGGCCGGTGGCGCTACTGATGGGGCTTACGCGGTGCAGTTCAAGCCCGGCGCGCCGCCCACGACGCCGCCAGCCACGCCAGCGACTTCTAAGGTAGCTCGGGAAGATGCCACGGAGCGCACACCCGACCAGTTCCTCCGGTGTGCGCAGGTTGAGAGGTTGGCGGAGGCGGCGAAGGCGGCCGAGGGGCAAGCAGCAAAGGAGGTGATGCTATCGACGAGGGAAGCGCGCGCGGCGGCCGAGGTGCGAGCGGCAGCCGAGTTTGCACAGGCCGAGTTGGAAGCAAGCACATCCGAAACAGCGGTGGCTGAGGCTCAGAGTCGAAACCACCTCCTTACCGGTACTCGGGCTGAGGCGGACCGGCGATCCTGGAACCTGAAGGCGCACGCTGCCCGCCCGCTGCCCGCTGATGGGATGAGCAATCAGACGACTACCGAGGCTCCGCCTGAGTGCAATGGGCGCGTCGAGCCCGAAGCACGTTCAGACTTGGCGAGGCGAACTGAGTTGCGTGCTGCGATGGAGGCAGTGGTGCAGGCGCCTGAATCGCTGCAAGTCGAGCTGCGTGCCGCGATGGTGGCTGTCGATGAGGCGCGTGCGGCGGCTGCGGCAGCCAAGGCGCGGTATGAGGCGCTGGTGGCGGAGGAGGCGGAGAAGGCAGCCCAGCCGGGGAAGGAGGAGGAGGCGCGTCTCGCGGCTGGGGCGATGGCGGACGAGGCCCTAGCAGCGGCCGAGGCGCAAGCGGCCGATGAGGTGGCGAGGGCAGACGCAAGCCTTGTGGCACTGCGAGAGCGGAGCCCACGGACGCCTGTCGTTAGGGTCGACCTCTACTCGAAGGCCGAGGTGGAGTCTCGAGGTGGACGACAGCAGAGGAGGAGCTCCTCCTCCGCCTCTGTCGCTGAGTCGGCCACGTTGGAGGAGGCGTCGAGGGTGGAGGAGGAGCTCAGGGCAGCTGCCACGAGTGTCGTGCGTGAGGCGGCCAAGAAGCGCCTGGCGATGGCGGCCGAGGCGTGGGCGGCGGCCGAGTCGCAGGCGACTTCAGAGCTGCAAGTCGCCGTCGGAGCAGAGGCAAGGGCGGCGGTGGCGGCTGCCTGGGGGCGGCGCCAGCGCGAGGTGGGGGGGCAGTGCAACGGAGGGCGACCGCAGCGGGCTGCGAAGGTGGACGTCGATGAAGCGCGTGCGGTGGCGGCGGCAGCCAAGGCGCGGTATGAGGCGCTGGTGGCGGAGGAGGCGGAGAAGAGGCGCGAGCATGACGCGCACACCCGTCGGACGACAGCCGCAGCCTGGGCGGCCGTCGTGCCACGGGAGGTGGAGGCGGCGACGGCGCCGGAGGCCGCGGCAGCGGTGCAGGCACGAGAGCAGGCACAAGAAATTTGGTCTCGGCACGCCCAGTATTGGTCCGGAACGCAGCGGCACTGGCCTGCTCCCTGGCCCGCACCCGCCAGCACGTACGCCCCGAGCGACAGCCCCATCGAGCCGCCATCGCAGTTTTTATCGACATCTGAGCCGGCGACGGCAAGCGACAGCCGTAGCGGCAGCCCCGATGGGCGTGCGAGAAACCCATCGAGGCAGCAACGAATGTTTGAGCGCAGCCAAGCAGCAGCCCAATGCCTCCGAGGCTCTGGTGGCGGCACCTCGCCTGCGGGCGGGAGGGGAGGACCACTTAGGGGGCCACGGTCCGCTCGCCCCTGGCGCTGAGGCAGCACAGCGACGTGAGCAGAAGCGCAGAACAGGACATCGATCATCGTGTCGGCGCGCACATGCTGCGGCCCACGCCTTCACATGATCAAGATAAAGTTGTCGTTTGGGGGGATCGTTCCGATCATCCCCTTATCAGCTATCTCAGCGGTCCAGTCCAACTTACGTTACAGCAAGCGTATCGTTAGCGTCGCTACAAGTTACATGTTTCTAAGCGCATTGCGGAAACGCGCGGCAAAAGTCGACGGCTCGACCATGTAGCCGATACCCGTTACCGATCGAGGCGTCGGCGGCCGAACGCAAGTCGAGCCCGGCCCGCGGGAGGCCGGCGGCGGCGCACTTTTTTGTAGGCATCCGTAACCGCGTAGGGCTAGGTAGGGGGCAAGTAGGGGGGCCTTCTCACTACTCAGGTAATTACCTCATAGCACGCATAGGCTTTGCACACTGTGGTAACACTGTGGGCGCGGCGTGTTTTCGACGTGCCGGGGCGGGCTGTCCGTGGGTCCGTGCCTTTTCGAGTTACTTTCGTCGTTTCGTGCTCGCCCGGCCCAGGGCCCCGAGCGACGTCCGACGATCCGATCGTGACGATGCGGCACGGCAGTTCCAGTTGGCACGACGGCCAGCGGTTCCGGACGATCCCGGTTCGCCCGCGCCGCCACTCGGACGCGTGGCAAAGGCTCGAGGCAAAGGCGAGGTGGCCGCCATCGTTGTGCTTGTGGCGCCTGTACCCGTCTTGCGTCTACCGATCGCGACCGGACGGCCCGTCCGGCCCGTGCACTAGATCGCACTCGAAAGCACTCGCCGGGGGCACACACCTAACGTAACCGGAAAACTTCTAAACGTCATACTACGGACACATGGTAAAATGGGCCTGGTGCTCTAATCAAACGTGACCTTCGTTCCCTGGAACTCGCGAATGCCTGACGTTTGCTTCTTGGCCTCCCAACTCGGATGGAGCTTCTCGACAGCTGGCGGCGATCCCCAAGAGCTGCCAGCACCTTTGCCGCCGTCATCCCACGCACTGCCTGCGCCCCCACCACGCCCTCCGCCCGAGCCGCCGCGCCCTCCGGTGCCTTTGCCCTTGCCGCCACCCTTGCCGCCCTTGCCGCCGCCCTTGCCGCCGCCCTTGCCGCCGCCCTTGCCGCCACCCTTGCCGCCACCCTTGCCGCCGCCCTTGCCTATTGGCTCGGTGCCCACCTTAACACCCTCCTTGATCTGCGCCTGCTGAAGCAGCTTCTGGCGCTGGCGCTGCCCCATGCGATTGCCGCTTCTGCTGATGAGGTTCTTGCCGGGCCCGCGAGCCGTTTTAGGCTTGCCTCCCGCGTCGGCTGCACTGCCGAGCACCATCGCGCCGCTGCCCTCGTCGTCGCTGCCTGCCTCGTCCGACGCGTCTGCGCAAAGTGAGTCGAGGAAGCGACTGCAACCGTTGCTGCCGTTGCTGCCGCCGCTGCCGCCGCCGCGCACCGCAGCCTTCTTCGGTCTCTTTGCCGGCCGCTCTGACGCAGCGCTGCGAACAGCAGTGGGGGCGCTGGCCGCAGGTATGGCGGCGGCAGCGGCGCTGTGCACAACCGGCTCCGCTCGGGGCCGCTTCTGGGCGCGAGGTGTAGGATGTGGGATCTGAGTTGGGGCGGCGTCATCAAGCTCGTCGTCCTCGTCCTCCTCTTCCTCCTCCTCCGCCTCCTCCTCCTCCTCCGCCTCCTCCTCCGCCTCCTCCTCCTCCTCCTCCTCCT
>ENA-UOXG01001457-UOXG01001457.1-mixed-culture-metagenome-genome-assembly--contig:-NODE-1457-length-15045-cov-38.787658_pt1 | contig 15045 bp, 8 predicted proteins | sample MGYA00238159_ERZ761634 | MGnify/ENA primary metagenome ERZ761634 (study PRJEB28908, sample SAMN08776845) | mixed culture metagenome | isolation source: Freshwater growth medium | place: USA... | reverse complement strand
CCGCCGCCTTCTCGGCCGCCGCCTTCTCGGCCGCCGCCTTCTCGGCCGCCGCCTTTTCGGCCGCCACCTTCTCGGCCGCCGCCTTCTCGGCCGCCACCTTCTCGACCGCCACCTTCTCGACCGCCACCTTCTCGGCCGCCGCCTTGTCGGCCGCCGCCTTCTCGGCCGCCGCCTTCTCGGCCGCCGCCTTCTCGGCCGCGATCCGTGCTTCCTCTTCGGCCTTGGCCGCCTTGGCCGCCTTGGCCGCCTTGGCTGCCTTGGCCGCCGCCTCCGCCTTGGCCTTGGCCTCTGTCTCTGCCTTGGCCTTGGCCTTTGCCTCGGCGGCTTGACGCTTGGCCTCCTGCTTGGCAAAGTCTGATCGCACCTTCTCCTCGGCCTTGGCTGCCGCCACCACCTTGGCCGCCGCCGCCTTCGCCTCCGCCTTCGCCTCCGCCTTCGCCTCCGCCTTCGCGTCCGCCTCAGCCTTCTCTTGAGCCTTCTTCTCCGCAGCAAGCCTCTCCGCCTCCGCCTTCTCGGCCGCCAGCCGCTCCGCCTCATCCTTCTGCGCCGCCAGTCGATCGACCTCTGCCTGCCGCGCCTTTTCGGCGGCCATCCGCTCCACCTCGGCCTTTTCGGCCGCAAGCCGCTCCGCCTCCGCCCGCTCCGCCGCAAGACGGCGCGCTTCGTCGATGCTCGCCGCCGTCGCCGCGGCCGCCGCCGCCTCTTCGGCGGCCTGCTCGGCCGCCGCCTTTCGGTGCGCCTCCTTCTCTTGCTGCTTGCGCTTATCCTTGCTCGACTTGCTCAGCTTGCGAGCCTCATCGGCCAGCTTGTCACGCAGCGCCCGTGCCTCCTTGAGCAGCGGAGAGCCCTCGGCCGCGTCTGCGTGCGTACTAATCTCTTTCTTGAGCGCCGCCAGCCTCGCGCTCAGCTCTTCTGTGCTGCTATTCTCAACGTCCACGCTGCTCTTCTCGAGAGCCTCTCGCAGAGCTTCCTCGGCGGCTTCCTTGGCCGCTGCCTGCAACCGCTCGCGCAACCGCTCCTTGAGCAGCAGCGCCGCACGGTGGGCAGACGACGAGCTCAATGAGATGGGATTCGTGCCGCTTTGCTGCGACGTATCGCGAATGTACGCCTCGCACGCGCTCTCGAGCGTTGAGATGAGCCGACCCGCGAGCAGCCCTGAGCCGCCGGAGAGCTGACTCTCCTTCTCCTCGAGCTTGTGCACCACCTCTTGGAGCACCTCCTCGGCTCGCTGACGGTCGCGCGCGATCTTAGCCATCCGGTTCTCCTCGGCCACCGCGAGAAGGTGGTCCTTGAACTCCTTCTTGCACGCGTCGCTCCCCAACTTTTCGGCCAGCTGCATCGCCGTCACCCCCTTTGCCGAGCGCAGCGCGAGCTTGGCGCCCGCGCGCAGCAGCCGCCGGATGACCGTCGCGTGGCCCGAGATGCACGCGCGCATGAGGGGCGTCTGCCCGTCGTTCTCGGAGAGCACATCGCCGTCGATGGCCAGGTCGGGGTCCGCCCTCTTTCCGAGCAGCCACTCGACGCAATTGTCTTGCCCCTTCATGGCCGCGTACACGAGCAGCGGCACCTGCGCACGCCCCTCGGGCATCTGCGCCGCGAACTTGTGATTGACGTTGCCGCCGCGGCTGACCCACCTGTCGACCAGCTGCAGATCGCCCCTCTCGAGGGCGTTGACGAGATCCTCGAGCGCTGGTAGCCTGAGCGGCTCGAGCAGCTCGATGCAGTGGTCGTTGCCCTGCATCTCAGCAAAGTCGAGCGCCGTGGACCCATTCGCGTGGTTCAGGACCAGGCTTGGGTTGGCGCGCCGCTGCAGCAGCAGCGCGATCACATCGGGCTTGCCGTGGTATGCGGCGTGCATGAGCGGGGTGAGCGTGCTCGGGTAAACGCCCGGCTCATAAGGGCCGCCATCAACGTCGGCGTGCCTGTCCAGGAGCAGCTCGACGATGGTGACGAAGCCCCTGAGAGAGGCGGCGCACACCAGCGACTGCGCCTGGTCGTCTTGGCCGGTGAACGTGCCGCCATGCTGCTGGTACGCGCCCATCGCGTGCTTCCATCCGTGATCGAGTTGCGCGCCGTGATCGAGCAGCATCTTGACGATGCCTTGGAACCCACTCTGCACGGCGTGCCGGAGGGGCCACGTCTCTCCTGCGCGTGGAGTGCCACGCATTGGCTCCACGTTCATGTACGCCTTGGCGTACGCGTCCGGATCCGCACGGGCCTCGAGCAGGATCTGGACCATCTCGTCGCGCCCGTTGTGCACAGCGCGGTTGAGTAGCGCAGGCGTCCCGTTGATCTGTGCTTGCGCGCGCTCAGGGCCTATCGTCGAGATCCACTGCTTGACGAGGAAAGTGTCATTGGTGTTGACCGCACTCATTATCGTAGCGGTATCGACGACCATCTTCCTCGAGAGTTTGGCAGCCCCTGAAGCGGCCAGCTGCCCTTCGACCGACTCGACCGCCGCCGCCCCTGCCGCCTTTGTGGCGGCTGCTCGTCCACCAGCGACCGCCTCCTCCGTCTCCGTCGCCCTCTCGGCAGCGAGGCGGGCCGCGAGGCTCCCGGCGCCGCCCCCCGCCTGTGCGGTGTACGACTGGACGCTCCCAACCAGCGGCCGATAGCCTGGCGCTGCACCGATGGCGCTGTTGCCCTCCCGCATGCTGGCGCCGGTGCTCGAGATGGCACCGTTGGCGGAGGTGACGCTCGCATTGAGAAGAGGCTCTCTCTCCTGCGCGCTCGCATTGAGAAGAGGCTCTCTCTCCTGCGCGCTCGCATTGAGAAGAGGCTCTCTCTCCTGCGCGCTCGCGTTGTCGTCCCCGGGGCTCTCGAAGCCGAAGCTGAACGTCTCTTTCCGGGTATTATTCTCCTTGATCCTTTGACGGCGGCCCTCGGGGCCGACGACGCCCCTCGCGCCGCGGGCCGCGTCTGCGCCGCTGGGTCCCATCGCCGGGCGGACGTCGCGGCCGCGGGTCGTGCTGGCGCTGCTGCTGCTACCGCTCACTAACCGCCGCGCAGTTTCCAATCCCTTTTCTTGGAGGGCTGCCTCGAAAAGCACCGTGAGAACTTCGTTGTTGGCCCCTCTAGGGGCGTTTACGAGTGGGTGGGCTTTTGCCAAGTCGAGCGCCGACTGGCCGGTACGCGCGTCACTCTTCGTTGGCGAGGCGCCAGCGGCCAGCAGCTCGCGTACCTTGCGTGCATCGCCCGCGCGTGTCGCCATGAGGAGAAGGTCGTTGAGCGAGTGCTCCGTCGAGGCGACGGACGCGCCGTGCGCGACATCGTCGTCGTCGTCGTCTCCAGTGGAATGGAGTAACGACTCCTGGAGCTCGGCGGTAATCTCGTCGATGCCGCCCTCGTCAAAGCCACGTGGCTCGCGTGAGTCCCGTCGTACGTGGTAAGCCTCTGCCATCTGTTCCAGCCCGAGACCGTGGATGGGTGAGATGCGGCCAGTGCCACGCCCGCGCCCGATGCCGCCGCGCCCGATGCCGCTGCGCCCGCCGCTGCTGACGTAGCTGACCATGCGATCTCCAGCGTCGAGATCGATGAAGTCGCTTCCCGGGACCATTCGAGCGCGGCGCGCCACGTCGGCGGTGGCCTCGTCATCCGCCGGCCACCTTGTGAAATCGTCGGCGCCGAGGCCGTCATCCTCATCGTCCACGTCATACATACGAAGAGAGTCACGCTCGATGGCCTCGGAGTGATGATCGTAAGGGAACGAGGGAGGGCTCGCGACGCTCGACACGGCGCTTGATCCCCTGCGCGAGGCCGACGCGCGCGTCGGCGGCGCCTCCCTCTGCTGCTGCTGCTGCTGCTGCTGTTGCTGCCCCCCCCTCTGCTGCTCTCTCTGCTGACTTTCCATGCGAAGCCGTTGTGAACCCGTGAGCAAAGGAGGATCGGCGCTCTCGCCGCGCTGCCCCCCCCCCCCCCCCCCCCCCCCCCCCCCCCCGCTGCCCCCCCCCCCCCCGCCGCCGCTGCGGTTGGCCCCGCCGCCGCCGCTGCGGTTGCCGCCGCCGCTGCGGTTGCCGCCGCCGCCGCCGCCGCCGCCGCCGACGCCGCCGCCACTGCTGCTGCTGCTGCTGCTGCTGGGCTCGACCCACGCGACCGGCAGAGCGCTATTGCGGTAGAGCGCCCCGCCGCCCCACTCTCGCGTCGCGATGCGATGGACATGTCGCGCCGTGGGGTCGTGAGGCTCCGGAGGGCCCGCATTCCCAGCGAGAACAGCTTCAATTCGACGAAGAGTCACCGGGTTGACGTTGGGCTCGGGCGCCATCTCGGGCGCCATCTCGGCCTCGTCGAGCTCGGCCTCCTCTTCCTCGCCCTCGTCGTTCAGTTCCTCCGCATAATCCACCGTGCTCCCGAAGCTCGTCGGAGGGGCAGGGGCAGCCATCGACAGGGCGAGCCGCAGCTCATATGGGGATAGGACGCAAGGCGAGCCGTCGGGGAGGGTGCCGGGCGGCGAGCCGGCGGCGGGTACGAACGTGCTGGCCGACGTACCCAGATGTCGCGTGGCCGACTCGTCCAGCTGCTTCTTGCGCGCCGCGTCACAGAGCAGATTCAAGAGCTTCGAGCGAAGCGCGTTGCTCTCAGGCAATTGTGAGACTACGTAGATTGCGTTCTTCGTGTTCGCATCGCCCACAGCCAGGTTGGGCTCGGCGTGGTTCTTGAGCAGCAGGTCGACGAGGTCAAGACTTCCACAGGAGGCCGCCGCTATTAGCGGTGACGTTAGGCCTAACGACTCGATCCGGCCGATGGCATTGACATCTGGCCGCGACTCGAGCCGGAGCAGCAGCGTTGCGGCCGCGACGTTGCCGTCTTTGCACACCTTGAGCAGACGCTCGTTCAGGTCGAGGGCCGCGCCGTGCGTGGATGCTTCTTTGAGTACGTCCAGCGCGCGCCTCCGGCCGGCCTCTGCGTCGCGGAGCATAAGTTGCAGGGCGGCATCGAGTTGGTTGTGGATTGCAACGATGCCACTTCCACGATAGCTCGAGGGCCCACCGGCCGATGGGCTGGACGGCGCTAATAGTGGGTCCACACTGATAGTCATAGTGAGTGCGGTCTCACCAACCTGCACCGAGGACCGTGGTGCTCGCCAAGAGTCTGCCGTCACGCGAGAACTACAGCGCGGAGGTCTCGATTACGTCACGCCGCCGGGCACGGACGCGTTGTCTTGGCATATCTGATGTTGCACAACTGCGCGCGCACACATACGTAACCATGCGCGCCATATCTTCTCGGCACACTCTGATAGAACTGCACATCTGATACTTGAAATCTGAGACGGGCGATGACAAACTACTTTGGATGATGATCACGTCACACGTGTGCGGGATGGCCCTGAAACCGTGCCGCGGCATGCATGTCGAATTTCGCCCGTTCCCGTGCAGCGGTGTTGCCCCTCGTGCGCACCATAGCTAGGCAGGCAAGTCGTCACAGACACCCATGTCGGCTGTGTCAGCCATGCAGAGACCGCGCGCACCTCCGCCGCGCCTCAGCGGCCCATGCTCGGCACGACGCCTCGATTCGAGGGGCGAGCGCGCCGTGGCGAGCGCGCCGTGGCGAGCGCACGTCAGCCCGTTGGGTGCCGCCGCTCATGGTACACGGGGGCGCATGGCATTACGCCCCCCGCGTTGGGGAAAGCCAGCGCAAGAACGTGCGCGGTTGGCTCCCGGCAGGCTTTTGCCCTTTGTCGTTGTCGGCCTTTGTGGAGGCTGTGGAGACGGCTTTCGAGGAGGACGAGCCCGACGGTCTCGGGCCCTCCGAGGTCGAATCTCCGTCCGTCATCGCCATCATCGAGGCTACCATGGGAGAGACACACGTCGTGGACGAGGTGTCGCCGGCTGATAAGCCAGCATAGGTGGCCCCCATCGAGCTGAAGTCGAAGAGCTCGGCGCGCGGCGTCACGATGGGCATCACCTCTGAGGATTCCACTGACAGATCGATATGCTGGCATGGAGGCAGCACACCAATGAGTGTGTAGCCGTCACTCTTGCGAAGTGCTATGGCGGCCTGGGTCGGGCTCTCCATGGGCACGCCGGAGACGGTGGCAATGCGGTCGCCGCGCGACGCAAGACCATCCATGGGTCCCCCCGGCGCCACCATCGCCACGATCGCCGCCTTGTCATCCGTCATGCCGCGCCTGCGCGCTTCCTCCTGCGCAAAGAAGCGGATGCCTACGAGTTGTGACTGTTTTTCCTTGTACAGCGTAACGAGGCGCTCAGGGCCCTCGCCGCAGTCGCACGGAAGCACCTCTGACTCGGCCGCGATGGCCGGCGGTTTCGCCGCCATCACCTCCTCAGAGCCAGTAGGCCGCGTTGGTGTCGACGGCGGTGTCGACAACTCGCTCAGATCCGGTGTCGCATCGGTGGCGGCCGCCGGGACTGACCGTACGTCCCTCGCTATACTAACTGCGATCTGATCTGTCTGGCCTCGCTCCGCTGCAGCCCTCCGGCGCATCTCCATGACGACCGCAAGCTCCTCGGCCGTGAGGCCAATTGGCGCGTCGCCTGATACTTTGATTGGGGCGTCGCTAGTCACGTTGATGGGCATCGGGCTCGGAGGCACTTTAGGGGAGCGAGGCACCACGGGACCCGGCGCCGGGCTCTGCAAGTTCCTGCCAGTCTTTGCTTGTTGCGGAGTACGCTTCATGAAAACCAGAAAGCATCAACGAGAGAATCTTGAGGCGTTCCAAATGGTCCCGTAACGACTTCGGAGTTCCCCCACACTTTCTCACTTGGTTCCTTTACTCCTCGCCGTTCCGAAACATAAAGCCTCTCCGAGATCGCATCGAGCTCTTCGGTGTCGGACGTCCCGCGCCTGGGTGCTGGTCGTCCTGCGAAATGTCGCGGAGTCCGAGGCCTGACGGAGAGGATGCCGTTGAGCTGCTGAAGCAGAAGGCGGAGGCGGATCGGCGCGAGAAGCTGCACAGGAAGAAAGAACTCCGCGCAATGTCGGAAATGACGATGAGGGATTGGACTCGTTTCTCTGAGTACGATGTGGCTGGCGACCGGCAACTGGACTGGGAAGCGTTCCTGGCGATGGTTCCGGAGCGGGTACGCAAAGTGCACTCCATCGAACAGCTTCGGGCAGTGTTCTCCGCCGCAGACGTCGACCAGGATGGAATCCTCAGCCTCGCCGAGTACTTCCGGTGGACCATGGCAAAGGCGTTGATTACTGTAAGGAGACTGTACTGAACACCTTCATTTACTACGACAAGAACGACCGTGGAAGGCTCGACATAAAGCAGTGGGATTCGTTAGCAATCGAGATGGGCTTCGGCGCAGTATCGCGAGAAGTCTTTCGAGCGCTGGATGCAAATGGCACCGGCTTCATCAACTTCCGAGAGATCCCTGATTCATCGGCACTCGACGTGCATGTGCCGGGCGATGAGGCGAGTGACTCGCTCCTCGCTTCGCTGGTTCGCACTTGGAACGACAGCATAGATTTAGAACGAGCGGACATTCTGAATGCGACGGGATGGGTCATTCGCGGCCGCGACTTTGAGACCATACGCGCCGAGCTGAGGGCTTTGCTTACGGCGAGTGGTGGCCATGTGGTCGATCTCATCAAGGTGTCTGGCTGTGTGCTATGTGATCGTCATGCGGTCATCCGACCTGCTCGTCACTGATCCGCGACCGCTAATGTCCCTGCGCGCGCAGATATTTGATCATGATGCTGGAAATGAGATGGTGATCGACGACGTCGAATTCGCCTCTGCCATGCGGGACAAGTTCGGCTACAAAGGGCCATCGCACGCTCTCAGTCAGCTCTTCGCCTTTCTCGATACTGACCATGGAGGAGCGATAGGCTTTGATGAGCTGGTAAGCGACCAGCGGTTATCTACTGCTCGGAATCCTCTGCATCTCTGCGGTCGTGCACACGTCTGCTCACGCGCGTCGCCTTGCTCCGATGCTATTTCTCACGGTCGCTCGTCCTCAGTTTGAATTCATCCGCGGCCGCCGGTGTTCTCTGGATGCGCGGAACAAACGCATTGCCTTGAGGCTGGAGCCGCCTCCTGATGCCGTATACACGCTGAGAGACATCCTTTGGAACGTGGACAGCCTACGGTTTCTCCTTCAGCAAAGTCTCAAACGAGGTAATGTGAAGGTTACCGATCTGATGAAGGCATGGGACAGCAGTCAAGATGGACAGCTGAGCCGCCGAGAGTTTCTCCTCAAGATTCAAAACTTCTTCAAAGAGGACGACGCGCAATTGTGGGAGACGGATGTGAAAAGCGTTGCTCTTGATGCGTTCAATGAGATGGACGACGGCGGCGATGTTCAGGACAGAGGCTCCGTGGATATTCAGGAGATGGAAAGGTGGTTACGTGTTCCCACCGGCCCAAAGGTGATCAGGCTCAAGAGGCGCAAAAGGCACTCGACATCGCCGCAGGGCCAGTCAGGCAACGACGTGGGTGCTCCAAGGCGCAGTCCATTAATCCGCGAGACGGTCCAAGGCTCGATTGCCGCGGCGGTCGAGCGAGCAGCTCAAGCGCGGCTCGCCGAGCAGGAGCGTGCACAGCGTTGGAGGGTTCCTCGCGACACTCCTGTGAACGGCCTTCCGCCACTCCAGCGCTGGGAGGTGTCAGCAGCCTCCGAGTTGCCGCCGCTGATGACCGGCGGGGGTGGTAAGCGTGAACGACCGGACATCGAAGTTTCCCCGCGTTTTGGTCCAGTGGTGCCTCGAAGCTCACCTGAACGTCCTCCGACACATCGGATGCCGCTGCTACGGGCTGGTGGCCTGGAGCCAAGCGTTCGGCATGCACTCAACACGGCGCGGGGCCCTGTTCCCTTCCGAGGTCCACTCACGTTCCGGTCGCCGGCGCCGCGGCCTCGGCCAGGCTTTTGACGGCATGCTGTGAATGTGGGTCTCACATCAGTGTAGAGAGCGCGATCCACGGTACTAGTAGTAGTGTAATGTGAGGTATTGGGTCGCACGCCGCGCGCACGAGGCACGTGCTCTCCCCGCTCGCCCGCGGCTCGATCCCACCTTCTCGACCCGCTGCCTCATCCCTCAACCCGTCAAGCCCCGCTCGCCGCCCGCACGCGGTCGCCTCCCACCGGCGGCGGCGCTCGCCCGCGCGCGCCCGCGGGTACCCCCGCCCGCGCGCGCGCGCACGGAAATAAAGCTGTAAGCCCCTAAGCAGTCTATAAACTCTAATCATCGACACGCGCGTGGCCGCATGCCATCCTCACTGTCGTACGCGTACTATAACGAAGAACGAACCACGGTCCAGGGCGGTTACCACCTAGCACGGGGCCCTATTTTTCACACTTCGACTTGACGAAACGCGACACATTCGAAAATTTTCGCGATTTCGCACGCGCCCGCGTGCAGCGCCCGACTGTGGACAGTGGGGCCGCGCCCGCCATGGGCAACTCCACGGACCCCGATGAGTTCAATGCAACGACACTTTTGTGCAGCACGATCGGTGCAATGATCGCTGGCGTGCTGGTTACATTACTATTGCAGCACCTCATCTGTGGCCCAAGGGCTCGTATCACCAACTCGAGTCGTACCCGAGCGGGCTCAATTGAGCCACTGCTGCTCAACGGTCAACTGCACGTTGAGGACACGTCGACATCCCGCTCCACTGCCGCGCTCACCGCCGTTCCCCTGTCCAAGGACCTCCTGATGCCGGTGCGGCCTGCGTGGGGCAACCTCATCTTGTGCCTCATCTTCGCCACCATCCTCTTTGGCTCGATGGGCTTCTTCTGCTGGGTGATGGTGAACTATGTCTCTGAAATCTGGGCGTCGGGCTTTGTGGCGGCGCTGTTGATTGGCGGCATTGCCGTGGCGCTCCGGTTCATCGCCGTCTGGATCTTCCGCAACATCCTCGTGCGTCGCTTTTGCACGACGATGCAGCTCTCGCGAGAAAACAAAGAGAGCACGCCGGTACTCGAGTGGTTCAAAGTGTGGTTGCCCAAGTACATGAAGGGCCGCTGCTTGCAGTTCAACAACGTGACGCCGCTCTTCCGCAAGAAGGACGGCACTAATTTCTTCACCATGTTCCAGGACACGCGCCGTTCCGATCAGTTCGCCCTCTCGCTATGGGCGATGCAGGTGCATGCTGATTGCGACTGAGTGCATGCTGATTGCGACTGAGTGCATGCTGATTGCGACTGATTGCCTCCGCCGCCCTCTCGCTATGGGCGATGCAGGGCTCGCACCGGTTCGTGTACCATGCGTCTGATGGCAGCTCGAGCCTCGTGACGATGGTGTACTACACCAAGGGCGAGATGAAGAAGACGGGCTGGAACAACGAGCTTGTGGCACAGGAGTACATCGATCTGTACATATTCGACCCTCTGCACACACGATTGCCCCTCATGGTTGAGATGCTCGAGCGCGCGCAGGAGGCATTCGGCCAGAAGGAGGAGGGCGTCCTGCGCTTCCAGAGGTGGAACAGCTGGAAGGAGATGTGGGAGAGCCGCGGCGCTGACGAACCAATCACCACCAACTTCTCGAGCTTGGTCTTCTATGAAGAACGGCTGATCTCGCGCGTCTACGAGGAAGTCGAGGCCTTCTTGGCCACTCCGCCGTCCGAGTTGCTCACCTCCGGCTTGCCCCTCAAGCTTGGCTTCCTCTTCCATGGCCCGCCGGGCACGGGCAAGACGCATCTGGTGCGCCACCTGGCCGCACGGTACGGTTTGGACATTGACATCATCGACATGAACAGCGGCAACATGAGCAACGAGAGTCTGCTCCAATGCTTCAACATGGCGGCTGGGATCATCTTACTAGAGGACATTGACAACGTGGATGCCGCCATCGGGGTCCGCGGGCCCGACGACAGGAAGGAGTCGCGCCGCGTGACGCTGGATGGGCTGCTCAATGCACTCGACGGCGTACAGCGAGGCGCGTCCAAGCGCATCATCATCGCGACGACCAACTACCCCGAGAAGCTGATGCCATCGATCCGGCGGCGCGGACGGCTCGGTCTCTCGTTCGAGATCACGTACCCTAGCGACCCGACGCTCAAAAGGCTCCTCGAGCACCACCTGCCCGCTGGGGCCAACATCCCCGAGACCATCGAGCAGCTGCGCGCCATCGAGACGCGGCTTGGCCTACCGGCGCCTACCGCGGCCCTGACCGACATTTTTGGGAAGGCTGGACTGAGATCACGCCTGCCAGGGGCGAAGGCGCTTGACGGGAAGGCAACGACGGCGAAGGCCCTGCAAGAGGTGGACGAGGTGCTGAGCGAGGTCGTGTCGACTAACAAGAAAGTCTTCAAGACGATCGACGAGGTGCTCGCATTCTTGGAGCTGAGCGACGCGTGGACGGCCGGGGATCGGGGCGCCTCGGGCCTCGTGTGGCGACGCATCGGGACCTCGCCACCGAGCGGGTCCATCTACGGGAAGGCGCCGCGAGAGCTCTGCCATTCACAGCTATCAAGCGCTCTCGCGAAGCAGCTGGACCGCGCCAATGGCAAGGAGGTGGACACGGCGAAGCCAGCAGTGGAGAAGGAGAAGGAGAAGGAGAAGGACAAGGACAAGGACAAGGACAAGGACAAGGACAAGGACAAGGACAAGGACAAGGAGGAGGCAGCGACGGAGGAACCTCTCGATCCAGCACGGCTGACATTGAAGGACGAGTTGTGGAAGAAGCTCGACCTAAAGGTGACCGTTGAGCGATACGTTCGCGTCGAGGTCGACGAAGGCGTCTGGTACTTTGCGCCAGAGGACGCCGACGACAAGCTCGAGGCACGGCCAAAGACGTACTCACGCTCGTTCGCTGAGGCTGGGTGCGCGAGTGCACTTCTTTGCAAGAAGCTGGACGACCGACAGCTAGAGCACACGCTCAAGATCGAGAATCTCGGAGATCGCATGCGGCTGCTCGAGCAATTCCGCTTCTTGTGAGCGGCCTGGGGTTCACTGCCATGACGGAGATGCCATCTGGCTTCTCGGGTGAACGTCGCGTGGATTGCCGGGAATTACCATGATGACACTGTGGCGTGGCGTGCGACCCTTCCCGCCCAGAAGGGCAGAAGGGGAGGCACAGACAACAGAGCCAGACGCGTGTCAAGCGGCTAGGGCCTGGACGCCGGGTGCAACCCGCGATATACACTCGGACTGTGAGCGGCTTACACTGAGCACGTGGTAACGGCGCGCGGCGGCGCAATTTCCTTTTTGACTCGTACATAGCGGGGGGGGGGGGCGACTCGTGTGCAGTACCGTACCAAAGCATTTGAGAGCGATTCTCTGTCGAACGTACACCTTCTCCTTACCTTCTCCCAAACCCATGCCCAAACCGTCACCGCCGCACCATACCCCATGACCTTGGTCCATCTCCCGGCCAAAACGGACGACACCGTTTGACGCACATAACGGCACTCCCTTGAACACAGCACATGTGCACTCATTCCCACGCTAACCGTTCCCGAGTTGCGGCGCCCCCGGCGAGGGTGGGCTCGCACGCCGCCGCCCCGTGGGAGAGGGAGGGAGAGCGATCGACGAGTGGGCCCAAAGTATCCTACCCGCGTCCAGGAACGGGCGCAGCTCAGCACGAGCCGCAGCTCGATCCGGAGGCGGGGCGCTGCTCGGCCACGTCGATCGTGTCGGGAAGGTAGATGTCCTCCTCGGACTCCTGCTTGAGCGCGTTGCGCGCGATCACCTGGAAAGCCTGCTCAACGTTGATCGCCTCCTTGGCAGAGGTCTCAAAGTACGGGATGTTGCCCTTGGCCTGGCACCAGGCAAGAGCACGTTTCTGCGGCACCGCGCGCCCGTCGAGGTCCACCTTGTTTCCCAACACGACGAACGGGAAGTTATCGGGGTCGCGCGGGCCCGCCTGGATCAGGAACTCGTCCCTCCATGAGTCGAGGTTGTCAAAGGTCTTTGGCTGGATCACATCGAAGCAGAGGACGCACGAGTCGGCGCCGCGGTAGAAGGCGACACCCAGCGATTGGAACCGCTCCTGGCCCGCCGTGTCCCAGATCTGCATGGTCACCAGGCGGTCGTCGACCGTCACCTCCTTGGTGAGGAAGTCAGCGCCAATGGTGGCCTTGTACTGCGCGTTAAACTTCTTGTTCACGTACTGGTTCATGAGGGACGTCTTGCCCACACCGCTATCGCCAAGGATGATGACTTTGAGCAGCACCTTTTTACGTGTCGACATTGTCGATTTCCGGCGTCGCCTTTTCCGGCCCGCGGGACGGGCGTGTGCAGCTGTGAAACACCGACAGTTTGATTCCCCCGCGCTGTCCGTAAAGCAAGCAAGCAAGCAAGCAAAGCACGAGGGCCGCTATCTCAACCGATAATTTAAATGAACGATGAGTGCCGAAGGGTCCCCGTGTGAATCTCATCTTGAGATGGCAGGTGTGCGCGCCGCGCGTCGGCCTTGCGCGTCGGCCGACGCGAGCCGCGCGAGACCCACGGCGGACGGCGCCTTCGGATGGTTCTCAAGAAATATCTGTGTGAGTGAGCCACACGGGTGTGCATGGACCGATACAATGTAAGTCAGGTGAGGGTCTTGTGGTTCGTTGTTCGTGGTGCGTCATTCACGGCGCTTCACGGCGCGTGGCCCCCACGGTGCCACGGACCGGCAAGACGTCTGGCGGCGCCGTGCCGGGTGCGGTGCATCGCTAGGATCTAGCATTCAACTTCAATGCAGTGAATAGGCCCGGGGGCCGCCCGGCGCGGAGTAGGCGCGGAAGGCCCTCTATTTAACCTCTATTCTTAACTCTATTCCTCTATTCTCAAGGCTTGACGAGGGGCGTCGTTTCCATCACCCTCTTGTCAGTATCCTCTTTGTCCGGGGCCGGCGGCTTCCGGTTCTCCAGGGTGAGATACGTGTACACACAAAGCGAGATGATGACGGTGCCTATACCGCACCAGCTGACCGGGTCGGCCACGCCCGCCTGCACGGCCGAGACCAGGATGAGCAGCACCTTAACCCCGGAGCCGCCGACGGCGGCTGTGAGGGCAGTCGTGAGCGTGATGAAGTAAAAATTGGATAAATTGAACGCGAAGGCCATGGTGCTGCCTATGGCGATAATGATGATCCCGATGGCTCGCGTGTCCGGTTCCGACAGGTACGCGATGCTCTCCTGGCGCTCGTCAAGGCACAACCAGGTGATCAGCATTAATGTGAAGGCGATGCCACTGTCGTACACGAGCACAACGATCGGCTCGAGTTTGGTTATGTCGCCCTGTAGCCCGCTGGTCAGCATCATCACGAGGACCGGCTTGATCGAGGCCGCCAACATTCCAACGACACACATGACCACGCCCGCGATCTCGCTCCCGCCCTGGTTGTGTGCGAACTTGTACGACACCGAGAGCACGGAGCCCAAGCAGAGGAAGAAGACGACGAACATCAGAAACGCCGAGTACGTCTTCTTGGCGAACAGAAAGGAGAAGAGCATGATCGGCATCGGCAAGGTCGCCTTAATCGCCTGATTGAGGAAGAGCGTCATGAGCGAGAGGCTTTCGTTGTTGAGCCCATTCGTGAGGAACGTGCAGATGCCCATCGGAATGAGAAGCTGCTTGTAATCCCACAGCTGTTGGAATGTAGGGCCGCCCAACTTGGGTTTGATTACCAACCACTGCAGAAGAAAAGAGGCTGAGACTGACACAATCATGTGAAACATAGTGTAGAAGTATGGGAAGTGAAACCCCGGCCACCGGTCCTTCGTGAGCGCCCACGAATTGAACTCGTTGAGCGCAATGTTGAAGATGATGAAGAAACTGACCGCGAGAATCTGCTTCCAGAGGGGCTTTTCATCACCGGAGTCGTCACCACCACCGCCCGCCATCGTGCGTGTGGAGACCAAGTGGACAGCGCGGGGCTCACAATCCGCCCTCACCTCGCCTCTTCGACCTCCGCGGCTGCGCCGGCGGTGCGAAGCCCTGTGGGCGGCCGAGGGTTTTCCTGTGATGCGCCACAGCGCGGAAGCGACAACTAAAAGATCCCAATTGGGAACAGTACCGGTAGACCGTAAGTGACGTCTACGGTCCGAGCAACAATCCCGTTCGGTAAAAAAGCATTAATGTTTAGAGTGCTATCGCCGGCTTCCCCACCCCCGTTTGTCGTTTCTCGTTTCTTACTTTAGACACCGCA
>ENA-UOXG01001455-UOXG01001455.1-mixed-culture-metagenome-genome-assembly--contig:-NODE-1455-length-15054-cov-40.699047_pt1 | contig 15054 bp, 10 predicted proteins | sample MGYA00238159_ERZ761634 | MGnify/ENA primary metagenome ERZ761634 (study PRJEB28908, sample SAMN08776845) | mixed culture metagenome | isolation source: Freshwater growth medium | place: USA... | reverse complement strand
CCTTCTCCGCAGCTGCCTTCGCCTCCATCGCCGCCTTCTCCGCAGCTGCCTTCGCTTTCATCGCCGCCTTCTCCGCAGCTGCCTTCGCCTCCATCGCCGCCTTCTCCGCAGCTGCCTCCTTCTCGGCGGCTGCCTCCTTTTGTGCCTCAACGGCGGCTGCCTCCTTCTGTGCCTCAACGGCGGCTGCCCTCTGCTCCGCCGCCGTGGCCGTATCTTCCGCCGCTGCCTTCTCATCGACAGCAGGCGGTGCGTCGTCGGGTGCAAAGTGAGGCTGAGCTCGATCGATCTCGGCCGCGCCCAAAGAAGACCTCGGGAGGAGAGGCTGATCTCGATCGATCTCGGCCGCGCCCAAAGAAGACCTCGGGAGGAGAGGCTGATCTCGATCGATCTCGGCCTCGCCCAAAGAAGACCTCGGGAGGAGAGTCTGTCGCTGCGAGCGCGCACGCTCCGCGGCTCGGAAGAGCGCCGCGTCGACGCGCCGACGCGCGGCATCGTTACGGAGCGTGAGGCCCAGCTTGCATAGCTTTGTGGCACCGCCGCTGTCAAGCGCCGCCGCGAGCGCCTCCTCGGCGCGCTTGGACGTGGGCATCTTCTGCCCCTCGAGCCGGAGCTCGCGCAGCGCCGTGTTGGTGCGCAGCCCGTCGATGATCGCGAGAAAACCCGCCTCCCGGAAGTCGTTCTGCTCGAGGCTGAGCACCTCCAGCCGACTGGTAGGCGCCTCGAGCACCGCACGCAGCGCCGGCGCCACCGCATCCGTCAGGTTGAGGCCGCTCAGGTTGAGCTTCGTCACGTGCGGGCTGCCCTGGAGCAGCGCGAGCGCTGCGCCCTGGCGTTCGAGGGGCCAGCGTGCTATCTCCGGGTCGTGAGCGAGGTCGAGCGTCGTGAGGCTTGAGTCGAGCGCTGCCACGCGGAGGAAGAGCTGCTTGCCTGGCGAACCGTCTCTCAGTGCCGCCGTCGCCGCCTCAAATGCACCGAGCAGCTCCGGAGGCAGCAGCGCCAACGCGGGAGTGGTGGGTACGGCCGCCGGACCGGGTGCAACAGGAGGCCGCACGCGATGCCTCAAAGCACCCCGAGCTGCCTGTACTTGGCCACCACCCGGAGTTGCTTCAAAGTCGGCGGCCGGCAACACGCCAGCTCCCGAAGAATCGTTACCTGCATCTTCCGCTTGCAGCATCGCCGAGAACAGCAAATAAATGCGCTCGTGCTGTGGCACGCCTCACGACTCGAGCAAGCTGACTCCGAGCTGTATCGGCGGAGAGTGGACGGACACGGATCGAAGCCGGCTCCCCCGCGCCGCGCCGTGCGCTCGTTGTCTCGTGAATTTGAACCGACGGGACGCCGTTTCGACCCTCGCTGAGGCTCGCTGGGCTTTCCACAGGAAAATAGGTCAGCCAATTCAAGAGAGAAGTGCGCTCGTGCGGGGCGAAGATTCACAGGCTTCGAAGAAACCCCTGAACACGCAGTCAGAACACGCTGTCAGTACTGACTCGACGTGGCGAACAATCAAGAACTTGAAGAAAGCACCACTCTCCTTTGATTGCGGCTCCAATCATGAGAACTTGAAACGACCCGTTTTTCTGTCCGCACACTTCGCGTTGCTGATCAGCAACCATTACTGATCTGACTGACGGTGAGCTCCGCGGCCATACAGAGCGGCGCTGTTCATTGAAAGCTCTCTCCTAACCAGGCTATGCGTGCGGTGCCCCCAGCAAACTCAAAGGTGTTAATCACCTTAGGAACACCCAGGGATGGCTCGGATGGAGGGGCATCATCATCTTTCCGGCCCTCTTCGACCTCGGGCATGACGGCCGTACAGGCCTTCCAGTTCGGCTTCCTCCAAGAACGACCATCCAGTGCCTACATGAGCGCACTCTCTGTTTCGCTCGATACATGCATGCCGATGGGGACACGCGAGCAGCGAGCTGGGGGGCTGTCGCAACCCACGCCTCAACGAGCACCCACGGTTCTAAGCCGCGCGCTGCAAGCACCTCAGCAACAGGGACTTGCAAGCCAGCTGCGGCCCTCTACCGTCCCGGCCAGCCTCAAGCGGCCGCACCTGCCACTGACGCCGCGGGGGATCAATGATGGAAGATCGGCGATAAGGACGGCTGATGGGAGCAGACTTCCGAAGCCAACCCGACACCCGCACAGCCTCCTTGAGCGCATCAATGCGCACCGCGGAGGTGCTTCAACATCGGCATCGGCGGGCTGGCGCAAGGTCAAACTGCAGAGCGTGGCTGGAATCGCAGCGCTGGACGTATGGAAAAAGGACACCCTGCAGCGCAACACCCTACAAGGGCCGTCCACGGAACGCATTCTACGTCCGCCAGCGATGCGCAAGGAGCTGCTGGAGCTCCGCGCGAGCGCCCCCAAATGGTGGAAGATGCCTGTTACGTCCGTGGAGGCCGCCCAGCGCTTCGATACGAAGCACCGCGCGATAAGTGCCAAGGCGGATCATCTGTGCATAAACTCGGGCAAGGCGAAGAGCGCCGCGGTAGCCGACAAATTTGACGAGGCCTTGTTCGCCGTGCGCACCAATCGCTACTTTGAGCTCCGACCTGTCGAACCCACTGAGAAGGTGATTGCTCGTGCGCGAAGACCCGAGGACGCGAAAGTGATCGAGCCCAAGCCTTTTGATGTGTACAAGAGCATCTGGGAGCCGAGACGCAAGGACGCCGACTCGAAGGACGTGTACGACACAGACGACGTTGAATTCAAACGCTTCAGCATCGACTGGGAGGTGCTCCTCGGCCTTGGCATGACCAAGCTCGTATTAGCGCACGACGATGGCGACGACGACGGGGTTGAGGATGAGGACGGTGATGGAATCCCGGACGAGGTCGAAGACGTGGGCATGGCGCTGTGGAACGTCCACGACCTGCTGACCAGCATCTACACGTACTATTCTATAGAGAGCGGCAGCATATCAGATGGCGTCGGCCTGAATGCGTGGACGGACTTTACTGATGATTTCAAGCTGGTCTCCAAGACGAGCAAGTATTGCAAGCGCAAGGACGCCGATATGATCTTCCTCGAGGTGAATGCGAAGACCAAATTAGCCGCGCGCGAGCTCAAAAAGCAAACGTCCACGCGCGCGGCGGTCGCAGTAGACGGTGGCAGCGAAATCTCGCTCTCGCGTCTAGAATTCTACCAGGCCCTCGTGCGCCTGGCGATCTGCAAGTATGTAAAGTCCGGCGAAATCCCTGACGTGTCGGATGCGGTCGATCGGCTGGTCTCCACCGACATTATGAATCGAGCTCTCGCCACTGGCATGCATATCGTCGTTGACACCAACATCTTCCGAGCGCGCTTGGCGTACACACGGGCGGTCACCGAGCTACTCGAGGCAAACTTGGCATCGCTCGAAAATCTGTACGACGCGCTCTGCAAAAGAAGCTACGCTCGCATGAAGCCTCAAGGCTTGAAGGATCGACTCGCGTTGGAAGAGTGGATGGACTTCCTTAACCACTCGAAGCTGATCGGCCAGGATCTCTCTGAGCGCGATGCCATGTTGTGCTTTGCCTCTGCCAGGATGGTCGTTGTGGACACGAGAACAGAGAACGGAAAGCGGCGCGACTCGATGATCAATTTCCAAGGCTTCATGGAGGCCTTGTGCCGAGCCTCGACGCTGAAAGCCCTGCCGACGACTGCCGAGATCGGGGCAGCAGGTTGCCAAAACGCGGCTCAGTGGATCGAGGAGAATCATGACAAGTACATGGCCATTGTAAGCACGCGAGCACCGCCATGGGGCACCGATCCCGTTCGGCCAATTGAAGAATCGATGAAGATGGTGCTTGATATCGTGCACGATGCAGTCGCGAGGACAACCTCTGAGACAACCTCATCCGCCCATGCTGACATCTCAGCTGGCGTCATCTCGTCAGAGCTGGCCATGCGATTTGCGAAAAAGCTCAAGGAAAGGGTCAGAAATCGAGGTTGACCGCGCCACACACGCTTACATGCTCTTAGGTCTTAGAGCCCGACGCACGGGGCTGCACCGGGCCGGACCGGCAGCGGACCGCAGCGCCCGCGCAGCGGTTCTCCTCTCCGCGCGCAGAGCCTGGTACTGATCTACGTCAATACACGTGTTTGGGAAATAACGTCTCACAGGACGCCTCTATTATAACCATTCGTACCGAGTGATCCGACGTATACCGGTCACAATTTACCGCGACAATGCCATTCATTGTCACAATCGCGAATCGGTGCGTCGTTAAATCGGTCACAATCTTGCGACGATCTAGAGACTAGACGAGATGATTCAACGAGAAGGCGAGATGCGAAGGGGTTCGAGAGGGATACTGAGCCCATTCACAGTCACACCGGGCTGGGCGTCCTGCCATATTTCCCCACAACGCACAAGATGAGCCCGGAAGCGGATCCCATCCGCGGACCGAGCCACCAAGCCGCGACCGCCGCACAGCTTGCAGCCGCGCCAGCTCGCCGCCCTCGCAATGCAATCACACTCGCTTAAAAATGGCCCATGAGTTGTAGCATGGTCGGGAGCTCATTGCTCAAGACCATGGTGCTCTCATGCCTTCAGTGCAAGCCCATCAGAGACCGGATGCGGGGACGGATGTAGCCCAGATAGTCGACTGGACCCAACCAAGCACACACCAGAGCAAGCAGGATGCAACCAGCGACATTCTCACGGATCACACGCCTCGCTCTATCGGGACCGGTCTTGATGGCGTCCACCACCTTGGGCATTTCGTCGGCGACGACCTCGATCGCGCCGCCGCCAAGGACGATGCACAACGCGAGGAGGTCTCGCAACGGTTTGAACAGGCTACCGATGAATTTGAGCAAGCTATCCACCAACTCCTCGACGAACGTCTTGAGAGCGACGAACAAGAGTTTGACAAGATCCACCACGCCCATCGCCATGCCCCACACCAATTGCTTGTTGAATCTGAACCACTCGTAAATGCTATTTACGGTAAACTCCACTCCTTCGTCCGCTTTTTGATGCAGGCGCTTCTCAAACTTCTTGTGCAGGAACATCCACTCTTCGCTGGACGCCACGATGGAGCTGTATAAGACCCCCCACAATATGAGAACGCTCATGCTCGAAGCCAACCATTTCGTTCTCACAAGATAGCCCTGGAACCCGAGCGCAGTCCAAACGGCAAAGAAAAGCACAACTGAAAAGAAGAGAAGCGGAGTTGAGGTGTACACCATCCAGAGCTTGTCCCGCAGCTCATATGGCGCGTCCACTGTTTTGACGCGTCGCGGCGTCAGCGGACCGTCCGGAGTCATCTGTACGTATGGCCGCGACCGTCTTTGCGTGTGGTCCGAGCGCGATGAGTTTCCTGGTTTCGGAGTCCAATCACAGGATAGTAAGTCAGTTTCGTCGCGGTCCTCAAAACTCACTCGCTCGGGCTACTCAATTTCGCTGGTGAGGTCGGCCTCTCCCAGCACACCCTCACCGCAGTCTCAAAGGTGAAAGGATGGTTCCGCACACCTCGGTCACCACAACTCCACAAGTTCAAGTACTGTGAGTACTACCTATCTCTCGGCCTCTCGGCTACTCAATTGTCTTTTCGTTTTCGTGACAGAGCGCCATGCAGATGGCCCGGCGGTCGAGGTCGCAGGTCTCGAGTCGTCGTCGGAGGTGTTTCGAAAGTGTTTCGACAATGCACAGTTTGCGATTACGGTTCCGGCCTCGCCACCCGGTCTCGTACATGGATCATGGTCTCCGGTACCGATACCGTGAGCGTGACGGTGTGTTCGGGCGCGCGCGGAAAATTCACGCTTCGCTTCGTCGCTGCCGGCTCGAAGCTCAAACCACCTTCCGGGAGGCGGTCCCCACGGAGCGCTCGCAATCAGAGGTCATCAGAGGTCATCAGAGGTCATCAGAGGCGGTCCCCACGGAGCGCTCGCAACCCACCCACCTACACCTCACCTTCCAACATCTGAAGTCCGAATCAAGGAGCGTCCGGTCGCTCGACGGCACCGGCCATGCCCATACCCTCGGCCGCCCTCGCCGCTTCCTCGCCCGCCGCGGCAATGGCCGCATCGAGTACGCCGCCCACGGATGCATGCACGCCATGCTGAGCGCCGATACGGTCGCCGTGGTGAGCGCCGTGGTGAGCGCCGGGTTCCCCCGTACTCCTCAGCGCGAGAGCGAGGCCAAGGCCGAGCAGCCCCAAACCCATCAGTACCGGGAGCATCAGACTCGTGCCGATGGCGCCCGTCACGGCGCCCCCACGACTCGCCGGCGCGCCGTCCGCGCCACCATCCCCCCCACGTGCGCCCGCCTTGGCGCCGCCCGCGCCGCCCTTGGCGGTCGACACACTGGAGCTCGTGCGCGCCGTCCCGGGCGCCGGCAGCGCGCAGACGGAGTCGGCGAACGTCGCAACGAGAGGCTGAGCCTCGGGGCCGAGCTCGCGATCTCCGTCATCTCCCTCGCGAGATTGCATCTCGTGCCCGAGGAGCGCATGCACCCGCTCGGCCACGTCACTCGCGTCCTCGTGGGCACCTAGGTAGTCGCACAGAGAGAGGTTGGTGCTTACCGGTACGTGCGCGCGCCGTGGCAGCGCGTGCGTGGCGCGCGCCGCGTCGAGCGCGAATCGGCCGGCCGACCCCTTGGACGATGCGCCGTCGTGGGCGCCTCCCCCCTCGTCGTCCCCGTCCTCGTCGTCCTCATCCTCATCGGCCAACTGCTCCAAAAGGAGCGGAATGCGAGCGCGCAGTGTGCCGCACACGTCACGTCGGAGCTCGGCGAGGGCACTGCTGACCTCCGAGCGCGCGAGCACGAAGGCGCGCCCGTGCACCACGCCCACGAGCCGCACCGACGCCGCGGCCCCCGCCTGTGGGCGAAGCGCCGTCGTGGGCGAGGCTGTGAAAAAGTCGACCCTGTGAGGGTTCGTCAACGAGCCGGAGGCGCCGGGCGCCGTGGTGAGCATGCCCTCGCTGGGCAGGGCGCCGTCCACCGTGGTGAGCGCGCTCGACAGCTCGGCCTCGATCGCGCCCAGCTGCTCCGCGAGCTGTGCCACGTGCGAGGCCGAGGCCGCCGCAGGATGCAGCCAGAGGGTCAAGTCCACTTGCCAGTCGCACGCGAAGCACACGAGCTCGGGCGGCTTGGGCGACGTTTTCAGGTCGAGCGGCTGTAGCCGCACCGGCGGCGCCGCGGCGCAAGACTTGCACACGACCTTCTTGGCGTCCGATGGTAGCAATAGCAAGACCGCGTGCGGCTCGCTCACACTTGGCGGGAGCCGCTTGGCGATCGCGTGCAGGACCTGCTGCAGCTTGGCCTCTTGCGGAGCGAGCTTGGCGTTGGGCGCGAAGACGTAGCAGCCGAGCACGACCACGCCCCCGGGAAGCATGCGCGACACCTGCACCGCGTGCTCGAGCATCCAATCTGGGTCGACGGCGACGGCCTTCACACCCTCCTCCTGCTCGGGAGTCGGCACGAATCGCAGCAGCGTGTCGGCCTTGGCGCCAGCCTGCGCGAGCAGCAGGCCGGTCTCGAAGGACTTGGTGCGCTGCAGCTTCTCGTGGTGCCCGAGCAGCGCGTCATCCGCGCTCAGTGCGCGTGGCATCGCAAAAAGCGTATCTCAGTTCACAGTGGAATCCTGTGAAGTGAGGAACCTTCGGCAAACGAAAATAACCGGAATACTCGCGAACCTCTCCAATGAACATTCGTGCAAAGCGGCCAGAACATGCAGGAAGCGCTTCCCCCGACGACATTGGCCGCCGGACATCTCTCAATTAGCCCGCCACCCAGCTGCGCCCCATGTTGCACACGCGAACGGCCACCCGATGCCTGCGCAGCTCCGCAGCATGTGAGCGTCGTAATGAGCATCACAGCCACTGCCCCACTTCCCACACGTCGCTGCACGCCACGTGGCGCCGACGCGCCAACCCTCATGCTCGGCAGCTCTCATGGTGTGGTGCCCACTAGGTACCCACCTCCCCACAGCCACCTTTCGAGTGTGGAGGGCCCTTTCGTGAGCGCCATCGTGAGCGCCGCCATCACGTCCTCTCTTATTGAAGATGATGAAAGTCATCATCCTCCTCTCGCCTCGCCCTGGTACACGTCGTCGAGCCGCACAGCTCTTCACAGCTCTTCACAGCTCTTCACAGCTCCGCACAGCTCCGCGCTCTCTGCTCTTCACGCGCTTGTCAAGGAGGGTGCCGGCACAGCCGGTATGCACCCCCCAGCTCCACATGCCGCCACCTCCATCGCCTCCACCTCCATCGCCTCCATCGCCTTCGCCTCCATCGCCTTTGCCTCCATCGCCTTCACCTCGGCTACTGACGGCATTTCCACAGCGGCGGGGGGCAGCGAGTCGGCAAGGTCGGTCCTCGGAGTGCACAACTCGTTTGCACCCTCGGCGGCGGTCGACGGGGTGCGCGCCGCACTCGTCGCAACGGCGCCGCTACCGAAGAGAGTCTTGACCACTTCGAGGTCGCTCCCCTCGCCGCCGCTTCCGCCGCCGCTTCCGGCGCTTCCGCCGCCGCTTCCGCCGCCGTTGCCACCGCTACAGTCCGGCGGGCCGAAGGAGTGTGGCGCTGCCGTGAGCGCAGGCGTCTCCAGAGCCGAGGGGCCGCTCAATACGGCGCTCGGAGGCGCGGGCGACGAGTCCGCATGCGCGCTCGTGGGCGCTTCGGCCCCGGAGACGCCCTTGCCGTCGGATTTGGACAGGAGCCTCATGAAGTTGTTCTTGGCGATCTCCGCCTCGGCCTCCTCAACGCCCTGCTTGAAGCCGCGCACCGACGCGGGCTTCTTCTTCTGCGCCTCCTCGGCCTCCTTGAGGCACTTCTCCTTTCCTTCGGCCCACGGCATCGTGAGCTTGCAGTACCCGACCTGGTTCGTGCCGAAGTAGCGCACGAAGGTCCAGCCGCCCTCGCGCTTGTGGCGGTCGGGGCCCTGCGCCTCGCGCGCGACGATCGCCGGCCAGTACACGTAGCCCACCTGCTTGGCCCAGACGATGGTGCCAAGTGGGCCAGCCGGCGGATCCTCCAAGTCGGCGTCCTCCTTGTCCTCCTTTGTGGGGGCATCGTCGCCCATCCGGGGCTGGGGCAGCTCCTTGCCGGCCTTGTCGGCGGACTTGGTCAAGAACGAGCGCATGAAGTTGTTCTTGACGGCTGGATTTGCGACGCTGGCGGGCGCCGTGGCGGGCGCCGCAGAAGCGGCAGCGGCGGGCGCAGCAGGCGCGGCGGCCACTTGCACGTGCGCTGCGGCCGCCGCCTGATCCTGCGCCTGCTCTTGCGCTGCGGCCGATGCATGAGCCCTCGCTGCCGCCTGCGCTGCTGCCAGCTGCAGCCCGGCCAGTAGCGGCTTTCCGATCGGCGCGGCGGGCTGTTGCGCTAGAGGCGCCATCGCGACAGGCGTCGTCTCGAGCTCCTCGTACAGCCCGAGCTCCTTGAGCTTATCGGCATGGACGATCCAGCACTTAGCGGCACTCTTGGGCGCACCGGTTGGCTGAGCGTACTCGGCGATTGCGTTGATGGCCACCCTGATCTGCGCCTTGGATGCGGGCGGAGTGCCCTCGGGAGTACTGTCGAGGAACGCGTCGATCATCTTCGAGATCCCCTCCCGGCTGCGGTGCACCATCCGCGCAAGGCGTGGCATCTCGCAATCGACCACCGCCTTAGTGGACGGCCCGCGGATTCCGCCGCCGCCGCGGCTGCCGCCACCCGTCGCGACGCCCAGTCCGCCGTCAGCACCGGCGCCAGCTGCCGCCGCCGAGGCGCCACCGTCCGTCGCTGCGACGTCGTCTTCGAGAGACGGTGCCAGCTCTCCAGGCTGGAGCATCTCGGGCAGCAGCTGGGCAGCACACACCGAGAGGGCGACGGGGACAATCAGTCGCAATCAGCATGCACTCAGTCGCAATCAGCATGCACCTGGACAGCACACGCCGAGAGGGCGGCGGAGGCAATCAGTCGCAATCAGCATGCACTCAGTCGCAATCAGCATGCACCTGGACAGCACACGCCGAGAGGGCGGCGCGGGCCGCTTCGGTCGGCACGCCGCCGTCGGAGAGGCTCGCACACAGATGCAAGATGGGCTCGCGCCGCGCCGTCTTGGCACCGCCCAGCTCGGCAGCCTCGGCGGTCGCCCCCTCGGGTGTCTCGCCATCGTCGACCAGCCAGCCGTCTGCGTTCTCCTCGTCGCTGAGTTCGTCGGCGTCCGCGTCGTCCTCGGAGAGAAGCTCCTCCCCTTCGTCGCCTTCCTCCCAGCCATCCTGATGAGGGAGGCCATCAGAGCTCATTAGAGGCCATCAGAGCTCATTAGAGGCCATCAGAGCTCATCAGAGGTCATTAGAGGCCATCAGAGGCCATCAGAGCTCACTAGATGCCTTCAGAGCACTTTGGAAGCCAGCACAGGCCATCAGACATACCTCAGAGTCGTTCTCGTAGTCGAAGAGAGACGAGTCCCGACCGAAAGGCCGCCGGCGCGAGAGCGCTCCACTGCCCAAGCGTAGCGAGTCGAAGCTACGTGACGACGCCACCAGCGCCGCCGTGGCCAATCCGTGGGACGCGCCCGACATCGCGCCCGGCGCCGCGCCCGGCGCCGCGCCCGGTGCCGCGCCCGGTGCCGCGCCCGGTGCCGCGCCCGTCACCGCGCCCGTCGCACCGACCTCAAAGCCGTCGTCGTCGGCGCCATCAGGCGCTGTGTCGGGCGCCGAAGAGTCTCCGAAGAGGAGCGAAGGCGCCGTCGCGGGCGCATCCTCGTCCATACTTGAGTCGATCCAGCCGTCGACGCTGGCGAGCGCCTCCGCCTCCGCCGCCTCGGCGGCGGCATGCAGCGCAAAGGACGCGTGCGTGAAGGTGCCGTGATAAGCCGGGCGCACGTCCTCATCGAACGCGAGAGTCTTCATGCGCGCCCACTGCCACGGCGCCGTGACGCTCAGCGTGCTGCTCAGCACAACGCGCCGCCGCCGGTGCGCCGACCGTCGCAGGCTCGCGGGCGCGCGCGGCGGAGGGGGGTGGCTAGGTTGCTGCGCGAGGTACTCGAGCAGCGTTCCAACATAGGCCGATGCGCCTTTTGCCGTGGGCGGCGGCACGCGCAGCGGCGGCTCGGCGCCGAGCGTCGTCTCGGGCGCCAAGTAGAAAGGCTTCACTTCCTTGCCCCCACGCACAAAGATGCGGCCGGCCGAGGCTGACGTGCCAGGCGCGCCCTCAAGCGCGCCGGCGCCGGAGCCGACCGAGGCCACGCTGCCAACGGAAGTCTGGGCACCGCTGGCTGTGGCAGCACCGCTGGCTGCCCCTGCGACGTCGGCAGACGAGCCCCCCGCCGTGCCAGCAGCAGTGGGGGATCTCGACGGCAGAGGCGAGGCCGTTGCTGCCTCGGCCCCGCTATCCGTCCGAGGCACCTTGGCTGGCGGTTTCGCGCCAAAGAAGTTGGAGATGGACTGGCGCTTCTTTGCTTCCTCGAGCTTTTGCATCTGCTCGGCCTTGCGCTGCTCGATTAGACGCCTCTCCTCCTCCTTCTGACGAACCTCCTCTTGCTTCGCCTTCTCCTTGGCGAGGCGCTCGGCCTCTTTGTGGGCCTTCTCCTCCTCCTTCTCTGCCGCGCGCGCCGCCTTCTCGGCCTCCCGGATCAGCCGCTCCTGCTCCCTCGCGACGCGCTCCGCCTCCTTGCGCTGGCGCGCCTCTTCACGCTCGGCCGCCTTGGCCGCCGCCTCCGCCACCCTCTGCAGGCGCGCCGCCTCCGTCTCAGCCGCCTTGGCCGCCGCCTCCGCCACCCTCTGCAGGCGCGCCGCCTCCGTCTCGGCCGACTTTTGCAGGCGTGCCATCTCCTTCTCAGCTCGCACCGCCACACCCTTGGGGGTGTCCTTGCGCGCCCGCTTGGACGTGTGCGCGGCGCCACCGCCGCCCGCCGCGGGCGCGCTGCGCTTCTTCAGACTGCTGCTGCTGCTGCTGCCTTCTCCGCCGGCACGTGCTGGTCCATCGGCCATCGCATGCTGCTGCACCTTGAGCTGCTCGGCACGGCGAGCGAGCGCTCGCAGCACGTGGAGGTCCGCGATTGACGAACCCATTGACGGGTCCGCGAGAGCACCCTCCGCAATTGACGAACCAGTTGCCGAGCCAGCGGCCGCGAGAGCAACTTCCGCAAGCGCCTCCGTGTCGGGATCGGCGACGCCGCCGGCCGCATGGATGCTGGTGCCGGCGGCATCCGAGGGCGCTGAGTCCCCGTTTGCACCATCGGCGACGGCGGCGGCGGCGGCGGCGGTGGCGTCAGCTGCCAACGGCATCGTGTCTAGCGGCAAAGGTGGCAGTGCTTCGGCCGGTAGGGTAGCGCGCGCGGCCTCGATATGCGCGCGTAGCTGCGCCGCATCGAGCGCCATGAGCATCGCCTCACGCTCGCGAAAGTCCGTGACCAGCGTCTCGTCAAAGATGTTATCGGATGGCTCCCAGGTGTTTGCATCCTCTCCATAGCCGCGCCAGACGATGAGGTACTCGGTCGTGCCGCCGGTGGCCGTGCGCTCGTCTACGATCCCGGCCACCTCGAAAACCTCGTCGTCCTCGTCGTCCTCGTCGTCGACGCTCGCTTCCACGGGTGCACCCTCAGCACCGGTCGCCGAGTCAGCTTCTAGCTCCATCGGCGCCGCGCGCCCGGTCTCCGTCGCCGACGAGGCGGCGGCAGCGGCATCGGGTCCGGCTACGGTGGCGCCCACGACGGCGCCTTCGGCCGCCACCGCCGCCTTGGGCATCACCTTGGCTGGCTTGGCGAAGAAATCCGCCGGGTTGATCGCCTGCTTGGACTTTGGCGCTGTCGTGAGCCCATGAGGACTGACCGCCGTCGCTGCGGGTGCCGCGGCCGCGGCAGTCGTCGACGATCGCTCGGCACTCGGCGTGCCGCCGCTCGGCGTGCCGCCGCTCGGTGCGCTGCCGCTCGGTGCGCGGCCGCTCGGTGCGCTGCCGCGCGGAAGGCCCTTGGCTTCCTCCTTCTTGTCTTCCTTGGGCTTCTTCGCCGGCGGCGGCAGGTTCTCGTGGACGCGCCAAGCGTCCTTGATTGAGCGCACCTTCTTGCCGGCCGGGCCCTCGTAGACGGTGTACGCACCACTCGGGGGCTCGTGGCGCACGGCCACCCACCCAGGCGGCAGCTCTTTGCTCGCTTGCGCCGGCGGCTTGGCCGGCGGCCAAGGAAGTGGGGCCGTCGCCGCCGGAGCCGCACCCGCGGCATCCGACGAGGTGGCCGTCGCTGGTGGGGCGGGCGGCTGGATCCAGTCTTCGCCGCGACTCACGTAGAGCACGTCGTTATCCTCGATCAGCTCAAACTCCTCCTCGTGGATCTCGGCGGCGTTCTGCGTGAAGATGCGCTTTGCGCCAAAACCCTCGCCCAGCTTGACGTCGGCGAGCTTGAGCAGACCGGCGTAGGTCTCGGGCAGCTTGACGAGATAGCTGGGCGTCACGACGCCGTTGGCGCGCAGCGTGACGCGCGGCATTCGTGGGGGATTGCGGTGGCTCGGTCGCGGCCGCGGGCAGGATTCGCGGGAAATTCAGAACGCTAGTGGGAACCCTTTTTTTCTCACGAGAAGCCTGGCCGACGCACACATGTGCACACTGTGCACCTGGGGCGCATTTATTGAGAAAGGGTCAGTTGAATCGACACACAAGGTACCGTCATATATTGAGAAAGGTTCAGTTGAATTTTTGAATCGACACACAAGCGACAAGACAAGGTACCGACAATTAGACAATTTACAGCTGCAAGCTAGTGTGTGACCAAATTCCAGAGCGGCCGCCGTTGTCAGTCGATAAAAAAGGAAACAAACCATTCGTTTACTCTGAGCTGCGCACACTTCCCCGATTTGTCTATTCGGGGGGGTGTCTTTGAATGGGGGGTGTCTTTGAATGGGGGGACCCCCACGAATGTCTGGCGCCTTGATTTGTCTATTCGGGATCAACTATGCGAAGTCGGGGATTGACTATCCGCGGATTGACTATTCGGGGAATTGCAGGCGGACGGAGTAGCAGCGCATGCAAAATGCCTGCGAGTGCGCCAACGTCCGCCTGCTCCTCGTCTCCATGCTCGCCACCCAGCACACCGACTTCGAGTCCTTCGCCAATGCGCTCGGTGCCCTTCCGAATCAGCCGCCCGTACCTATTGCGTGCGAGCCGTCGCCGAGTCCCATCGACTCTGACGCCAATGCCATCGTGCAGCAAGTGGTCGATGTGCTGCTGAAGCACAGCCCTTCGCCCGCGGTGCATCTCGAGGTGCTCGGCCGCCGATGGCTCGCGCTCGCTCGCAACGAATCCGTGACCAACCTCACGAGCACGCTCTTGCCTGCCAAGGTCCCTGCCATGAACAAGCGAGACAAACGAGCCCGCGAGGTGCTCGAGCTCATGCCAGTGACGCAAGGCTGCCCCCAGGCGACGATCGCGCTCCTGACGAGCCAGGCGAACACGCATCGATCAACCGCAGACATCAATGTCCTGCGGCGCTGCGGCAACCGGCCGGTGATGCTCGCCGAGGCCGGCCTCAAGCAGCCCACGTCGTCGACGAGCAAGGTCGTGTCATCAGCAACAATCAAGGCGCTCGACGCGAATCTCGCTGCTGAGGCACACGCTGGCAAAATACGTGCGTGGATGCGTGCCGAGGACTCAGGCACACGCACGTCGTCGACGACGAGAGGGTCAGAGCTGGCGTCTGCATTCTGCACAGTGCCCCACCTGTTCGATCCTCATGCTTTAGCTGACAGCTGTGTGCGTGGAGTGGGGGACCGTTGCCGTTAGGTTTTGCAGGCCGCGTCCGGCGCTCTCTCGTCTCTACGCGGGCGGACGTTCTTAGGTCGCGAGTATTTATATCGGTTATTCACCAATCATGTATCGGCCTGGAGAGGGTCACCCGGTCATTAGCGTCTACAGTTGTACATGCAAGCATGTATGTGAGCTCCCAAATCTCGGGAGCTCTTCTGGGACACAGATTTCCCACACAGGTCCCCTAGGTGGGTAGAACCTAGAACGAGGCAGACAATTGGTGTCAGCTCGTTTCCTGATCCCTGCGCGTAGCCCGGTGCCTGCACAATAATAAAGATGATTCACCAATGGGTAGGTACCACTTGTCGAGGACCGACAGGGGGGCGCGTTCTGGAAGGG
>ENA-UOXG01001448-UOXG01001448.1-mixed-culture-metagenome-genome-assembly--contig:-NODE-1448-length-15133-cov-82.004974_pt1 | contig 15133 bp, 8 predicted proteins | sample MGYA00238159_ERZ761634 | MGnify/ENA primary metagenome ERZ761634 (study PRJEB28908, sample SAMN08776845) | mixed culture metagenome | isolation source: Freshwater growth medium | place: USA... | reverse complement strand
TGCGGCAGCTCGCGCGGCGCGTGGTTCCACGGGTGCAGCGTGAGCGTGGCTGGTGGCTCGCCGCTGCCCTCCAAGAAGGTGAGGCCGTGGCAGAGGCCGTCGGCGCCCGCCGTGGCCACGTCGGCATCGCGCCAGCCGCCGGCCGTACGCACGGTGAGCGGCTGGCCGGCGGCGTAGCGCCGGGCGCCGCTGGCGCCGCTGGAGTGCAGTGCCGCAGTGAGCGCGGCCTCGAGCGCGACGGGCTGCAGCCTCTCGACCGCCTCGCGCACCTTGCCGAGCGCGGCTTGGAGCTGCGTGCGATCGCCCTGTTTCTGTTCTTGGAAGAGCGCCGCCGCCGCGTCCACGCACGACTGCACGGCGCCGCCCGCCTCGCGCGCCGCGTGCGCTATGGCTTGGCACCGCACCGCGCTGTGGGCAATCTCGCGCGCCCGCTCGCCCACGGCACGCAGCGCCGACTCCGACTCCATCCGCCGAGCATCGTCCGCCAGGCGGCGTGCGGGCTCGGCGAGGTCTCGAAGCGCACGCGCATCGCCAACGAACGCGGCCTCCCAGCCGGCAGCGGGCGGGCGCCACGGCAGCACCGCCTGGCTGCAACGGTCGTAGGCCAGCTCTACGTCGTCGCCGCCCGCGACGGCGACGCGCCCCCCGGTCGCATCGACGACGACGCCAAAGCGCGGCCTGCCGCCCGCGTCCCGAGAGAGCAGCAGCAGCGGCTGTCCCTCGGCGAGGCGCAGCGGCGCGGCGGCGGGCGCATCGACCTGCGGCAGCGGCTCCGGCGGCGCGGCCGTCGTACCGTGGGACGCGCGCATCTTGGGCAACAATCGCGCCAGCGCGCCCGCAATCCGATCCACAAACGTCTTGTAAAGGTTGATGACCATGGCCTTGTCGCCCTTGCCAGTGAAGGTGGCTCCCTCGATGCGGGCAACCACTTCGGCGACGCGCGTCTCGAGCCGGCCGGCGCTCAAGTCGACGGGCTCGAGGGAGCGCCCGCTGCGGACCTGAAGCATCTTGGGCGGCAGCTTATCCAGCTCCGCCTTCAGCCGTGGGACGACGGACAGCCGCAGGATGAGCTCGCCGCTCACCGCCGACTCGAAGATGCACCAGCCGCGGCCCTCGTCGTCGTCGAGGCCGGCCTCGCCGTGCCGTCCATCGTACGAGCGCTCGTTGAAGAGCGTGTCCACGCCGCCGGCGATGTGCACGAGCTGCGCCGCCGCGCGCTTGGCCGCCTGCGCCGCCGCGTGCGTCGCGAAGCACACGATCGCACGACGCGCAGTTTTGCCGAGCGTGCAGCTGACGATGTCGCCGTAGGGCACAAGCGCCGCTTTGATCGCCGCCTCGTCGACGCCCGGGGCGACGTTGAAGAGGCAGAGCTTGCCATCGTACTCTCGCGGTCGCGGCGGCAGCTCCTTGAGCTGCAGCACGGTCGTGCCGATGGCGGAGCCATAGAGGCTGTTTATCTGCGGCGAGGACGCACGCACGGCGCAGAGGCCGACGGGGGTGGGCGGCATTCTCTCAGCGAGGCGGTGCAAAGGACAGCATGAAGAGAGGAGGGGGGCATGACGTGGGGCGTTCCGGAGGAGCGTTCTGATCGCGAGCGCCTTACCACGCGAAGCCCTCGTTTGAAGGCGCGCTCCTGCTCATCGGTGCGGGGGCTGTGGTCACTGTTCTGGTACAGCGACGGGTAATCCCAGAAAAAGGCCTCGATGTCGGGCCGCTCTAAAAGGGCATGCCAAAAGGCCTGGATGCGGTGGCCGGTCGGGTCCGGGTTGCCCTGGGTGGGCCAGCCGAGAGAGAACGCGCCGACTGCGCGCCTGCCCTCGAGAAGGAGTCGCTTGGCCTCCTTGGGCGTCAGATGTGGCTTGATCCCGCCCACAGGCTTGAGGTCCTGCCGGCGGACGATGCGGTAGTCTGGCTGCCGGGCGAGCTGGGCTTTCAGCCATTTCGCGCTCACGAGCGCAATATCGCCGCGTCCGAGCACCTCCGCCAGGTCGCTGTCGAGCGCACTCAACTCGCGCTTCACCTCGGGGTCGATGTCGATGAGCTTGTGCGTAGAGCGGCGCTTGCGACGCGACGGCCTGCAGCAGGCTCCGAAGGGCCGATTAGCGTCGTCGTCGATGTCGTCGAGGTTGGTATCGTCCCCGTCATCCAAGGCATCGGGCCGCGTGGGGCCCATTGGGTGGCGGCGCGCCGGCGGCGGCGCCAAGTGAGAGGCAGCGGCAGACTCTGGCTTGAGCGTCGGCAGCTCAACCTCAGTGGGCGTTTCTGGGAGTGTCTGTTTCGCAGCCGCCTGCACAGTGCGCGCGTTTGAAAGCGCATGCGCGGGTACGCTCGACGGTCCCGATGAAAGCGGCACACGCGGCGAGAAGGCCAGCACAATCGCGTTCAGCATGGAGTTGCCGACCTCGAGGATCGAGTTGTTGGTCTCAATCGCCGCCTCCGCCGGCATCGTCTCTGCCTCCGTCGTCGCTTCGGCCATCTCCATTTTCCACTCCGAATGCCAATTGGAAAGGTAGATCCAGCCCCTCCTTTCTCATTGTGAATGGGAAGAAGAGGGCATAAAAAAGACACCGGGAGCCGGGACCGCGCACGATCCGCGTCTCATGCGAGTACACCATGTGACAGAGCAAGTTCGCCACGTCTGGCACGCCACACAAACACTCACAATGTATCTCACTGTTAAGCTTTTATATGGAGCCTCTCTTTCCCCGGTCACATGGCCTCGATGGCGTCCTCACCCCTGCCATCCCTACTAACGTTCCCCGGGGAAGCGGGGTGGTATCTATCGAGCCATGACTGGAGGTCCTCTATGTCGCCGAGCTGCTTGAGCACCAGCTCGCGGTGGCTTCTGCAGAAGGTGTTGTGCAGCTCGCCGCGTTCCCAGTCGCACGCCGGCCCGCCGGCAATGGCGAGGGCGGTCACCTGCTGGCCGGGGTTGTGCCTCTTGAGAAGGTTGATACACATCTCCACCTTGCCCTTCCAGCCGACCTTCCACGACTCCTGGTCACCAAGCGTCATCGAGTTGAAGATGTCGTCCTTGTCGCCGGCCGCGTACTCGCCACCGCGGCTCAGGACGAGACGTTTCGCGACGTCCAGCGCAGACACGGGCGCTGAGGCAAGGAAGAATGGGGACCCGGTGCTAACCCTAGGCTCGACCTTGCTACGACGACGGTACAGAATGACCAGGGCGAGGACATGGATGATGAACATGATGACGCCGACGATGACGCCGATGATGATGCCCGTTGAGTCGCTGGTCTCGACCGCCGATGCACCGGTCGACATGGGTGGAGGTGACATGAGTGGAGGTGACATGGGTGGAGGTGGCGATGGTGAAGGCGGTGGTGGTGCCGGCGGATACGGCGGCGGCGACGGATACGGCAGATACAGCGGCGGCGACGGCGGCGGCAGCACACGAAAGCCGCAGTCGGTGCAGTCGCTGCCGCGACTGCAGAACAGATACTCCGCTCCGGGTCCGCCATCGTCGCACAGACCATCCGAGGCGAAGTTGCACGTCTCAGTGCAAGTCTGCAACCCACGGCGGTGGCTGGGCACAAGCTGCATGGAGTCCGACCCGGGAGCTTCGTTGTCGTTAGCCTCGGTGCAGGGCATTACGTTGCACAGGAGCGGCGGAGGCGCCATCAGTGGCGACAGTGGAGGCGGCAAAGATGGCGCCGACACTGCCCAATGCGCACCAGTCCCATTGTCATCGTGGGGTGCCGTTATCGCCATGGCACTCGACCGCGGGACGAGGAGCGCGAGCAAGGCCAATGCGAAGCACTTGTTACGGTAGGGCCGATGCTGCTTCGACCGAATCGCGAATGCAAAGACCATGCGCGCGCCCTTGCGCAGCGCATCGGCCGTAGACAGGAAGGACGGGGGCGCCAAATAGCTCATGTTATGTACGCACGGTGGTGAACAGGACGTGCGGCGGCGCGCATTGGGGTGGATGGCTTCCACAACGCGAGCGCCCGCGTGTGAAACAAAGCGAGCGAGCGCGCGCGCCGTAAAGAGTCATGGACTATTTCATGTTTCATACACGTGGACAATTACACGGCACAAGTTCACTGTTTCCAGTTTTGGAACTCGAGAGCATTGCAAAGAGCGGAGGACTGTATAGGGGCCCACCCACATTCAGAGGGAGAAGCGGAGCAGGGTGCTGGCACGAGGTTGCGAGGACGAGAGCGCCCGCACCCGCCGCCAGTCTCTGTCTCTCTTCAGCCCCTGCTCAATCGTCCTCATCGTCGACGACGACGGCCTTGCGCTTCTTGGGTGCCGCCGCCTCACTCGCCTCTGTACCGGCGCCAGCCCCTTCTTCGTCGTCGTCAGCGCCAAAGAGGTCCGCCTCCGCGCCGTCGACGTCTGCCGCGCCGTCCTCCTCATCGTCGACCTCGGCCACCTTGCGCTTCTTGATCAGACGGCCGCCACCGCCGCCGCTCTCGGGCGGTGCGGGCGACGCCGCAGCGTCCTCGCCGTCTGAGCCGAAGAGGTCGGCCTCGTCCTCGTTGTCGCCCCCCTGCGCCGCGCCCGATCGTCCGGCCGCTGCCGCGTCCATCGCCGCCCTGCGAGCCGCCTTCCCGGCCTTCTCGGCCTTGCGTGCGTCCTTGGCCGCCAACTTGGCCTCCCGCCGCGCCTCCTTGGCCGCGGCCTTCTTCGCGGCCTTCTTCTCGGCCTTCTTGTCCGCCTTCGCCTTGGCCTTGGCCTCGGCCTTGGCCGCCTTCCGTGCCGCCCTCGCCTCCTCGTCACCCTCCTCGCCCTCGTTGCCTTTGTCGTCCTCCTCCTCCGACTCGTCGTCGTCTTCGTCGTCCTCCTCCTCCTCTGACTCCTCCTTATAGTCGTCATCCGCCGCCTCGTCTTCGTCGTCATCGCTCCCGAAGAGGGCATTGTCCTCATCCTCCTCGGCCGCCGCGCGCGCCGCCGCCAGCACCGCCGCCTCCTCCTCCTCCTCGGCCGTCGCCTCCTTGCGCTTGCGCTTGGCCTTCGCACCCTCCTTCGCGGCCTCCGCATCGCGCAGATCGGCCTCGCGCCACGCATCCAGCTTGGCCGCGAGCTTCGCCTTCTGCTCGGCATTGCGCCGCAGTTGCTCCGCCTCGTCGGCCTCGCGCTTCGCCACCTCGGCCGCCGCCTTCGCCTCGCGCTCCGCGGCAAGCGCCGCCGCGATCGCCTCCGCCTCGGCCGCCTCGCGACGAAACTTGCTCTCGGCTTCCTCGGCGCGCTCGAGCTCATCGCGCAGCTCGCGCCCAAGGCGGTCGCACATAGCACGAGCCTTCTCGCGATGCTCGTCAGTCAGTCCCAGGGCGAGCGCCGCCTCGGTCGTCGGCGCGGCGCGGCCCACCACGTTCGCCGCGAGCGCCGCTGCGGCCGCGCGCTGCGCAGCTGTCTGGGGCGCCTCCCCCTCTGCTGAGGCGGTGGCTGCTGCCAGCTTGCCCCCCTCGACGGTGGCAGCCTTTGCGAGCAGCGCTACCTCGGGCGCATCGAGCACGCAGCGCGCGTGCTCGAGGGCCACCTGCGCCGCGCGCACCACCTCGACGCTGCGCGGAGGAGGCACATCGATGCCCTGCTCATACGCCTTCGCGTCGGGGTGGCGCGCCGCGTACAGGTAGGCGAGCCCGAGGTTGTGCCAGGCCACCTGAAGCTCCGGCGCGTCGCACACGAGGCTCTGGAGCACTTTTCGACTCTCGAGGTACTCACGGTCCTCGAAGAGGTTGCGGGCGCGCAGCAGCCGCAGCTGCTGCAGCTTGGCGCCCGGCGCGACGCGCTTGGTCGCCGCCTCGTAGAGCGACGCGGCCGTTGCATGCTCGAGCAGCGCCGCGTTGAGCTGCGCCAGGTTGAGCGTCGCATGCTCGCACGAGGAGGACGCCTCACGAACCTGTGTGAAGATCTGCATCGCCTCGTGCAGCCGCCCCTTGGCCACACAGACGACGCCGATGCCGTTGGCCGCGTACACATTGTTCGGCTGGAGCTCAAGCGCTTTGCGGAAGAACTCCGTTGCCTTATCAACAAGCAACCCGCCCTCGCGGGTCGAGCACGCCTGCGTGAGCGTGGCGGAGGCCGCCGCGCCGCTCGCCGCCAGCAGCAGCTGGATCCACCCGAGCTGACACGTGGCGTACGTGTCGTGCTCGCAGCCCGGGGCCTTCTTCAGCACCTGCCCAAAGGTCCCCTCCGCCTTCTTGAGCTCGTGTACCTGCAGGTACAGGTTGCCCAGCTGGCAGTAGGCATCCGCAGAGCGCGGATGCACCATGCACGCCTTCTCGGCCCATCCAATGGCCTCGAGCGGCCGGCCGGCGGCGTCCTCCACCGCAGTCAGGCGCAAGAAGGCCTCGAGGTAGTTGGGATGGTGGCGCAGGATCGCAAGGTACTTGTCGCTTGCCTTCTGCAGCTCGCCCTGGTCCTCGTACAGCCGGCCGAGGTTGTACTGTGTCGAGATGCAGCTCGCGTCAAACTCCTCGGCGCCCTTGAGGGTACGCACCTTGATGGCGTAGCCGTATGCCTTCTCCGCGTCGTCGAGCTTGCCCAGGCGGTGCCGGATCGCGCCAAGGTTGTTCCAAATCTCGGCGGGCACCGTGCGCACCTTCTTGATGAGACCGGCCGCCTTTTCGTACGATTTGTTCGCGTTCGCGAGCTGCCCGGGCAGCCGCTGCTGCAGCTTGGCCAGCTCGAGCCAGACGGCCGCATCCGAGGAATCGTGCTCGGTCGCCTTGGTGAGTACCTTGAGCGCCTCGGCCTCTCGCCCCTCCTTGGCGTACAGGTGGCCGAGCACCTTGAGGGCCTCCACGTTCGCCGGGTCCGCCTTGATCACGCGCTCGAAGCACGCCACTGCCTTCTTCGCCTCGTCGTTCTCGAGGAGCATCTGGCCCAAACCAAACTGCGGCGCCAGGTAGTCGGGGTTGGCACGCGTCGCCTCGAGGTACATGGCGCGCGCAGTCCTGTAGTCGGCGATCGCGTGCGCGCAGCGCGCGAGGTGGTACGCCGACTCGGCCTTGATCGCCTTCGCATCCGCGTAGTCGTACGCGCGCTTGGCGAGCGTTTGCGCCTTTTGGTACTGCCCCCTGTAGAAGAAGTGGGACGCGAGGTGGTTGAGCACGGACGGGTTGTACGGTTCGAGCTCGTAAGCGCGCGTGAGGATGGCGAGGGCCTCCTCGACGTGCTCATCGTTGAGGTGGATCACTGCGAGCCCCACCATGGCCTCGACGCAATCCTCTTGCAGCGCGAGCGTCCGCTCGAACGCCTTTTGCGCCATGCGCACCTGGCCGAGCTTGTGGTAGCAGTACGCGAGGCCGAGGCGCACCGTGGGCGGCGGCTGCGGGTTGACCCGGAAGACTTCGCGGTAGAGCTTGAGGGCGTCGCGCGCGTTGCCGCTGTTGTACTTGGCGCACGCCTTGCCCAGCAGCGCCGGCACCGAGTTCCGGTTGAAGGCGTCCACCTCGGTGAGTGTCTTCTCCGCCGCTCCCAGCTGCCCCTTGGCGAGCTGGAGCACGGCGCGCCCGACGTTGGCGGAGCCCTTGAGCCGGTCGACGCGCTCGGCCGAGTCGTAGAACCGCTTCGCCTTTTCGAATTCGAACTTCTTCTTGGTCTTGTCCCGCTCACGCGAGCCCATGACCGTGTGGAAGGCGGCGAGCGCGTTCAGGATTGCGAGGAACTGCTCGCGCGTCTGCTTCGTGTCGCCAAACTGGACGAAGAGATTGCCGCGATCTTCCTCGTCCAGAAGCGGCTGAAACATCTTCAGGAACGAGTCATGCTTACCCTGCCGATAGTACTCGACCGCGAAGCGCAGCCACACCTCGAGCGGCGCCAGCTCGTTCATGAGAATTTCTTGCACCTCACCGACGTCGTCGGGCAGCTCCGAGATCTGCACTTCGATGACCTCCGTCGACTGGTGCACCGGGATCAGGATGGTGCCAGCCGTCGTCGCCATGGCGTGCGGGCGAGCACGGGCTGAGGCAAAGTCTGTGCACTGAAGACGTGGAAAATCTTTGCGCCACGACGGCGTTTTTCGTCTTACCCCCCCCCTGTCTACCTCGACTTCCTGGAGTCCTCTACATCTTGCTCGTCGCTAAATCAACGTTTCCTCCGCCCCCCTAACAGACATATGGGTCCATTTGGAGCCAATGATAGCCTTCACAGGCTTCACACAGGTCACAGCTTGCTCAACGCGTTCGTGGTTCGATATGGAGGCGTCCCCCCGCATGGTTTTAGGAAATTCCTAGGGAGAAGCGCCAGCTCGAAAACCTACCCAGCCTGGCGTGGAAAACCTCACCGCCTCAGCATGGATCCCAGACGAGGTCCCACGGTTTCTTCACCTCGCAGAGCTGCTCGAACGGCAGACGCTGCAGCCCCGACGACGCACGAGGGCACAGCCCATCCCTCCAGTGGAGGCGATGGAAGAAGCCATTTGGCTGCATCCACCGCAAGCAGCATTCGGGCGTGACACGCCCGAACTCCAACACTGCGCCAACGATGCGCCGCGTGCGATTGAGGAACGCTTGCATGCCCTTCTCGGCTTCACACTCGCCGCCCTCAATGTCCATCTTGAGGAACACGTCCCTGGCCTCAATCGGCGCCAAGACGTCGTCCAGCCGAAGCATCGGCAGCTGTACGCGCCCAACACCTGCTCTGTGCGACAGGAAGCCCTGGTTGTTGTCGCTCTTCGCAAGGGCCACGGCGGCTCTCGATGCGCCTAAGCACATGGGGTAGAGCGTGACAAGTGGCCCGAAGCCGTTCACTTCGATCGAGCGAAGCAGCTTCTGCACGGTCAGTGGCGTCGGCTCAAACGCATGCGCCGTGTGGCCTGCTGCGGCGGCGGCAAGAGTGTACATGCCAACGTTCGCCCCGATGTCGACAAGTGTCGCGCCGTGGCGGGATGAGGCGTCGCGGAGCCGTTGCAGCATGAACCTGACGAGCCCACACTCGAAACAGCCGTGCTTCTTCACCGCAGCGCTCACGCCGCTCGAATCCAGCGTGCCGGAGTACAGACACATGGACCACGTGCTGGTCATGTTTGTTAGCTCGGCAGCATCCTTGGTCCGGTCATCCACGTCACGCAACCCGGCCGTCACCCAATCACACGCACGCCTGCCACTTTGCTGACGAGACGGCAGATGCTGTAGCTGGCTTATGGTGCTCTTGCTGTCACTCACGTTGAGCGTGCGGAACCCCTCGGGAAACGTCCCGAGCGCCGCAAGATTGCACGCGGCGTAGTAGCTGCAGTCTGAGTGCTGTAGGGATATGGAGACAAACTGACATGCAGTCGGGCCGCATGCGTTGCAACGGTCCACGCAGAAGCTGGCAGCATCAGCCCCACGCTCATCCCAGCTGCCCAGCGCCAGGTTATTTGGAAGCTTGAAGCTGCCTTGAACGCCCACGCACGACCCACTTTCCTGATCGTTGGGGCTCAACGAGACCGTGGTTCCGCAATGGCCGTCGAAGTAGCCCGAGGCGTACGCGACCACGAGCCACGCTGACATGCGCGGGCCGCCCGACGACTTGGTGGATGCGGACTGCGTCTAGCTGTACTTCTGCGTCACACGTTCAGACCCTGTGAGAGGGGAAATGCGCGAGCCGATCTTCGGGGTGTGAAAGTTAAGTTAAGACACAGTTTCGTCGCGGTCCCCCCGCGCTCACTACGTACGGTGTGAAAGTTGAGCTTGTGAGCCGGTGCTTGTCCGGACAAACGAATCGAAGAGGGAACATCAGCATTCCTTTGTGTGAATTGGCTGTGAACTCTCGCCGGCACCTAAACAAGGTGAAACAGTGAACTCTTGGAGAAAAAAAGACTCGCGACTCCTCGCTCACCTTCACGCATGCCATCTTCACGCCGTGCAATTGACGCCGTGCCGCCTCGACTCCTGTGCCACCGGCGACGCATAGCCGGCCGGTGGGCGCCGTGTTGGGCACCACCCCGACTCACAGTCGGTCGCTTGGGAGCCGTGATGGGCGCCGTGGTGGGCGCGCATCTCTCACTTGCTCGTGCACGCAACAAGCGCCTTCACGAGCGCCGTGGTGGGCGCTCACCTCTCACTTGCTCGTGCACGCCACAAGCGCCTTCTCGAGCGCGGCGATCACCGCTGCCGGCTCAGGAGGCGGCGCGCCTGGAGGGCACCCCTGTTTGAGACCCTCCATCGCGATGCCCACGAGGCGCTGTGCCGCGCGCCGCTTGCCTATCACGAGCGGCTTCGAGAGGGTGAGCTCAAAGCGGAAGGGTGTCCGTACGAATTGGAGGGTGGGCGCGCGGCCCTCGATGAGGACGTTCATCCCCGCCTGGCGCATCTTCTCGGCGCAGCCCGCCGCAAACGCGATCACCTCGCCCTGCGTCACGCCCGCCACACTCGGGATGTTCTTGCTCACCTTCGCGTCCTTGAGCGCCGTGTTGGCGATCTGGCTGAGCATCGCTCGGATGCCGAGCCCATCGATGCGCACGTCGAAGGTGGGGACCGCGGCGCCTTTGGGGCTGGTCTGCTCAAAGTGCAGCATCTTGACCAGCTGCGCCACGAGCGCGGGCGAGAGCGCCTCGACACTAAATGCGAGCCCGTGAGAGTTGAAGTACTCAAGGGCGAGGAGGGTGAGGGCACGGAAGATGTTGCCGTTGCTCCAGGTGGAGGCCTTCGGGAGGAGGGCCTGCAGCTTGGCGACGGTCGTGCCCTTGCCCGTGCCCGACAGGCCCTGCAGCACCAGCACGCACCCTCGGGACGGCGCGTCGCCGAGCGCTCCCACGATCTTGGCGGCGACCGCGTCCGCGCTCAGACCAAGCACATCGATGGTGGTGACGGGCTCGAGAGGCAGCTTCTCCGGGGGTGGGACCGCGCCCTTCTTGACGGCGAGCGCGATACCCGCGACCAATTTGAGGTCGTCCTCCATGTCCCGCGCCAGGATGGCCTCCATCTCCGCCTTGGCAAAACTCTTGAAGTCCTTGCTGCCCTTGAAGTGGGCGATCACCAAGCTGGAGGTGACGTCGTCACCCGCCTCGAGGACGGCAAGGCTGAGAGGCGGAGGCGGAGGCGGAGGCGGCGCCTCTGAAAAGAGTGATGGCACCTCTGGTGCCTCGGCCTTGGAGCCGGACGCGAGCCGCTCTCTAATCTTCTTCTCGTTCGTCCTCTTCGGAGCCTCGTCCTCAAAGAGCTGGCCTTTGGCTACGCTCTCCGGCCGCTGGGCGAGGAAAACATTGCCGCATGCGTCGCACGCCACTGGCGTCACCTCCGCCTTGAGTTTCGCCTGCAGCACCGTGCCGCAGGTTGGACAATTGAGAGCATAGTTCGGCATGGTCTCCTTTTCACAATGCTCAGCGTGAATGAACTTGTGAATGGGCGCTTAAACAGCAGGATAAGTATTTAGGAGGGGTGTGGGCCTCCAGTAGAATAGATCTGGCCAGCTCTATAGTAGCGAAAAAAGTCGATTCCACAACACAGTCGAGTCCAGTGGACACCGCCTCAAAGGACGAGTTGGCAGTTGCATGACGAGTTGTCAATTGCGAAAGTTGTACTCCGAGTTGGACGGACGCCGCGGGCAGACACCTGAGAGACTGAGAGACTGAGAGATGGACTTTATGAAACCCCTACTGCGCTGCCTGTGTCGACTCCATTTCGACCCTCGACGGCGTTCCAAAACATCCTCTTGTGAGAGAGATTCGCAGTTGGCGATGAGGGCGGCGGCGGCAGCAGCGGTCTCAACAGTCTGTGCAAGTAGCCGGTAGCCGGACGGCGCCGCACGCCCATATCTGGCCCATATTTATTTGTTGCTGACGAGCCGGAGACCAGAGAGCGTCGGGCGGAAGATGAGGTGTGGAGATGGGCCAACGGCTACTTGCTGCTCAGCTGCGAGGTCGCCCGCCTCGGCCACAGCACAGCCGTTGCCGTGAGTGTGGCCGTTGCACGCACCGTTGGTGGCCACTGGCAATGGCCCAGCGACGTATCCGCCGCCGCCGCCCATCCGGGAGGCAGTAGCGGGCGTGCCGCACGCGTAACCACCGGGGCTCGCGTAACCACATACAGCCGGTGCGCGCGTGTACATGGCGTTGCTCGCCGCGCTGTAGCCGCCGCCATAACCGTTGCCGTAGCCGGCGGTGAAAGCGTAGCCGCCGGGGGCAGCGTAGCCGCCGGGGGCAGCGTAGCCGGCGGTGGAAGGCTGCGAGGCTGGTGGCGGCAGCGGCGGCGGCTGTAGCGGCGACGGCGCGTGGGCCTGGCGCGGAGGTGCGGCGGTTGGTGGCGGTGCCGCTGGCAGGCCGACAAAGCGCGGTCGCGGGGGTCGCGCGCCCGCAGGGTGCCGAGACTCGACGTTCGGGTTCGTTCGGCCGAAGGCGGCGTACTCTGGTGAGCGGGGCGTGGCTGGGGCAGCGGGCGGACGCGAGAAGCCTTTGGAGGACCTGCTGCAGGCCGAGTCGAACGAGTTCGACCGACGAAGGCGAGCGCGTGCGCCGCCGCCCTCGCCTCGCGGCATGCCGCCGGCCAGGGAGTAGCCGGTCGACGCGCCGTAAGCAGCGGGCGAGGCGTGTCGGGTCGCAGGGTGTGAAGCCAGGTGTGAAGCCAGGACGGAGGGTGACGAACCTCCAGGCCCAGCGAGCGGGTCGGCGGCTGCGCCATGTCGACGCTCGAGCTGCAGGCTATTGCGGGCGTACTCGGCTAGGTCCGGCCTGCGCGTCGCCGGCTGCCCTGTCCCGTCGGGCAGCGCGTAGGGCAGCGTATCGGGCTGCACCTCGGTCGGCCGCGTAGCCCCGAGAGGTACCATCGCCGAGGGCTCTGCACTCGAGGTCGCTTCGATGGCGGCAGCGAGGGCGCGGGCAAAGGCGCGGCTCTCTGTGCGGCTGAGGTTCGCCGGGAGCGCGGGCAGGGCGAGCATGGCATCGTCCTCGCTTCCGCTGCTCGCCGCTGCCATGGCGATGGCGCTGGCGCTCCTCCCGCCGTCCGCCTCTTCTTCGGGCGGGCCCCCGTCGCGCGCTTCGTCCCTGTGGATGGTGCGGGCCGCCGCACGGATCGCCGCCGCCGCCACCTCGAGCGCACCCTCACTCGCTACGGGAGCCGGTGAGGGCTCGCCGCACAGAAGAGGAAGCTCAAGGCTGGCCGTGCCGGTAGGCGGCGCTCGGGTGGCAGTCCTGGGGGTCGCGGCGATGGCATCGGGTGGGCCGATCGGCAGCGACAAGAGCGGCCCAGCCGGTGGCGCCGACGCCGAAGCCGCGGGCAGCTGCCCGCTGCGTGCGCTCTCGAGGGCTGCGCTGCCGCCATCGAGGCGGGAGAGCTCGTCCTGCGCGACAAAGAGGCGGGCAGCCGCCTCGCGCAGCAGCTCGTCGGCTCGCTCTAGTGCCCTCTGCAGCGCCGCGTCCGCAGCGGTGTGCTCGCAGCGCGCCGCCTGCAGCGTCACTTCGAGGTGCTTGCAGTCGGCCATCGTCTTCGCCTGTGCATTGCCAATCTCCAGGCGCAGCAGCGCCTCCGACTCCTCAGCGGGCGTGCGCAGGAGCACGACCTGCTCTTCGAGCGAGTGCAGCTCGGACGCGAGCAGGTGCTGGCTGATGACAGCAATCATCAAGTCCTCTCCAATGATCATCGCGGCGATGATCGCGGCCTCGCACCAGCGGCCTAACTCCCGCAACACGATGATGCTCGCAGAGACAAGTGTGGAATTCCGGTGTATGAGCGCCGTCGACAACTCCGACAACCAAGTCCCGGAGGTCACTCTGCAGTGAATTTCGTGCGTCTCTAGGCGCCCAACACGGCGTTTTTGTTTGCGGACTTCGACGTTGTATTTTTGAGAGAGAGGGCCGATCGGAGGCCTCCTGCCATGGCGAAGAAGAAGGGCGGCGGTAAGAAAGGCGGCAAGAAAGGAGCGGCGCTGCCTACCACGCTCGCCGTTGGCGGCGTACTCATGGGAAACAATCCACCCTCCAACTTCCCGCTGTATAAAAACCCTCCTGTGCACCGTCCCGTGCCCGTGCTGATGCCCTCCTCTCCTGGGCGGCACCGAATGCCGCCCGCACCGCCGCGGCTGCCGATCGCCGTGGTGCGCGCAGCGTCAAATGGCGACGTGCCAGCCATCACGGGATGGCTGGCGGCGAGTGGCTCCATCGATGCAACTTGGGACAGCCCGATGGACCACAATGTGCGTGGCTTCACGCTGTTGATGCTCGCTTGCCTGCGCGGGCACGAGCCGCTCGTGGTGCTTTTGCTACAGCGCAAGGCGTCGCTCGACATGCAGGACGGCCACGGCGCCACCGCCCTCATTATCTCGACGGCGAACGGGCGGCACTCTATCGTCGCGATGCTGCTGCAGGCGGGCGCACGAACCGATTTGAAGGCGCGAAAGGGAGGCACGGCGCTCGATTTTGCGCAGGCGCGCGGCTACGACGTGATCGTGCAGCTCATCCGCACGCACGAGGCCGCCAGCGCCGGCACCAAGGCCGATACGCTGCCCGACGTGATCGCGGGCGCGGCCAAGCTCGGCAAGGTGGACGAGGTGCTCGAATGGCTTGCGTGCGGTGGCCTTGTCGACGCGCCCAATCCCGCCGAGATGGGCGCGACGGCGCTGATGCTCGCGTGCGCGAACGGGCGTGAGGCTCTCGTGGCCAAGCTTCTGGAGCTCGGTGCCTCCACCGATGCGAAACGTGCGGACGGCTCGACGCCGCTCATGATCGCCGCCCTCGGGGCGCACCGTGGAGTGGTGCGTCAGCTCGTGATGCACCGACGGCCGCCAACATTCAACTACGACGCGATCACGAAGCCCATCGCGGGTGTGTCCGAGTACGCCCTCGAATTCCGCGCGAGCGGTCGATGGCGCTCGGCGCCCACGTTGACGCCCGCAGGTGGTTCCGCCGTGGCGGGTAGGACGAGTCCTACTAGGAGTCCGCGCTCACCATTCTAGGCACCCTTAGCGGTTCGGTCCGGGTTAGAGGCACCGTGGTGTTCTAAGGTGTTCTCGCTGACGAGTTAATCAAAATAACATCGACCGGAAAGGCCACGTGAACATCGGCGCGGTGGCGATCGGTCGCAACGGGCCCCGCCCCCGGTATATGCATCGGAAAATTCCCCGAGATTTTAATTAGTTGATGACACTGACGTAACCCTTGACGTAACCCGTCGCGCACTCTGACCCTGAATCATGAGTCTGACACTGGCAGACACACGTGATACTCCAGAGTGCGGGAACGTTACTGGTC
>ENA-UOXG01001430-UOXG01001430.1-mixed-culture-metagenome-genome-assembly--contig:-NODE-1430-length-15255-cov-55.466184_pt1 | contig 15255 bp, 15 predicted proteins | sample MGYA00238159_ERZ761634 | MGnify/ENA primary metagenome ERZ761634 (study PRJEB28908, sample SAMN08776845) | mixed culture metagenome | isolation source: Freshwater growth medium | place: USA... | reverse complement strand
GCGGCGGCGGCGAGGGCGGCGGCGGCGAGGGCGGCGGCGGAGAGGGCGGCGGCTGCGAGGGCGGCGGGGGCGGCGGTGGCGAGGGCGGGGGCGGCCGCGGGGGCGGAGGTGGAGACGGCGGAGGTGGAGACGGCGGGGGCGAGGGTGGCCTCGATGGTGGCGGACGAGGCGGCCTAGAAGGTGAGGGTGGGGGACTCGGCGGTGGCCTGGGTGGAGGCGGCCTGGGTGGCGGCCACGGGGGTGGTGGCCGAGGTGATGTTGCTGGCGGCGGCCGTAAGGGAGGCGGCGGCGGGGAGGGAGGCGGTGGCGATGGGGGCGGCGGAAAGGGGGGTGGGCGTGGCTGTGGCGGGGGCGGCGGGCTAGGCGGCGGCGGCGAGGGCGGCGGCGAGGGCGGAGGCGGCGAGGGCGGCGGCGGCGAGGGAGGAGGTTTTGGCCGAGGACTCGGAGGCAGTGGCGGTGGTGAGGGAGGTGGAGGCGGTGGCGGCTTTTTGGGCGGTGGCGCCAAGGGTGGAGGCGAGGGTGGAGGCACGGGTGGCGGAGGAGAGGGCGGCGGCGGAAACGGGGGCGGCGAGGGCGGGGGCGGAAACGGCGGCGGCTTCGGTGGTGGAGAAGGGGGCGGCGACGGTGGGGGTGGTGATGGTGGTGGTTTCGGTGGTGGTGAAGGAGGCGGCGGCGATGGAGGCGGCGATGGCGGTGGCGAAGGTGGCGGCGGCGATGGAGGCGGAGGACGGGGGGGCGGCGATGGGGGCGGCGATGGCGGAGGCGGCGAAGGAGGTGGCTCTGGTGGCGGCGAGGGCGGCGGTGGCGAGGGCGATGGGGGACGGGGTGGTGACTTTGGCGGGGGCGAGGGCGGTGGCGGCGAGGGCGGTGGTGGCGAGGGAGGCGAAGGAGGAGAGGGCGAGGGAGGCGGCGCGTTTACGGACACATACTCGCAGCAGTGGTTGCATGTGTATTGGGTGCACTCCTCGCACATGCCGAGTGCAAAGAGCTTGCAGCAGTTGCTCGGCGGTGAAGGTGGTGGTGGTGGACTGGGAAAGAGGGCCGCGTAGACGTTGTACGTCTTCGTCACACCGAGCGGCACGGCGCTCCTCGCTGAGCTCTCGATCTGTGCGGGTCGGGCGAAGACCGAGTTATCCACGGCGCTCGCCAACGAGATAAGTTGGGCAGCGGTCAATTGCGTCGGGACGATGCCCGCGGTACCACTCGACGCGGAAGCGCTGCTGCTCCCTTGGAGATGCATGTTGTGAGAGAGGCCACCGAAGGCGATGGTGAGGGTCGGGAGGAGCGCAAGCGACACGACGTGGACGGAGCGCGGCATGGAGAAAGGGGCAAAGAGGAGGCGAAGGAGTGCGGTGGCCGCCCTTCGTTTACAACCGTCGCCGCATGCAACTTTAATAAACGGTTACTAGCTTGTAGGAGAGGATGCGAGGGCCGTAAAAGTGAAACCATACGATACTGTAGACCAGACGATATACGTGATAAACTCCACGCGTGCATGCACCACCCACCACTCGCACTCCAGATGCATGTCCCGGAAAACTCATGGCTTGGTCACGGGGAGCACAGTCTGTGAAATTCAGGCGCCGGCGCGGCATGGGCCATGGCGCCGCCCGCAAGATCCTTAAATGGGCATCTCTCTGTCGCGCTCACCCGGCCGAAAAGTAGCCGACGGCGTCGTCCGTGCCTTCACAGGTACGGCATCCCACAGGTCCGCACAAGTACTGGTCGGTGGCGTCGTCATATTCACACGTGCCCTCGATAGCGCTTGGCAGTAGGCGGTAGTGCTCCGAGTATAAACGCACGTACTTGTACCCGCCGCGCTGCATGTAGCAGCGGTAGAAGGAGTAGATGGACGGCGGCGCTGGCGGCATGGGGGCGGCCGGGGGCTCTGGGGGTGGGGGGGGCGGGCGAGAGATGGGAGGGGGCGGGAGCGGCGGCGGCGAGGGCGGCGAGGGCGAGGAGGGCGGGAGCGAGGGCGGCGGAGGGTTTGGGGGCCGACGAGGGGGCGGAGGCGAGGGCGGCGGCGGTGAAGGGGGTGGCGAGGGCGGCGGCGAGGGCGGCGGCGGCCGCGGGGGCGGTGACGGTGGCGGTGACGGTGGCGGTGGATCGGGCGGTGGAGGAAAGGGCGGCGGCTTCGGAGGCGGCATCGGAGGAATGGGTGGCGGCGGTGAGGGCGGCGGCGGCGAGGGCGGTGGTGGTCTCGGCGGGGGTGAAGGCGGCGGCGAGGGAGGCGGCGGCGAGGGGGGCGGCGGCGGGGGGGGTGGGGGTGGGGGCGGGGGTGTGGGCGGGGGGGGGGGGGGCGGGGGGGGAGGAGGCGGCGAGGGCGGTGGTGGCCTGGGCGGCGGCGAGGGTGGAGGGGGTGAAGGCGGAGGCGAGGGAGGCGGCGAAGGAGTCGGCGGCAAGGGTGGCAGCGAGGGCGGCGGCGGCGAGGGCGGGAAGGGGGGCGGGGAAGGCGGGGGTGGGAATGGAGGTGGCATGGGAAATGGAGAAGGCGAGGGCGGGAAGGGCGGTGGCCTGGGTGGCGGTCGATGGGGAAGGGGCGGTGAAGGTGGCGGCGGCGAGGGCGGCGGGGGTCGAGGCGGGGGCAAGGGCGGCGGTGGCCTGGGCGGTGACTTTGGTGGCGGTGGGGACGGGGGGGGTGAGGGGGGTGGCGGCGACGGAGGGGGCGACGGAGGGGGTGGCGATGGAGGAGGAGATGGCGGCGGCGGCGAGGGTGGCGGTGGAAAGGGTGGTGGAAAGGGCGGTGGAAACGGCGGCGGTGAGGGCGGTGGCGGCGATGGCGGAGGTGGGGTTGGCGGTGGCGAGGGTGAGGGCGGCAAGGGGGGCGGCGTCGGAGGTAGGGGAGAGGGCGGTGGCGCGGGAGGTGGAAAGGGCGGCGGCTTCGGTGGAGGGAAGGGTGGCGGCCGTGGCGGTGGCGGTGGCAATGGCTCCGGCGAGGGTGGAGGTGGTGTTGGTGGTGGCGAGGGTGGAGGTGGCGACGGCTCTGGCGGCTCAGGCGGTGGCGGCGAGGGCGGCGGCGGTGAAGGTGGTGGCGGCGAGGGCCTTGGCGACGGTGGCGGTGGCGATGGAGGTGGTGGAGGTGAGGGTGGCATTGGCGGCGAGGGCGGCGGGGGACGGGGCGATGGCGGGGGTTGGGGCGGCGGCGAGGGCGGCGGCGATGGTGGCGGCGGCGACGGCGGTGGACGGGGGGGCGACGGCGGCGATGGCGGAGGCGATGGCGCAGGAGGTGGAGGAGGTGGGGCGAAAGGCGGGCTTGGCGGTGGCGGCGGCAAGGGCGAGGTGGGTGCCATGGGCGGCGGCGGCGGCGGCGGCGGTGGCGATGAATTGGGCGGGAAGGGTGGCGGTTGGGGCGAGGGCGGCGGTGGAGGAGGGCTTGAAGGTGGGCTCGGTGGCGAAGGTGGCCGCTTAGGTGGCGGTGGCGAAGGCGGCGGGCTGGGTGGCGACAAGGGCGGCGGGGACGGGCGCGGTGGCATTGGCGGCGGCGATGGTGGCATGCACGGCGGCGGCGCGGGAGGCGGCGAGGGTGCTGGAGCAACATCGACGTGCTCGCAGCAATTCAGGCACGTGAGAGAGTTGCACGAATCGCACACGCCGAGCGTGTACGAATCGCAGCACTCACTGCCATCGTCCAGGGCATTTGGCGGGAGGGGCGGCGGCGGCGGCGGGAGCGTCCACGCCCAGATGTTGACGCGTGCGTTGCCTATGACTGCCGTCGCCTTGAGCGGGTTCAGACGGACCTCGTCCCAGCCGCGCGGAATCTCTTGGTCGCCGGGGCGCTCAAACACTGGAAGCGGCGCCGAGACGCCGGCGCTCCCGCTGCTGTCCTGGTGGGCATTGTGGGTGAGGCCGCCGAAGGCGTGCGCGAGCGCAAGGCGAAGTGCCGCTACGAAAGAGGGCAACTTCATGGCGTGTTAAAACCGTCGGAGCTGCCCCAACAGCTACATGAAGCATTTGACTCATGCATGCGGCAAATTTATTCTTTGTCTCACGAACCCTGGATTCGAGAGAAAAGAGCTGTGCAGTTTCCAAAAATCGATTTCACAGCAAACGGTTGTTTTTCACAGCGACGCCGCCGAGAGAGTGGGTCGCGATCTCCGGAGCTTGAATGCCGTGTGCGCTTGTGGCGCTCTTATGTGCTGCTGCGCTTCACGAGGGTGTATTCGTCAGCCAAGGACTGGTCCGAGCGAGACCTCGAATGAGCGGCGTACCGCCAGGAGGCAGCACCGCAAAGCGCAAACTCCCAGATTGGCTCCCTCGAGGTGACGCGATGGACAAGCAAATCATGAGTCTGTACGCTCCTTCGTTGGGAAACCTCGCCGTGGTGCCGCTCACAGGAGCCGTCGATACCTTTTGGGTTGGAAGGCTTGGCGACGCCGTGTCGCTGGCCGGACAGGGCGTTGCGAATCAAGTTTTCAATTCCCTCTTCAACATCCTAATCTTTGTTCCGAAGGTGACGACCCCGTTGGTGGCGCGAGCGCATGCAGCTGGCGACGTTGAAGGCGTGCACGACCGCACGTGCAACTCGCTCTTCGTTGCGTGCGCGCTTGGGTTTGTTGGCATGGTCGTCCTCGTGGGATGGCCGCAAAAGATCCTGAGCTTCGTGCTTCCAGAAGGAGCGTTGGCAGCCCCATTCGCGGCGCAGTACTTACGGCTGCGGTCACTTAGCGCTGTGCCAGCAGCCTTCTCCGCCGTGTCGTTCGCCGCCTTTCGAGGGACGCTGGACGCCGTGACTCCGCTCGGGATCGCGTGCGCCTCAAACCTCCTCAACCTGGTGCTGGACCCCATCCTGATGTTTGGCGGCGGGCTCGGTGTGACTGGTGCAGCTCTTGCCACGGCAGTCTCAGAGATTTGCTCTGCATGCATGTACTTTGTGCTGCTCCTGCGCCTGCGGATGGCGTCGCTGAAGGGTATCCTAACGCCTCCCAACTTGAGGACGGTGGGGCCTTTGCTCGCGGCCGGTGTGGCTGAATCCGTGACGGACAACGGCGAAGCACAGCCAAGTCCCGGCACCGGTACGAAGACGAGCATGAGCAAGACAAACTCTCGTTCGAGGCGGGCTGCACTGGATGTGATGGGGCTGCCAGTGACGGACGTGACGCTCATGTTGATCATGCTTGCGCGTACGAAAGCTGCTCAGTCGATGGACATCTCCGGTCTCACTGGAGCTGCCTACTCGATCGCGATGACTCTCTACTTCCTGGGGGAGACGGTAAGCCAAGCCATGCAGGCAACCTCCTCAGCCTACGTCGCCTCGCGTGCCGCAATCTCGGTGAACGAGGCCGCCTTGGCGTCCAAGCGTGTCTTGGGCTGGAGCGTGGTGCTCGGCTGCTTGGTCTGCACAGCACAGCTGACGGCCCTTCCCCACCTGCTTCGGCTCTTCACGCCCAACGCCGCCATCCAGGCCGCCGCCGCTCCCGCCGTCGTGGTGGGCGCGCTCATCCAGATTACCAACCCCGCATGCTGTGCGATGGAGGGCACGGCGATGGGTATTGGGAAGTGGGGTGTCCTTTGGAAGACGAACGTGGTCGCCCAGGTCCTCACAATACTCAGCCTCGACCTTGCGATGCGCCAGGGCCTCGGCCTTGTTGGGGTCATGTCGAGCTTCGGCGTCCTCAACTTTTCGATCTTAATCGGCCTGGCCTTGCGAATCTACGGTAAGGGAGGTATGCTCTCGAGCCATATTACTCAGCGCTGAGGGATGCGGTGGCTATAAGGGTTCAGCGTACAGATTGCAGGATTCGGCAGGACTGATTTTGCACAGGACTACAGGATCTTCAGTATTAGCCTCAGGGCACATACAGTGAGCAGATTACCAAGGTAATGCAGTGTCGGCTGTCGCGAAATGCTTCGCGGGCATTGTGGCTGTGGACGTGTGGAGCCAAGCCGATTCCTTGCGGACGTGGAGCATGGATTTCTGTGGGGCGAGCGAACTTGCGGAGATAGAGATCGAGTTGCGAGCTCCGCCCTCCCCGGCGCGACGGCGGCTCAAGACCGGCGACATGGGCGGTCTAGAGCGCGGCGTTACGCTTAAATCATTAGCTTAGTGAAGCGTGCGGTGTCGCCTCGCCTTTTAATCGTAATTTACCTACGAGGTGGCAGTTCCCACCCGCGCGGGCGCGCGCAGACGGCAGAGCCTGGTGCTGGTCGTGCACGTCTCACAAAAACGGGCTCGTCTGTCGGTTTGAGCATCTGCTCTTCTACATGATCTGGCGTGGGTCATCGTCGCATCTCGTGAGCTCAACGAGGTCAAGGCCGTTACGAAGTCGTATGCGTGAGCCGCCGCGCGTGTACCGCGTATCGCACTTCGACAAGGGCATAACGCATATTCCCATTCCCCAGCCGGGCCCGACTGTTCATGCCGCGCCGGTCAGAATTCATGTGGGTCCAACAACTGAGGCCTTTCCATGCTGCGTTGCTCGTCGAGGTTTCACGTGCTCTCGAACGCGACGCATGCTCCACTCGACAAGCGTCGCACCGAGTTCACCTGGGGCTTCGAGCAGCTCAGCCGCCGCCGCGCCGTTCACGACCGCTTGCATGTGCTCATTGAGCTCGTCCAGGCCATATCCCAGGCGGCTGCTCGCACGTGCTGCACCTGCCGAGTCGAGTGAGCGGCTATCGGGTGCGGCGGAGGCCGGCCGGCTGTGGTTGCCGACCACAAACTTGGGCGTCTCTGTGCGTGAGCCTATACAGAGTTTGAAAACCGTCGGTGCCGAGCGCGCGAGTGCATGGGCCGCCAGCTCGCGCTCCTTGTACCGAGTCCATTTGCGTTCGTGAAGGAGCCGTTCAGTAAACGCGGTGGACGAGAGAGCTCGGCCACCAAAAGCGGCCACTAGCGCGCCGAGGAGCTCGGGTTTGGGTGCGTGGATCATCAAAAGCAGCGGCGCGATGGCGAGTGCATGCACCGTAGAGATGCAGAAGGCATTCGCGTTGCGGCGGATAGGCGGAGGAATGGAGATCGATGGGTGCCCTGGGGACACTGCACCCCCGAGGGACACGCTCGTTCGCGCAGTCGCAAGTCGAATGATCACCGCGAGGGCTTCGTCATGGCCGAAACAGTTGGCTTCAACCGCGCCACCCGCAACGACAAGGCGGTGGCATGTAGTTACTCCCTCCTCCGTGATGGGATCGGCTTCGCCGGGCGTCTCTGCCACTGCCATTGGAGATGGGCGGCTTGGCGGAGGTCCCCAAGAAGGCCGCGCTCTCGGCGAGGAGTGACCATGCTCACCTCTCGACGACAGCCTAGCACTGGTTGCTCTTGAGCCCGGCTGCATGGGCGCCTTGGTCGAGGGCCACCGTGCGACCTCGCGTGTCAGCATCGACTTGAGGAGCCTCACCTCGCCCGAGCGGACCACGAAGAGCTCGTCCGATGCGTCGCCCTGGCGCATGACCAGCGCACCCGGTGGCGCAGTGACTACCCGCGACGAGCCTACCACGCCTCGCAGCGCTGCCAGTGGCCACTCGGCGAAAGCTGGTGCTCGCGACAGCACTGTCGCGTACTCGGCGATCTGCCTCTCAAAGAATTGGCGCAGGGTGCGCTCCCAATCGAACTTACGAATGCATGCGAACTCGCTGCCTGCATCCGAGACGACCGTATATTGAATGCCGGGTGGTACAATCTCGACCATCGCCGAGAGGCCCAACGTGTCGCCAGCGGCCAGGAAGCCAACAGGAAGACGAGCCGTTCCCAAGCGCCGCGTCTGGAGCACCTTTCCCGATAGCACGATGCGAAACACGACGCTGCCGTCGTCCTCATCGTTGAAGCGTGTGTGCGCGGGTTCCGTGCTGTAATGCATCTTCTTACAGCAATCTACGAGCAGTCGGTACGGCACGTTGTTTGCAAAGGCTGGCACGTGCTCCATCATTATCACGGCCATTGTGTGCACGCGGTGCGGGGTGCGCTCAGTCGCATGAAGCTTGCAGAAGCTGATGGCGTCGCCAAATGCCGACACGCCTCGCTCTTCCTGCATGACAGTCGGCAAATTTGCCGTTCAGCGTTTCAACACTTGGAAAAACGCTGTGTCGGCGGTGAGGTTAGAAGAGTTTCAAGACGAAGATTTCTTCGACGAAATTCGAGAGTTTGTGCGCACGCCTATGAGGCGCCACGCGAAATAATAACAAACAACTCGCGTTTTCGGGTTTCAAGTTCAAAGTTGTTAGTTGTTCAACAACAAACAACTTACAACTTCGATCGCCGAAGTCAGTTTGCACTTTGAAGTTTGAAAAATGAACAACAAACAACTTACAACTTCGGTCGCCGAAGTCAGTTTGCACTTTGAAGTTTGAAAAATGAACAAATTTGAACCAACAACCTCATACTGCCGCTCCGGTCAACGTGAAACTAACCCGGCACCCGAAACCCGAAATCTGCGAGTTCGAAGTTGTGAGTTCATAGTTTATTGTTTTGAAAAATAAGAAAGAACCCCAAGTCAAAAAGATTCCTCACAAGTTTTCCCGAAACCCTGCTCCGCGCAGGACGCAAAGGCCGGGACTCCACCTTGACGCCCATTGAACGGGACGCAGAGAGCGCGACGTCTGATTATTTCGCGTGGCGCCTCATACACGCCTGGCCTCGCGAATAAATGCGGGTCGCCGTGTTGTACTCGGGCCGTTTCTACGGCACTGCCACACCCAACTGGTTCGCAAGCCAGCTGCAGAACCTCATCATCCCAAACAATGCCTCTGTTTTCTTCGTCAGTGATGTGCAGAACTGGTGCAACGCACCGGCCAATGTGCAAACTGCGCTGGCTGAGGGCTCTGCTCTTGGATTTCTGAACGCCTCTCGTGAGTTTGAAGACCAGGTGCGACGATCATTCGCCGAGTGGGGCGATGTGCGCGCGATGTTATTGCCAGAGACGCACAAGCAAGGTTCCGCTCTGTGTGACGCTGCCAAGGCTTTCGGGCAGGACGCATGGTGGTACACAATGCCTGAGGTGTGCCGTGTCTGGCCGAATGTCGAGCGCTCCGTCTTCATGGATCAGCGAAGACGTGCGAATCAGAACATCAGGCCCATGATCATCTCTCCCTACTTGGGCGTCCTCATGGTACGATGGTATCTTCAGATGGACCATCTGGCACGGGCGGAGGATCTCCGTCGCGCTGCGGGCCCGCATGATGTGATCGTGCGAGCTCGGCTGGATCTCGTGCTGTCGAAGCCACTGCGGCTCGTCGAGGGGCGCTACTCGCGCTTGTGGCAGCACATGAATGCCTCGTCTATCATGTTCGCCTATGCCTTCCGGGCTGTCAACTTCGATGGCTTCAATCTAAGGAAATGCAAGGCAACCGACACGTCTGACGTAGGCGAGGGATCCTGCGAAGTCTTCTTTCATGACTGGATCTATTTCGGCACGCCCTCGGCGTTCCGTGCGCTCGCAGGTGTGCACTGGACGCCATAGCTGCAGAGGACCGGCTGGCGTTGAGCCGCGGCTTCTCTCCGTGCGCTGTGAAGCCCAAGGCGCTTCACAGCTTCCCTTCACAGCTTCCCTTCACAGCTTCCCTTCACAGCTTCCGCCCCAGGCAGCTACTGACCGTTTGACACTCACGTCCTCCAACCTACGCTCCATCTTGCAGGTGCGAGCAGGATGGCCCTGCTGCATGATACCACGCTCAGATGCAAAGGATGGTGCCAAGAGGAGCAGACCCTGCTGCAGGTGCGCGTGCAACAGGTCGCAGCTCGACCACACTGGGCATTGGCCCTCTCGTCCGCCGCCTCTCTCTGCTCGTCCGCTCCCACACTGAATGATGCCTGTTGCTGTTCGTGCGTGCCCGTAGCTGCGGAAGGCAGGTGTGCGGCTCGTGCCCATCGAGGATTCATTCGAGGCGAGTATCGAGCGCTATCGTCCTGAGACTCGTCCTAATTCCACTCAGTCAGATACGATTCACTCGCAGTCAGATACCGGGTGTGTGGAGCGGAAGTTACCTATAGTATTTGCGACGCTCACGGCGGACGAGGCCAGAGCGGCCGCGGCGGCTGAGGAGCTCAAGCTGATGCCACTACGGCCTACACAAGTGCCGTCGTCGAGCAATGAGACGAGCTTCAAGGGCGTGCGCAAGGACAAACCCTCTAAAAAGTTCGAAGACGGCGGCAAGTACCAGGGGGAGTAGTTGTTCGGCGGCCCGGACCCCGGATATGCATGTGCGCGGTGCGACAAGCTCCACGACATATCTATCATCGCAATGGGCGATTGGCGCATGGCGGTTCGGCGCGTATATTAATATTTGCACTTGTTACAACTCGACTAAAACAGCGCAGTCGAGTACGCGGGGTTAACGCAAAGGGTGGGGCTCGGTTACATTGTGCAGTCTGCGACACTCACAAAAAGCTAAAAGGCCATGGGCGCACGATCCTGTCCGGAAAGTCTCATAGGTGACGAGCGTCCGCCTGGAGCCATGCCGAGCGTCCGCCTCGCACCAAGCTTGCTGCTACATCAACGCATGCATCGCCCGCGTCGCAGTGCACGTCGGGAAGCAAGCCGATCCCAGGCTCAACCTTTGCCTTATTTGGGCGGAGGTACTCGCCAATGGTGAGCTTGAGAGCGCCGCCGTTCGGCATCGGGAAGACGCGTTGGATCAGCCCCTTGCCAAATGTGTTCTCGCCCACGAGCACGCCTCGTCCGTTGTCATGCAACGCAGCGGCGAAGAGCTCCGCGGAGCTTGCCGTCCCGCGATCGACGAGCACCACAATCGGCACATTCGGAGGAAACGGCTCGAGTGGGCGCACCGACGAAGGACGCGGCGCCCTAGGGGCGGTTCGGGCTCCGCTGGGAGCTTCGATGGAGCTCGCTGCCGCCGCTGCACCCATTGCCGATGACTCTTCAGAACAGCCGTCGCTGTTGCTCGCGCAGTCGGCGGTGGTCCCAGCCGGGGCCGCTGCCGCCAGAAGCGGCGATGGCTGCTGCTGCTGCTGCTGCTGCGTTGGCTCCATCCCGGACCGTCGCACGGGTGACTGCTGTGCATCTGCCGCCACGGCCGCTGCCCTCCACTGCTGCTGAACCAGCCCCACGGTATGGGCGTTCAGGTTGTTGGCCGCATCGATGGTGTACGCAATCGTGGCGTCGTCCGGTAGGAGGAGCGAAGCCGAGGCGAGCGCTTCTGTGAACTGGCCGCCGGGGTTGTTGCGCAGGTCGATGACGAGCCCGGCCACCCCGGAGGCGTGCAGATGCGCGAGCGTCGCGGCAAGCTCCGCCGTGCCCGCCTCGGTGAACTGACGGATGCGTAGGTAGCCGACACGCGGACCGAACCTGCCACCCAATGAGGCCCAGCGTACCCATGAAGGCGCGGGCGCGGCTGGCCTTCGGTGTAATGTGACCCACTCGGCCTCGCCTGCGTCAGCTGGTGCATCGCCCGGGGCGTTGCTACGGCGCACCAGCAGCCGCACATCGTCACCGGCCGTTGCGGAGGCTGCCGCTCTACCCGTCGTGCCGCCCTCTCTCGCGCCAGCGACGTCGTCGGAGGCGGCGAGGGCAGCGTTCACATCTGCAGCAGAGAGCTGCCCCCGCAGAGCTGCGTGTAGCCCCTCGGCGGAGAGGGCTGCCAGCTCATAGTCCAGCCCTTCGATCCGAAGCAGCCGGTCGCCCGCTCGCAGCCCCACCGCCTCCGCCGCCGAATCCGGACTCACCGCTCGCACACTCACCCCAACGGCCTGCGGGTCGCCGTCGACGGCCTTCCATGGACGCAGAGTGAGACCACAGTCGGTTTCGTCCATCTTCGACTCGCTGATGGGCACGAATGCGCTCGAGGGCATCATCTGGAGCTCAGGCATCGGCCCTTGTGTCGCCGAGGAGGCGCCGTCGGCCAGACTCCTTGGCGGCGGCATGGGCGACGGGGAGAGTGCGTGCGATGGGGCCGCGCCTGCTGCTGCCGCCGCGGCCAGACTCTCCGGGCCGGTGTACGACGAGTACGGGTCATTGAGCGTCTTGATCAGCGTGGTGGCGAGCGCGCCAAAGGCCGAGTCGGAGCGGACGGTGGCGGGGTCTCCCAATGCATCCACGAGCTGCTCAGCATCGGCAAGCCGCTCGCTGTTACTGGGGGAGAGGAAGAGCGTGCTCGGCTTGTAGTGCATGCCCTCCACGAGAGAGAAGATGGTGTCGAGCGTGGCGTGGCGAATGTCGCGCAGCTCGCGCTCGGCAACGCGCACCTGTGCTGTCGGCATCAGCAGGTCCATGCCCGTCATCGTGATCGGCACTACCATCATGTGCGCGGCGATCACGACAGCAACGTACCAGTCGGGGAGACGGCGCAGAAGGTTGCGCGTCTGCCGCGCAAACAGCCGGCGGCGGAATTCGCGCCCACGCGCCCAGCAGCGAAGTTCGCAGCGCATCTGCATGACAAATAGCGGCTCCGCCGGCTCAACCTCGCAAGTGTCGTCGTCCACCTGCACTTCATCAGTCTGCTCGAGATGTGAGTGATGGGGTCGAGTCGGAAACTTGGCCACCAGCAGCGGCACCGGTGCACGAGGCGCGACGCAACCTCGCAGCTGCAACGCTGTTGAGGCGGCCACGAGTCTCATCAAGGAGACTGTCCTCATGAACGTCATCAAGCGCTGGGCCGACCATCAAAGCCGAGAGTCTCGGACAATTGCGAGTCCGCTTTTGGGATGATTCACTGATGATTCCATCAGGATTTGCACCCACTCTTATGACACGAAAAGATGGAAACGACAAACGTCGATGTGCGTGAGCCCCGTCCAACAGGCCGTCGTGCCGAAACGCCGCGCCTCTCCAAGAACCGGAATTCCCACACTCGCCGAGAATGTGCAAGGGATACGTAAGTTGAGCACCAAGCCGCAATGAAGGCAGAGCAGGAGCGCCTGGCCAAGGCGCAGAAGCGCAATTTCGAGATCGCCAGCGGCTCCGTCGGCGGCAGCGACGACGAGCGCGACACCAAGGAAGAAGCGTGGGTGGCTTCCGTGTTCGCCTCGACGAGCGCGGCGGGCGCCGAATCAGCCGAGGAGCAGCGCCGGCGCAAGCTACAGCGCAAGGCCGTTCCTGCGGAAGCGGCGGCTCCGGCTACAGCTGCCAAGGCTGTGGCGCCGGAGGCGCTCATGGGCGTTGAGGAGGACGACGATGATGATGAGGAGGAGGGAGGGATGCCGCTAGCGCCTCCGACTGTCGAGGCGATCCTGAAGGGCACCAAGCGAGGGGCAGCCGCCGCCGCGCCAGCCGCGCCTCCTTCCAAAAAAGGCAAGTCAACTCACGAGACGGCGCAGCCGACAGCGCCGCCGCCAAAGCCCGCGCCACTGGCAGCAGCGAAGCCGGCGGCACCCGCGCCGGCGCCCGCGTCCAAAGGCGGCTTCGACATCGACCCCGAGGTGAAGCGCGAGTTGAGTGCGCTCGACAACGATCTGCTCCAGGCGTTCGGACGCGGCGATATTGCCCTCGTGCGCTCGGCCTGGCTGAAAGCCCAGCTCGCCCGGCAGCCGGACTACCGCATCGTCCGCCGACAGGACCTCAAGCCTGTGGGCGGGATCTCGCCGCATCTGGAACCCGAGGAAGCGAAGCGTCTTCTTCTCAAGGGCGAGCGCGCGATCGGCGCGTTCTCCTTCGGCTGGCCCACCTCGGGCAACCCGGACCCCACCGGCCATCGCATCGAAGCCTTGTGGCGTGCCCTTCAAGAGCGGTCCGACATTGAGGCCCTTTTCTGGGATTTCCCGTCGCTGTACCAGAACAGCGACCAGAGCCCGCGCACCGAGGAGCAGGAACGCGCCTTCAAAAGAGGCCTTGGCGTCATGGGCCACATCTATGCCTCCGCCATCGGCACGACCGTGCTGCAGCTCAAGGAGCTGCCGCTGCGACCGCCAGAGTACGACGGCAAGCTCTGCCTCTTCGATCTCGCCCCGGGTGTCGACGGGGCGGCGATCAAAGCGACGCTTGTGCCCTACGGCGACATCGTCAGCTGCACGCTCGGCAGGTTTCCACCTGCGACCGTGTGCTTCACAACGCACGCGGCGGCGCAAGCGGCCAAGCGAGCGGCGGCGCAGCTTGCGCACATTGCCGGCGGCGTCGACACGCTCTTCAACGAGCGCTCGTACGACGGACGCCACGGCGAGGCCGGCCTCGACGACGACGAGGGCCGCGGCTGGTGCGTCTTCGAGTCGGCGGTGAGCGGCGAGCTCATCCTGCGGCTGTCCGCCATCCCGCGGGTGAAGGCGGAGCTGGATAAGCTGCCGCCCAAGATGCTCCAGCTCCGCAGCGGGTGCCCCCTCGAGACCGTCGACTTGAGCGCCGGCCGGCTCGAGACGCGCGTCGACGAGGTGGTCGCCCGCATCGAGGGAGCCACCTTCACTAGCAAGGGCGACAAGGCCATGGTGGTCGGCCTTTACAAGAAGTACGTGGATCGAATTGCGGGCGCACTGCAACGAGTGTTGCCCAAGATGCTCGCGTCCGACAGCGCGACGGCCGCGCCATCGGAGCTGCCGCCACCGGTCGATGCGCCCGCCGCTGCGCCGCTGCGCCTCGCCGAGGGAACGCCGCTGCTCCTGCTCGCTTGGCAGGGCAGCGGCGTGGGCGGCGGGCCGCGCTTTGGCGTCGTCGATGCGACCGGGGGGCGCGTCGCCGCCGCCGTCACGGGCGGCGACGACGCCGAGCTCGCCTACGACCGATGCAGCCAGGCGGTGCTGCCGTGGCGGCCGCCCGCTGCGGGCTGGGCCGCCGCGTTCGTCGGCGATGCGCGTGCGCTTCGAGACCTCGTCGAGCCCGCACGCCGCCTGGCGGACGATGCTCGGCGGGTGGAGTCGGAGTCGGCTGTGCGCGCCGTCGGCGAGCGGGCGCGCGAGATCGCCGACAGCGCGGCGCGATGCCAAACGATCGCGCACGCGGCGCGCGAGGCGGGCGGCGCCGTGCAGTCGTGCGTGGACGCGGCGGCGGCGCTCTTCCAAGAACAGAAACAGGGCGATCGCACGCAGCTCCAAGCCGCGCTCGGCAAGGTGCGCGAGGCGGTCGAGAGGCTGCAGCCCGTCGCGCTCGAGGCCGCGCTCACTGCGGCACTGCACTCCAGCGGCGCCAGCGGCGCCCGGCGCTACGCCGCCGGCCAGCCGCTCACCGTGCGTACGGCCGGCGGCTGGCGCGATGCCGACGTGGCCACGGCGGGCGCCGACGGCCTCTGCCACGGCCTCACCTTCTTGGAGGGCAGCGGCGAGCCACCAGCCACGCTCACGCTGCACCCGTGGAACCACGCGCCGCGCGAGCTGCCGCACGCCGCCTACGAGGCAATGCGCGCGTGGTGGGCGCCCTGGCTCGGGGCGCAGCACGCGCAAATTGC
>ENA-UOXG01001428-UOXG01001428.1-mixed-culture-metagenome-genome-assembly--contig:-NODE-1428-length-15268-cov-41.939460_pt1 | contig 15268 bp, 11 predicted proteins | sample MGYA00238159_ERZ761634 | MGnify/ENA primary metagenome ERZ761634 (study PRJEB28908, sample SAMN08776845) | mixed culture metagenome | isolation source: Freshwater growth medium | place: USA... | reverse complement strand
GGAGGAGGCGCGGGAGAAGGAGGAGAAGGCGGCGGCACGCCAGGCAGCACGCGAGGCAGCACGCGAGGTGTACGAGGCGGGCAAGGCGGCACGCGAGGCAGCACGCGAGGCAGCACGCGAGGCAGCACGCGAGGCAGCACGCGAGGCAGCAAGCAAGGCAGCACGCGAGGCGCGCGCGGCCAAGAAGGCGCTGGGTGGGCCGCAACTCGACCTGACCGCCGAGCAAGCCATAGAGGCCGCGGTGCACGAGGGCCTCCAACTCGTACCTGCAGACAACGACACGGGGTTCGCCTGCGTGAGTCGCGACAAAAGCAAGTACCGAGCATCAGTCACGGTGGGTGGCATCGTGATGCGCCTTGGTAGCTTCGCGACTGCTCAGGAAGCGGCCCTGCAAGTCGCGCGGCACAAGCACGACGCAGCGGCCAAGGAGGCGGCAGCGGGGCACAAGGCGAGGCTCGACCTTGACCTTACCGCCGAGCAAGCCATAGAGGCCGCGGTGCACGAGGGCCTCCAACTCGTACCTGCAGACAACGACACGGGGTTCGCCTGCGTGAGTCGCGACAAAAGCAAGTACCGAGCATCAGTCACGGTGGGTGGCATCGTGATGCGCCTTGGTAGCTTCGCGACTGCTCAGGAAGCGGCCCTGCAAGTCGCGCGGCACAAGCACGACGCAGCGGCCAAGGAGGCGGCGGGGGCAGGCAGCGGCAGTTCGCGAAAGCGCCACCGATCGTGAGCACCGTGCCGCCCGTCTCGGGACCCGCGCGCGCACAGCGCCAGCGCGAGCATCACGAGTTCGACGAGCTCGACGTGTACTCACGTCCGTTGGTGTACACGTCCGTTGGTGCTGAGCTCGAGCGCCACCAACCCAGCGGCGTGCGCGTAGGCCCTCGAGTTGCACAAGAGCGCTGACTCGCTCGAAGGGCGCGGCGTGAACGAGTTGTTCAGCACACGGGAGAAAATCAGTGGCAGAACGTGTTGAGGTTGGCGCCGACGTTCAGCGTGCCAATCTCTGCGAGACACAGGACACAGAACCCAGTGTAAGGGTTGAGGCCAGGGTCCGAGGTTCTCGGGTGCGTGTGTGCTCTGCGCAAGGGCGTGTGCGCTCGCGTGCAAATCTGGCGTCGCCCGCGCACCAGACATGCCCGTCGGATTGGCCACTGACAACCGTTAACGGCATGCGGTGCCACTCTCGCACGTGCACGTTCTCGAGGCGCGTGTGTGCACGCTGGCAGCCCGATCCATTAACTGTCGCTCCGCTGGTGCGCCCTAAAGGGTGGTCACCTTCTCTGCAGCATAGTCACCTCCTCCGCGTTGGCATGCAAGCGGGCCCGGTGGGAGAGCAGCGCGCCCCCGGTCAACTGCATGGCCTGCATAGTCGCAAACCCAGGCGCCACCATCTGTGCCCATGAGCCGGCCGCGCCGAAGAAGGCGGCGATCGAAAGCAGCTACCGACCGCCGCCCATAACGGTGGTGAGCTTGATCGAGATGAGGATCACCTCCATGAAGGAAGTTTTTGGACGTTCTATTGTAGATTTCACGAGTCGCCCTGAAGGCATCGAGCGCGCCGGGCGTGTCGGTCAGTCCTAGGCCTGGAGTCTTTTCGAAAGTCTATCGCCGCGCTGAGATCGTGGGGAAAAACAGTTTATGAAAACTGGATACTCCGCCGCCGTCAACGGCTGCGAGCCTGCGGCCCACCAAATTCTTTGTTGCTAGCGATTGGGCTGCATGCACGCACTTTAAAGGAACTCGTCCCGAACCGGAATGCTTTGAGAACAGCCTGTGGAAATGCAAGATAGGTTGGCTACGGAGGACGAGACGCAAGCCGAGGCAGTCCGTGCCGCTGCAAAACTTGAGCGAGCCGAGGCGGTAAAGCGCTTTCAGGGGCGCGAGTGGCGCCGCTATCGGATCAAGCATGGCTGGAGTACGTGGCGCGCTCTCTTCGTGGCGGCCGGGGGCAAGAAAGGGATGATAGCCGAGCGCCTCCGGCGGCAAGCGTTTGCCGCGGCCTTCAAGGTCGCCAACATACGGCATCGGGTACGGCATCGACGTCAGCAGGGCCTTCGGGTTGCAATGATGTTGCAAAGATGGATGTCACATTGCACCGCAAGGCACGAAAAGCGCTTCGAGCTGTGCGCAAGATGGAATTGCTGTGAGAATCACCTGCGGCGGGTGCGCCTGCAGCGTGGATGGCGAGACTGGCACACGGAGTGGCGTGCCCCGGCGAGGAGATACGCCACTACGCAGAGTCTTCGGCTCGCGAGTGGTTCGGAGACCTCGCCCGAACTAACACATGAACTAACACATGAACTAACCCCGTCGAGGGAGTCACCGGCGCCCTCGGGACCACCACCCACGCCGAGTGAGGCCACTCCGTGTGCCAGCCCCGTCACCCAAGCTGCAGGCGCACCCGCCGCAAGCATAGTGCCGAGGGCGGCGGTGGCGGCTGAGTCGGACCATCGCAGCAGCCAGCCCGCACGAGCCGCGGCAGCAGCTCTTCCTCGGGCTCTTCCTCTACAAGCGGACGGTGGAGAACGCATCTTCAGCATTCTCCTCGGCCATGGACCCACGGGATGGGACCTCGATGAGGCCCAGGACACGTCTCCAACAGGCTACCATGTCATCCACCCTCCACGGAGTTTGGTGCCATCCACCGCTGCTCCGGCCGCCGCGGCCACACCGAGTCCACCCAACGAAGCCAGACCGGCTTCTCCTCCCCGTCGCGGCGGGGGCTACAGAGGCGGCTTCTCGTTCGCCACAGCGCCAACCACGCCGCAAAAGCCCGAGGACGAGGAGGAGCTCGCGGCGGCTCGCGGCCAACCAACACCAGCGATGAGGGTGCGGGCGGTAATGATGGGGGTGGTGTTTGAGGAGCCTGCGAAGAAGGTTGTGCTGGAGAAGCCGGTGGCGAGAGTGGCGGAGCCGGAGGATCGCAGCCGCCGGCTCGCCGCGGTCCCCCCATCCACCGCCGCTCCGGCCGCCGCGGCCACACCGAGTCCGCCCAAGGAAGCCAGAGCGGCTTCTGCACGTCGAGGCGGGGGCTACAGAGGCGCTTTCAGCACAAGCGTACAAGTGCCAATGTCCGAGGTGGTTGCGAGGGCTGTGGCAGCGAGGGCGGAGCTTGACGACTACAGTAGCCCGAAGCAGCCCGAGCCAGCTCCTCCACGGAATCGTGACAACGGAGGCAGCTTCTCCCAGATCGAGCGACGCGCTACGCTCACCAAGATCAAGGAGGCGGGCCTATCGTGCGCTGAGGCACGGGCGGCGGGCTACTCGTGCGCCGACGCAAAGGCGGTAGGCTACACTCTGGTCGATGCCAAGGCGGCCGGCTGGTCCTTGGAGGAGCTGCTGAATGTGGGATACATCAACCAGGCTCTCGCGATGCGCCTCGATGCAGCCAACTCCGAGGTGACCGAGTCCGGCCCCGAGGAACGCCATAGCCTACAAACCATGGATATTCGCGGCAGTGCCATGGGTCTCGAGGCCCTTCAACCTCTGAGTCAACCAACACAACCTGAGCCGAATGATCCGAGCAGCCAGTCCACCGCTGATGCCTTGCAAGCTCCCGCCTTCTTCACTCCTGCCACTTCCGCTGCCAGCCTTCCATTGCCCTTAACGGATGTTGCGGCCGCTTGTGCCACACCCAGATGGCCGAATAAGCCGCAGGCGCCTTCTGCACAAGGAGGGGGCTACAGAGGCAGCTTCTGCACCAGCGCGCGCGTGCCCGAGTCTGAGCCACCAACACCGGTGATGAAGGTGCTGGGGGTGATGGTGGGGGCGAGGGCGGAGAAGCTGCATCGAGCCAGCTCCTTCACTGCGGATCCAGGTGATCTGACCCCTGACACCTCCACTCGTGCCACCTCCACCACCGACGCTCCGGCCGCCAGTCCCACGGCCGTAAAGAAGGTGGAGGACGTGGCGCCGCTGCGCGGGGCGACGCTGGACGACGTAGGTGGCAATCCCTTGAGCGCACTGGCGGACCTCTGGCTCGGCATGTCCGAGAGCATCTCCAAGAGTGTGGAGACCGTGGCGGAGACCGTGGCAAGCGCGGTTGAGTCCCTCGACCTCGGCCTCGATCTCGGCATGCAGACGAGCTCAATGCGTCACACGGCGCTCGAGCTCGTGATCGACCGTGCTGCTCGCAGGATACGCAACCAGGAAATAGCGCGCGCCTTTGAATCGTGGGCCAACCTGTGGCGCCACCTCGTGCACCACAGGCGGCTGCTGGCTTGCTCGCACCGCTTCACGTCGCTGCGGCTCGCCGAGGCCTTCAGCTATTGGGCGCGGCCGCCCGACTGGGTATGGAAGAACATTGAGTTCTCAAACAAGCAAATTGCCTGTAACTGGTGGCGGCCGCGTGGCCTGCGCCAAGGAGTCCACACGTGGCGCTCATGGCTGGTGTGGCGGGCGCACGAGAAGAAGCAGCGCGAAAAGAGCCAGCGAAGGCGCGAGCCGTTGTCCCCCATGGGAATGCAGCTCCGCAGCCAGCTCCTCCGGCGGCGCATGGCTTCCAACCGGGTGCAGGGGGGCTGGCGGCGGTGGAAGGCCGTGTGGCTGGCGGCTGGAGGCAAGCTGGGGGAGACAGTCTACGAACGCCGTAAGCGTCAAGTGGTCGCAGCAGCCCGGGCTACAGCCCACAAGGTCGCAGACGTACGGCATCGTCGTCAGCAGGGCCTTCGGCTCGCGCACTCATGGCAGAGCTGGCTGGCACATTGCACCGCAAGGCACGAGGCGCGCGCGGAGCTCTACACGCACTTGGATGTCGGCGAAGATCACTTGCGGCGGGCGCACCTGCGGCGTGGGTGGCGGAGTTGGCGTCAATGGTACGTCGAGTGGGATCGGCTCATGCGAGTGGAGGCGCCGCCTCGCCGCCTGAAGTTGAGCGGTGCTCAAGTCGCTCCCGCGTCGTGGGACGTTGGCGACGAGGTACTCTACGGAAGGGCCGACGGGAATGTGCTCGTTCCCGCGACGGTGCGCGCCGTGCACACGGACAACACGCCTGACCTGTACTACACGATCGAAGTGAACGGCGACGAGTGCTCGACGCCGGGGGACCGTCTGCACGCCGGGTTCGTCAAGCCGCCGACGCCTCTGCCGCAGCTACCCCCGGCGAAGAAGCCACCTCAGGCGGACTTTGTGCGAACAGCACTTCGGTCAGCACTCCGGCCTGCGCATCATGCAACCGCCAAGGGCGAGAACCTCGCGGCAGGCGCGCGAGCTCTCGCATTGCCGCCGGGGTCACTAGTTGTGTTGCTCAGGCAGCTCCAGGGGCTGCTCGACGACGGCTTGATCACGCCAGAGCAATTTGAAGCCAAGCGAGAGGAGCTGCTTGCGCGCGGCACCGGCGCGGCGGATGGCCGTAGGGGGGAAATGTTCAGCAACTCTGAGAACGATACGGCCTGCGAGAGCCGCCGCGGCGGTGGAGCGGGCTCAGCAGCGGCCGTCGCGGCCACGACGAGAGGCACCGAAGCGGCCGGGGATCTGGGCTTCCCCGAAACGCCCAACAAGACGCCTCACGAGCTGCGCTCAGATATCTTCAAGTGGCTCGAGCGCGAGGAGCTGATGAACGAGTTGACGAATGAAGAGGATTGGGCCCAGACTCCCGGCGGCTCTCCGCGTGGTGAACGGCCGCCAAGAAAGACTGATTTCCTCTCACCCGTCGGGCCGTATGCCGCCGCCCCAGCGGCGGCCACGGAACCTTCTGTGAGCTCAATGAGCCGTGGACAGTCGTTTGGGCGCGTGCGCCGGGGCCTCGGGCAAGCAACGCTCTCCTTTGGCCGCACGGCCGCAAAGACGGGGGACTACCTGAAATCGAAGCTCTCCTTCAACCGGAAGCCGAGCAACCCCGAGGCGCTGGAGCGGGCATATATGATGCGCGTATGACGGTTGGGGTGGGCGCGCGGTTTGCACCCGCGCAGTCAATTTACTTAGTACTGCTTGTCGTGCGTCATGCATGCAGCGGGCCCACCTTCATGCAGCGTTCGCGCGGCGCGCGCCGGCGGCGGCGGCTCTCCCACCTCGAAGTCTGCGAAGAAGCTTCTGATGAGACGCAAGTGACATATGTCGTGCTGTTGAGACCGCGTGGATGAGAGAGGCATCATGCTCTGGGTTTGAAAGGAAGGTAGGGGTCATGACGCGCCGCGCCAACATGTGGGCCCGTTGGGATGACCTTCGCTTCCGGAACATTTTGGCGCGGCGGCGGCGGCGGGGCGGCGGAGGTGTTACGCCACGGGTGTGATGTGTGCTTCCGGGGTGTATAGGGGTGTACTCATGATGGGTGTACTACACATACACGTATCTTCGTTCGTAGTACGTCTCGTCCGACTATCGCGTTCGGAGGTTCACTATATTCCGAATACCGTAGCCCTAGTGACGAACCATGCATGCAAGACATGATGCAAGAAGTCTGTGTGTGTTCGGCCCTGTTATTCCTGTTAGCTGTTAGAGTACAGAGTACAGCTCGGCTGTATCGAATCATAATCATGGTCCTAGTTCGGTTGTGGTCTCGGCGCTCTCAGCCCAGGCCGTCCCTCACGCGCGTCGGTTTGAGGCCAGGCTTCTTGCCGGCTACAGACGACTTGGGCGCAGTGGCGGATGACCGAGGCGTCGCCTTGGGAGCACGGATCGACGAAGGCGGTCGTGCGGCCTGGCGCACCTCGCTGGCTGAGGGCATAGCAGTGCCGCCTGACGGGCCGGCGAAGCTCACTACATCGGCCTTGAGCGCCGGCTTCAGCATCCCCACTCGACTCGGCTTGAGCGCCGACTTCTTGTTCGGATCGATCGCGGGCGCCACCGGTATCTTGAGCCGATCACCGAGGTTGTGCTTGGATTTGAAGTTGGGCGCCTTTGAAGAAGCTTCGTCCGCTGACGGGGCCGAGCACGTCAAAGGGGTCTGATCGTCCGGCGCGACCATGTTGACGATCTTCTTCGGAGCCGTCTGCATCGTCTTAGCTTGCTCCTTCTGCTTCCTCGCTGCCCACGAACGCTGCAGCACGCCCGCGGCGGCGTGCTCCTCAATCCCCAACGGCCCCATGCCCTCCTCGACTTCCCTCGAGAACTCATCAAGGCTATTCTTGCCGGCGTTACTCTTGCGCGGAGCAGGCGCGGCCAGCGGTGGCGCGGGCATGTTCGCCTCCTCGAGCGCCGCCTGCGCCGCCGCCGAGAGGCCCCACGACGCAGGGTGCTTGGGAGCCTCCGTGAGCTGTGCGATGAGAGTCGAAAGTGGCATGCGATCCTCGCGGTAATCAGAGGCACTCGGAGGCACTCAGAGGCAATCTCACCTGCGCGATGAGAGCCGAGAGTGGCATGCGATCCTCGCGCCGCTTGGCGAGCAGCTTGGTCAGCTTGTCGCACCAGTCCGCAGAGTAGTGCGACCGCAGCTGCATGATGTCGAGCGATCGGTTGCGCAGCGCGTTCGCGAGCGCCTTCATGCCGCCCTCGAGCCCGCCATCAGGCGTGCACATTTCGCTCCACGGAGGCTTAAAGCTCATTGCCTCGAAAAGGGTGCACCCAAATGCCCACACGTCCGCTCCGCGGTCGTACGGCTTGCCATTGGCGAGCTCCGGGCTCATGTACAGCGGCGTGCCCACCTGTGCCTCGGCCACGTCGTCCGTCTTCGAGAGCACCTTGGACAGTCCAAAGTCGCCCAGCCGCACGTCGCCTTCGGCCGAGAGGAAGACATTCTTGGGCTTCACGTCGCGGTGCAGCAGCTTGATGTCGTTATGCAGGTACTCGAGCGCGCTCCCTAGCTGCATCGCGTACCGCTTGATGTCCGTCTCGGTGAAGCGCGCATTCTCCTTGATGCGCTTTTTGATGAGCCGGCCAAGGTCGCCGCCTGCCGCATACTCCATGACAATGCACACGTTTCCATCGTTCTCAAAGGTGCCGATGTATCCGATGATGTTGGGGTGATTGACGTGCTTGAGCACCGCCGTTTCCTGCTTCGTCGCACGCAGCTCCGCTTGCGATAGTCCCATGATCTGCACCTCCTTCATGATGCGCGTCTCACCTCCTTTTTGCGTGTGCCGCACGAGCCAGACCGAGCCAAAACTGCCCTTGCCCACGAGGCTGAGCTTCGTGAACTCGCCGGAGACGCCCGTGGCCGCGCCCTTGGACTTGGGCGGCGCAATCGTCGCCATGACCTAATCTAGCGCTTGCCGCTCAAGGGGCTCCCAGCCCCTTGACATCTCGAAGGTTCGAACTTTGCGTGTTTTTTTGGTCCGGGTGGGCATGAGCTGACTTTTACATGTTCACTTCACAGGCGCCGCGACACTGTACGTGGAAGAGGCCGTGTTCGGCGCGCGCGTGTGTCGTTTCAGAGATTCGCAAAGTGCGGTACCGGGTAAGGCGCGGGGAGGCGCTCTGGGAGCGGGAGGCGGCAGGGTCGGGTTCGTATGTATGCAGGGCCAGGGGGGCGGGGTGACGGGGGTTTCCTATCGGATACGTATCCTGATGTATTTCGATGTATCCTGCATGTATCCTGATCGTATCTTGATGTGTCCCGTTCATATACATCAAGATACATCAAGATACATGCAGGATACAACAAGATACATTTGCAGATACGTGCCTCTCTGGATACAATTGAGATACATGTATCTCATTATGTATCCCTCATGTATCCCGCATGTATCCTCCATGTATCCTCGAACCTCTGCAGATACATGTATCTCATATGTATCCCGCATGTATCCCGCATGTACGTCCCACGTGCACGATACATCTTGTATCTTGATATGTATCTCATATGTATCCCAAAATGTATCTTGGACTCGTTCGGGATACTGTAAAATACATGCAAAATATCAAGACATGTATTCTCTTGGAATGTAACAGGGCATTTAAGATACATTTGAGTATTACATCTAAGATACATCAGGATACATAAGGTATACATGTATCCTTCTTCCTTCAGGATACATGCACGAGGATACATGCAGGATACATCAAAATACATCAGGATACGTATCCGATAGGAACCCCCCCCAAAAAAGGATAGGAACCCCCCCCCAACCCCAGGGGGGCGGCCTCTTCTGAGTCGGCCGCGGGGAGCGGGGCTCATTGGTTCGCCCGGCTCCGGAATTAACTCCGGAACTGCGGCTGACCGGCTGTTGAGTCGGCCGCGGATCCGGTCGTCGCGCGGTCGTGCCTGTCGTGCGGTGCGGGTGCGTTGGTGTGGATTGGGTCGGTTGGGTTGTGAGGTTCGTCTGTGTGATCCGTGTGCCCGTGAGCCGTGTGTCCCCGTGGACGTTGACACGACAGACGCGACAACCGGTGCTACGGCACCCCGTGTGTCCTGTGAGTGCCCCGGCTCCCCCGGTTGAAGACGAAAAACACCGGGGTTGACACGTGGCGATTTCTCCGTGATCTCCGCGCGTGGATTCTCTCAGATTCCCTTTTTAATAATCAGGACGTCGCACGCCGAGCACTTCCTCGGGCAAGTATGGCAGCGACGACGCCAAAACGCGCGAGGACGTCAAAGCCTGATCTGCAAGAGTGGGACCTCGTGGTGCTCATGAAGGACGCGCAGTTCTCCGGATCCACTTGGTGTGCGCCGGAGCTTGGCATGGTCGTGCTCGTCGACGCCCTGGACCATCAAGTGACCATCACCTGGCGTGACGTGGATAGCGTTGACCAGGCTGCGAAGACCTTGACGAGGAAGACGGGCGATCGGTGTTTTGGTGTTAAGCGCATTGGGCGAGCGTCAAGGGATGGCGTGGCCGAGCAGGCAAGCGTCGCTGCCGCACTCGAGTTGTGTCGAAGCGAGCTCCGCGACGAGGTGGTGGGTAAGCTCAGAGAGCAAGCCGGCAGCGAGGAGTTGGTGGGTAAGCTCGCTCGGATCGACGAGCGCCTGCGGTTGGAGGCCGCGCAGGAACTCTTCGCCCTTATGTCAAAGGAGGGCGCGCTACCCGTTGACAATGACTCCGGCCGAGCCTCTCGAGGCCGGGTCGCCGCAGCAGGCACCGTCGCCAAACCACCAGCCACTCGGGGCGACGGCAGGGTCACTGGAAGCCGCAGCGATGGCGGAGGCCATTTGCGTGACAGCCGTGCGAAGCGTTTGGTCGAGGCCTGCTGTACGCTCTCGAAAAAGGCCGATGGCAGCGTTGCCGTTGGCCTATCATTACAGCCAGCCGCGGCGACGGTCGCCAAAAAGCAACGCATTCGTCACGATGACCCCGAGGAGCTTCCGTGTTCGCAGACTCACGCGCAGAGCATGGCACCTTCGACCGCAGCCGCCACACTGCCAACCACCGCAATTGCCAAACACAAGCTCGCTGCCAAGGCCCCGAGCAAGCAGCCAAGCCCTCGGGCAGGTGGCCTCAGCGGCGATGATGATGCCGAGTGCAAGACGCCCTTGGTCACGGCCGTGTGCAGGCCCTTATGCGTGCCCGACGGTAGCGTCAAAGTCCGCCTGGTTTTGAGCCTCGCCACGGCGCCTCCCCTCAAGAAGCAGCGCATCGCTCGAGGAGCCCAACCGTTCGAGGAGCTCATGCCACAAGCAGAGCCAAAACAGGCGCGGACGTCAAAGATGCGGGTCCACGCTGATGCGGACTCGTCCGAGCACTCCGTGAAACTCCTTGCGTCACTGGCGGAGTACCTCGAGAACTGCGGCGGCTCGGCGGAGATGATCAATGGCTGGTACACCAAGACCCACTTCCGCAAGGAGGGCGCAACTGCAGGCACCCCCGACTCGTACTTCTTCACTCCGCAAGTGAGCGGGAGCGCGGCGCCGTCGTGCGCACAGCCCTGCAGGTCAGTCTTAAGCGCTCACCCACCCCACCCTGCCCCCACGTACACAGGGCAATCGCTTTCGTTCTAAAGCCGAGGTCGCGCGCTATTTCAACCTGGAGCCGCAGACTCACGCGCAGAGCATGGCACCTTCGACCGCAGCCGCCACACTGCCAACCACCGCAATTGCCAAACACAAGCTCGCTGCCAAGGCCCCGAGCAAGCAGCCAAGCCCTCGGGCAGGTGGCCTCAGCGGCGATGATGATGCCGAGTGCAAGACGCCCTTGGTCACGGCCGTGTGCAGGCCCTTATGCGTGCCCGACGGTAGCGTCAAAGTCCGCCTGGTTTTGAGCCTCGCCACGGCGCCTCCCCTCAAGAAGCAGCGCATCGCTCGAGGAGCCCAACCGTTCGAGGAGCTCATGCCACAGGCAGAGGCGGCGGCCGCGGCTGCGGCAAAGGCAAGGGAAGATGAGCTGACGGCGAAGCGCAAGAAAGCGGCGGAAGGAGGCGCAAGGAAGCGCAAGGAAGCGGCAGCGGCGGCACCTCCTCCATCAGCCCACCAGACTGGTGCCGATGAGTTAAGCATCGCGCAGCGCAGGAAGCTGGAGAGGCAAGAAGAAGGTGCGCAAGCTCAAGCATTGGCGGCCGCGGCTGCGGCAAAGGCAAGGGAAGGGCCGACGGCGAAGCGCAAGGAAGCGGCGGAAGGAAGCGCAAGGAAGCGCAAGGAAGCGCCAGCGGCGGCACCTCCTCCATCAGCCCGCCAGACTGTTGCCGATGATGAAAGCATCGCGCAGCGCAGGAAGCTGGAGAGGCCAAAGGAAGCGCCAGCAAAAGCTTCGGCGCCAAGCCCTGCGAGCGCTGGCGCCAAGGAGCATTTTGGGTTCAACTCGCTCAAGTATGCCCAAGAAGTCGGTCTCAAAGTCGTCCTTGACACGGCACAGAAGCAGCGTCACCTATTGTTCATCTTACCGACGGGCGGTGGCAAATCGCTTATTTACCAACTGTGAGCCCATGGCCTACCGGAGCCTTAGCGTGCAACTTTCTGCATGAGTGCATCCTGATTGCCTCCAAGCTACCTCTGACCAGGTGAGCTCTCGTGCTCTGATTACCTCTGTTAAGATTCGCTCTTGCTCATGAGCGGGCCTGCTATTTCGCCGTGCGCACAGCCCCGCCCTGATGACCCCGAAGACAAAGACGATCGTTATTGTTCCCACCAAGGCGTTGGCGAGAAATCAAGTTGAACGCGTGAACCAGCAGACTCAGCGTGAGGTAGCCTCCTTCCTCGAGGGCGGCGATGGCCTAAACTATAATCAGACCATGAGCTTCCTGCTGCAGAATACGGAGATCCGATTGGTTTACGTCACCCCTGAGAAGCTCTCGAAGAACAATGCCGTCCAAAAGGCCATTTCGGTCCTTAACGATATGGGCCAGATTCTCAACGTGGTTGTGGACGAGGCCCACAATCTGATTCTATCCGACGAGACTGAGGAAGGCTCATCTCATTTGCAGCACGCCCGAGAGTACCCGCGCGCCATCGAGTTCTTACAAGGTCTCAATCCGCCCGTGCGCTTCATCGCCACGACTGCCACGGCGACGCAGGCGGCGCGCACGGCCATCAAGGAGAAGCTCAAATTCGGACCGACCAACAGCTCCCTGAAGTTCAATCCGCGTGATTCCAAATCGTTCGAGCTCATCTTGCCTATCTACCGCGAGAACATCGAGATCCAGGTGCGTTGATGACGCCGGATGACGCCGGATGACGCCGGATGACGCCTGATGACGCCTGATGACGCCTGATGACGCCTGATGACGCCTGTTGGCTCTCGAGATTCAGGTCCTCCCTCGGACGAGCAAGCAGGACAATCTGCGATTTCTCGTTGACGAGCGCCACTGCAAGCAGACGGGACGGCGAATTGAGCCGCTGCCCGAGCGCGTGGGGCTCACGTTGATCTACGTGACCAAGCGCGAGACGGCTCGGCAGATTGCAAAGGTTCTCGAGCAGGGCGGCCTGAAGGTAGCCCTGTACTACAAGGAGGGCCGCTCCGATGCCGAGAACGCGGCCGCTCATCAGGCATTCATGGACTCGACGATCGACGTGCTCGTTGCCACCGGCCAATCGTTCGGAGAGGGGATAGATCACCCTGAGCTGCGCCACGTCATCCTCTACTGCATGCCCAAGAGCCTCGAGCAACTGGTGCAACAGATCGGCAGGCCGGGGCGTGACGGCAAGCGAGCCAGGTGCACCGTCTTCGCGGCGGCGCAAGATTTCATGGAGGCGGGGCACACGCCCAACTCGCGCGCATTGCTTGGTCAATTTCTTGAGGCGACCACGACGTGCCGCTGGCATACCCTCTCGAGGCTCTGCGGCGAGGACGCGTCTTTCTTGGTCAAGGACGGCTGCAAAAAGTGCGATGTCTGCTGCGACAAGAGCTCCGCAAGGACCTTCAACTTTGCTTCAGAGGTGGGGTTCTTTGTCGACTTGCTGTTTGCGTGTGATGCAACGTGCCAACAGAGCGCAAAGTCGTGGAGAGTCCTGTTAGATAAGGCCAAGGAGCCGGGCACGCCGATGCGCGCGCGCTACGATGAGATGCCGCTCACGTTGCGTGGCAAGCCCAAGCGGGGCCAGAATGGCACCACCCAAGACGAGAACAAGCTCCGGGCCTTTCTGGACCACGCGCTCGTGCCAGCGAAGCTCGTGAGCTGTGAACGGCGCGCCCACGTTGGGCCGGGGGGCCAAGACAGAGGGCACGCGGTCTATTTCCTGTCCGTCGACGGCGAGATCATGCGCAAGAAGTTGTGTGCAGCGCCAGGGGTCGAGGCGATGTCGGTGATGCTACCGATGCCGTGGCACTTGAGCCACGCAGAGTATCAGCAGGTGCAATGCATGCCCCCCGATAGCGATGAGGACGACGGCGAGTTCATCTGCATGCACTGTAAAAAGGAGGTGGCGGACGAGGGGGATGCGTGCTGTGCAGGCGCGCAATGCATGCAGGGCCTGCATGCGTCATGCGGGCCCGCATTTCTGGGGGGCCGATGCAGCCCGCCATATCGCACCCCCTGGTTTTGCCCAGACTGCGAGCGCGACCCAAATCAGTGCTACCTCATCCGGACCATTCTTGACGAAAAGATGCTGCCTAACCAGGAAACGAACAAGTTGGAGCCCCACTACCTCGTGCGGTGGGAGCCGTGCGCTCGGAACGGCTTCAACGAGAAGGAGGAGACGTGGGAGCCCGGCTCCAACCTGGATAAGAGCCACCTCGATGCATTTTTTAAGCGCCGTCAGGCAACCGCGACTCGAGCACCATCGCCGGCGCCGCCGCATGGTGATACCGCTCCAGCTCCCACATCGCAGCCATCTGCGGGCGCATCGTCATCTTCGATGGCTGAGCACGCGGCTCCACCGGCTGAAAGGTCAGTGGTGGTGGTAGCGTACCCTGCTTCGAACGACGCAGTTGAGGCACAGCCCGACCTGAGCTGTGATGCGTGCCGTGGCTTACACCGTACGCACACCTGCGTGAGAAGACGGGTCCAAACGGGGAAGCGGAAGCCTAAGATACGTAACGGTCATCGGCCTATCGAGAGTCTTAGCATCACGGAGGTTTGTCAACTGCTCGCCGTCGTCTTCCCAGGTGATTCGGAGGTTCGCAACCGCTATCAAGAAGCGTTCAAGAAGCACGAGATCAACGGACAAGCGCTCAGGGACCTCATCGACATGCGTGATAAGGATCAGGGCCCAGACAAGAAGAAAATGGGTATGCTCGGTGTGAACATCTTCCATCAAGATTCTCTCTGCCGCCAAATCAAGGAATGGGCCATCGAAGGCGTGCCGCCCTGCGACGATTTACTACCGCCCTATGACCTCCCTGAGTTACGCGCGACGACGGGACCAAGAATGCCTTCGCTGTTACTATCAAACGTCCTCCCTCCATTGATAGCGATGCAAGCAACGCCTCTCGCAAGGTTGCCGCACACATGGCCGCCGAATGGGATCCAGGTGCCCATGTGGCCTGCACCGAATGTGCTTGGCTTGCCATTGGTGCCGCCCATCTTGGCACGTCAGCAGATGAAGGCGACAGCAACCGACAAGGCTACGGCTGAGCAGGCTGCGGCTGAGCAGTCGGTGGTATCTCGGCATGTATCTGGGCAGGCTGAGCAGGCTGCTGCTGGGCAGGCGGCAGCCGAGAATGCATCTCGGCAGCCAGGGGTCGCAGAGATGGTATCAGTGCCGCCAAACTTGGCTGGTGAGACTGACGCGGCGGCTCAGCAGATGAATGCGGCGGCTGACAAGGCATCGTCCGATAAGGCTGCGGATGAGCTCCAGAAGGCGAGAGAAGAGATCGCAGAGATGAGGAGAAAATCAATTCTAATGGAGAGAAAACTGGAGCAGGAGACGGAGGAGAAGCATCGAGCAAGCAAGCGAGCGGAGCAAGAAAAGGAGAAGAGAGTGCAAGAGGGAGCCGAGGCGGCTCAAGCGCTCCAAGCTCAACTCGCACAGCAGCAGCAGCAGCAGCAGCAGCAGCAGCAGCAGCAGCAGCAGCAGCAG
>ENA-UOXG01001425-UOXG01001425.1-mixed-culture-metagenome-genome-assembly--contig:-NODE-1425-length-15298-cov-62.083973_pt1 | contig 15298 bp, 15 predicted proteins | sample MGYA00238159_ERZ761634 | MGnify/ENA primary metagenome ERZ761634 (study PRJEB28908, sample SAMN08776845) | mixed culture metagenome | isolation source: Freshwater growth medium | place: USA... | reverse complement strand
CCATCAAGGTGTCATCAAGGGGGCCATCAAGTGGCAATCAAGGTGGCCATCAAGGGGGTCATCAAGGGGGCCATCAAGTGGCAATCAAGGTGGCCATCAAGGTGTCATCAAGGGGGCCATCAAGTGGCAATCAAGGTGGGCATCAGCGTCAATCAATTGCAATCACCTGCATGGCGACGGACTCGGTCGGGTACAGTCCGTTGGCCGACTCGCCCGAGAGCATCACGGCATCCGCGCCGTCGAGCACCGCATTCGTTACATCGGCTACCTCCGCGCGGGTAGGGCGCGGGTTCTTTTGCATCGTCTCGAGCATCTGAGTCGCGACGACGACCGGCTTGCCGGCGGCCAAGGTCATCGCGACGATGTCCTTCTGCCACGTCACGACCTGATGAGGCGAGGCAATCAGAGCCACGTCACGACCTGATGAGGCGAGGCAATCAGAGCTCATCCGAAGCACTTCGAAGCACTCAAACTCCATGTTTGTGGTCGGACGTCACCTTCTCGAGGGGTACCTCGACCCCGAGGTCGCCGCGAGCCACCATGATGCCATCGCTCGCCTCGATGATCTCAGCGAGGTTGTCGAGAGCCTCGGTCGACTCGATCTTCGAGATGATCATCGGGGGAGGCGTGTCCATCCCACCGTTCGCCGCGTACTTCTCGTGGCACTTGAGGATATGCTCGCGAATCTGGTGCACGCCCGCCGCGTTGCGAACAAACGAAGCGGCGACCATGTCGATGTCGTGCTCGATGCCGAAGCTGATGTCCTCGAGGTCCTTGTCGGACATGGCGGGCAGCCCGGTCACCACGCCCGGGATGTTCACACCCTTGCGCTCGCCGATCTCGCTGCTGTTGAGCACCGTCGTCGTCACCTTGCCGTCGGCGGCGCTCACCACCTCGAGCGAGATGAGCCCGTCGTCGAGCAGCACGGTGGTGCCAGGCTCGACGACCTCCGCGAGGCGCGGGTAGTCCACGTAGATCGTCCGCTCGTCGCCCGCGCCGTCGAACGCCTTGTCGTTCGTCAGGGTGAGCGTCTGGCCCGTGGTGAGCTTCATCTTCGCCTTGCGGTTGCCCGTCTCCTTGCAGACCTTGAGGCCGCCCATGCGGATCTCCGGCCCCTTGGTGTCGAGCATGACGGCAACGTACTCGCCGCCGGGCGCAGCGCGCAGGTTGGTGCGCCGCAGGTGGAACTCGTCCTTCGTCGCATGCGAGAAGTTGACTCGCATCACGTTCATGCCCGCCGCGACGCACCCAGCGAGCGGCTCGGCCTCCTCGGAGGCAGGACCAATGGTGGAGACGAGCTTGGTGAGCGGCGCGGAGCTGGCCGTGCTTAGCTGCCGCGAGGCTCGTGACAGCTGCGTGCGCGCGAGGCGAGCCGGCAGGCGGAGCATGAGAGCCAGCCCGACACGTCGTCGTGAATGGAAGCGTGGGAAAGTTCGTGGGAAAATTTCCTCCAAAAAGAGTCGTCACACATTAGACTGGTCCAACCGAATCCAAACAAACGCAATCGTACATGTTCCAGCTCGTTCACAGCTTTTCGCCGTCGGCGTTTGCGGGTCCGAAGTCGAGTGACGAAGCGAAAGTGTTGAAGGCATGAAACAGAACCTGTCGATGGCGACGCTTTTGGCAGCGGCGGCATTCGCTGTGGCCGCGCCGGATGCGCCGGTGCTCGCGTGGCACGTCACGGACTCGCACTTAGACCCTTATTACGAGGAGGGCATCCCGCTGGGCGCCGGGTGCTATTGCGAAAGCCACGCCGCGTGCGCTCGGATGCCCGCCGCGTGTGTGCCCAGGGTGACGGGCGGCGCAGGGCCGTTCGGCGAGCCGCAGGACAATTGTGCGACGCCCGTCGCGCTTTGGAGCGCGGCCGTCGAGTTCATGGCGTCCACAGCGCCTGGCGTGCGCTTAGTGTTTCACACAGGGGACTTTTCCGAGGCTGGCGCAGCAGCGGCGTGCAGCTCGAGCAGCCCGGCGCAAGCGCAGGTCCTGAGCCTCGTGAACCGCAGCATGAGCAGCTTGCGGGCGGCATTCCCGAGCGCGGCCGTCTTCAGCGTCGTGGCCAACCACGACACCGTACCCGGCGACGTGGTCGACGCAGGTCCCGCTCAGGCATGCTGATGACCTCTGATGACCTCTGATGACCTCTGATGACCATTGATGACGTCGTCGACGCGGGCCCCACTCAGGCGTGGCTGTACGACGCACTCGTTGAGCTCTTTGGAGCGACGTTCGCGGCCGACGTGGCGGCGATCGAGACGTTACGCACCGGAGGCTACTACGCGACCTCGCCGGAGCCCGGCCTGAAGGTCGTTGGCCTCAATACCCTGCTCCGTGCCCTCTGCATGCAAGTGCTCACCACAGCGCCCTCATCTCCCCACTGAAGGTCGTTGGCCTCAATACCTTGTACTGGTCGACCGTCAACCCACTCCTGAAGAATGCGTCGTCGGCGGCCTCGATCGCGGGTGAGAAGCAGTTCGAGTGGTTCGAGAGCGTGCTCACGGAGGCGAGCGCCGCGGGCGACGCAGTCGTGTTACTCGGCCACATCCCGCCACATGGCGCTTGGGTACCTGGCCTCTTCTCACGTTTCCGGGCGCTCGTGACGCGCTTCCCAAACGTCGTACGCTCTGATTGCCACTGATTGCGTTCTGATTGCGCTCTGTTCTGATTGCGTTCTGATTGCCCTCTGATTGCGCTTCCCAAACGTCGTACGCGCAGGCCCCTCAGACACGTCCACCTCGCTGGCCTTTCGATGGCCACTGATTGCCACTGATTGCCACTGATGGCCTCACTCATTGCATGCAGGTGCGCGCTGGCTTCTTCGGGCACGTGCATGTTGATGAGGCCGCCATCGTGCGCTCGTGTACGCCCGCGACGGCGCCGAATGGCTCTGCGCCCATCCAGTGGCGCATCACTCGCGCTGTCAAGTGGTGCAGCGGCGGCAACCTCGACGTCGGAGATGTGTTTGGCGAGGTGATTGTGCTCCTGAGCAACCCCCGACTGACCCTTGATTGCATGTGATTGTGCTCCTGAGTAGCTCCCTAATGACCCCTGATTGCCTCCCTAATTGCCTCCGATTGCCTCCTCATCACAGGGGCTCGCGGGCGGCGACGCGTGGTGCCCACTCACGCCCCCCCCCCTCGATGAGAATGCGACGCTGTCGCTGTGTGAAGGCGTGTGTGGCGCCCAGGCGTCGTGTGCCGGCTTCACTTTCTACCCGGTCGAAGGGACGACGGGCGCGCAGTGCTGCTTCCGCACGAGCGTCGCCAACATGCCGCCCGACCCGGCCAGCCCCGCCGTGTGTGTGGCCCGTGCGAGCGCCGTGCCGGGCGCATGCACCGAAGACGGGCCGGGCGGCAGCGGCGGCTCGCCACTGTTCATGCTCCACTCCGTCCCGGCCGTTGTGGAATCGTACCCACCGGCCAATAGCGCGCTGCGCCTGTGGGCCCTCGACGCGTCGTCATGGGCGCCCACCGCGTCGACGACGTACGTCGCCGACATTGCGGCTGCGAACGCCGCGGGCGCTGCGCTGTACGCGCGCGAATATGAGCTGCCGGTAGACTTTGGGATGGCCGACCTGTCGCCGCTGAGCTGGGAGGGTGTCGCGGCGGCCGCGGCGACGAACGCGTCTCTCTTCGAGCGCCTGTGGCGTGTGCATGGCAAGAGCTACGCGCGCGCGCCTGCATGCAATCTGAAGGACGCGTGCGCCGATGCCCTGCTCGCGTACATCAACGGCACGGGCGTCGACAAGTGAGTACATGTAGGCCAGAGCGACGTGAGCGAATGAGCGTTGTGTTGACGTCAGGACAATCAAATCAATCGGAACACCCACTCCCAAATCGAGAAAGTTTGGCCGCTGTGGTGGCAAGCGCGTCTGGATAGGCGGCCCAGGAGCGGGAGCCGCTGCCGCCGCCCCTCAGAGCCGCACCCGGAGGCCTTTGAGTCACCTGCTATTGGTGCGAACAGGCATGAACAAGGCTTCAAGCTATTCCGCGAGCTACGGTGGTCTACGGCAGATCGAGCTCAGGCTCAAACGCAACTTCACCGTGGTCCTCATCGCAGCAGCTCTCGGCGTCGGCTTCGCCATCGCCGAGGTCTACTGGCTCTGGGCGCATGGGGGCGAGTCGGACGCAACGTGTGACGTGCTGAAACTGCTCGTGTCCTTCTCGACCCTCTGGCTGCTCGCCTTCCTGCTCATCTACTACCGGCGCAAGTTTGTGTTGCTCAAGGCGACGAACGCGCTGCTTCCACAGGATACGCTGCTCTCGTCGGGAATCTTCGTGTCGCTGAGCGAGTGGAGCATGCTGCCCGAGGCGCTGCTGTGCCTCATTCACCCGGTCCCCTTTTTCAACGTCGAGATCACTGTCTCCTATTACGACCTGCGTCGCGGAAGCACCTTGCCCACCACGCTCGCCACCGACGAGCTGCTTACGGTGGGCATGATGTTCGCGCGGCTCGCGCTGATTGTGCACTACATGCCCTACCTGGCGGGGCTGACGGCCAAGTCGGCGCGCGCGTACGCCAACATCAACCACATGCCCCTCACCACGTGGCTCTCTATACGCGTCATGTACCAGCGCTACCCCTTCCGCCTCCTCGGAGGCACCACGGCGCTGCTGTTGCTCTGCTTCGGGTTCACGCTGCAGGTGAGTGCCACCGAGGGCCACTGAGGGCCATTGATGGCACCTGAGTGCCACTGATGGCGTCCCTCATCACAGGTCGCCGAGCGGCGTGTCGACAAGGGCCTCGACCATTACCTTAATGACTTCTGGCTGGCGCTGGTCTCCATGACAGGCCTTGGCTATGGCGACTTTTACCCGCAGACGGGCTTAGGGCGGTTCGTCTCCACAATGGCATGTGGCTGGGGTGCACTGATGGCAGGTGATTGTCGCTAATGATTGGCACTAATGATGGCACTAATGATGATTATAGCGATAATGATGGCACTGATGGCTGGGGTGCGTTGATGGCAGCGCTGCTGGTGATGACGACCATCCGCGAGATGGAGCTGAGCAACGCCGAGATCCGCGTGAACAACCTGATCGCCGTGTCCGAATCGAATGCGAGGTTGAAGCAGTGCGCCGCCTTCTACATCCAAGCGGCGTGGGCGTCATACCTCGAGCGGCTGCAGCGTTCACAGTCGTCTTCACAGTCGTCGGCGCTGCTGGGCAATGAGCTGTTACACTCCGATGGGCGCTTCTGCCGAACCATGCGTAGGTTCCGAGGCGTGCGGAAGGAGTTGATGAAGCCGAATGACCTGCTCCACATGCTGTTCCAGGCGCGTGTGCTGCTGATGATGAGCTGATGAGCTGCTGATGAACTGTTGATGATGAGAGTTGCTGATGCTTCTGTTCCCTCTGATTGCCACGGATTGCCCCAAGGATCGCCCCTCTGATTGCGTCTGATTGCGTCTGATTGCGTCTGATTGCGTCTGATTGCCCCAAGGATCGCCCCTCTGATTGCATCTGATTGCGTCTGATTGCGTCTGATTGCGTCTGATTGCCCCAAGGATCGCCCCTCTGATTGCTTCTGATTGCATCTGATTGCGTCTGATTGCCCCAAGGATCGCCCCTCTGATTGCGTCTGATTGCGTCTGATTGCCCCAAGGATCGCCCCTCTGATTGCATCTGATTGCGTCTGATTGCGTCTGATTGCGTCTGATTGCCCCAAGGATCGCCCCTCTGATTGCATCTGATTGCGTCTGATTGCCCCAAGGATCGCCCCTTTGATTGCGACGGAAGGCCCCTCTGATTGCCTATGATGGCCCATCGGGTCGCAGGAGATGCTCGATACCCGTACCCGTGTGGAGAAGCAACTCGATGACTTGGATCGGAAGCTGGGCGAGATGGACGCGAAGTTCGAGCACAACATCGCGGCCATGAACGAGCTGCTGCAAAAGAACCTCAAATACCTGAAGCATCTGTCGTGAGAGTGAGAGTGGTCCCAGGGAGAGTCACGCTGTCCCGTGGTCCCTCACGTGCTGGATAACCCGTAAGTTGAGGGACGAGCCTGGCTTGAATGCGCGCGCTTGGAGACAGAGCCAGAGGCAGTGCTTGTGCGCGTTGTGGGAGAATTTACCTATTCGATTGATTACATCCTTGATGATTCCTTTCATCCACAACAATTCCTCCTTGGTAGGCTTACGTGCTGAGCCCCTCAAATATTCATTTTTCGATGGTCCGCACGTACCTTTAGTCCACGTACAAAGCGCAAGACAGCGCGTTCACACTTCACCGGCTGTCGCGTCTGTCGTGTTAACGTTCACATCCAAGGAGTCAAAACACGAAACGCAGCCATGTCGGCAGTCGCCCCCGAACCCATCGGCTTCATCGGCTTGGGGATCATGGGCGACGGCATGGCACGGCAGCTCATCGGCACGGGCAAGCGCAAGCTCGTGATCTGGAATCGGACGCCCGCAAAGCCGGAGAAGTTGCTTATGGATGCGGGTGCAGACCACATCACGGTGGCAGAGACGCCTGCCGAGGTGATCGCGGCGTGCGAGATCACGTACGTCATGCTCTCGACGCCCGAGGCCTGCAAGGAAGTGTACGAGATGGAGGGCGGCATCCTCGACGGCGTCGTCGCCGGCAAATGCGTCGTCGACTGCGCGACGCTCGCTGTTGAAGACATGCAGAGACTCTCAACGCAGGTGATCGCCAAGGGCGGCCAGTTCCTCGAGGCGCCCGTCTCGGGCTCCAAGGGCCCTGCCGCGCAGGGGCAGCTCATCTTCCTCTGCGGCGGCGACGAGGCTCTCTATGCCAAGTGCGCCAAGGAGCTCGACGCGATGGGCAAGGCCAAATTCTTCTTTGGCGCGGTGGGCGCAGGCACCCGCATGAAGCTCTGCGTGAACATGGTGAGGGGGGGGCTCTCTCGACTGGCACGGATTGCCACTTATGGGCACTGATAGGCATGGATTGCATGAAGCTTTGCGTGAACATGGGAGGGGGGCTCTCGCGACTGATAAGCATGGATTGGCACGGCAGATCTCGCATGACCTCCCTATTGATCCCTAATGACCTCCCTAATGACCTCCCTGATTAGCACGGATTGACACGGGTTGGCACGACAGATCTCGCATGACCTCGTCGATGGCCTTGCTAATGATCTCACTGATTGCCACTGATTGCCTCCCCGACCACCGCCGAGTGATGGCCTCGTGATGGCCTCGTGATGGCAGGTCATGACGTCGATGATGGCCACTGATGGCATCCTGATTGCCACTGATGGCGTCCCTCATCACAGGTCATGGGCTCGATGATGGCTGCGTACGGCGAGGGCTTCAGCCTCGCACAGGCCGCTGGTCTGGACGCGTCCCAGCTTCTGCAGGTGATGACCGCTGATAGCAACTGATTGCAATTGATTGCGATTGATTGCGATGGATTGCGTCTCAGCTGCTGCAGGTGCTCGAGCTCGGCGTGTGCGCACGATGGCCGGTGATTGCCATTGATTGCCATTGCCATTTATTGATTAGAGCTCGGCGTGTGCGCACGATGGCCGATGATTGCCATTGGTTGCCATTGATGGCCGATGATGGGCCCTAATCGGCGCTGATTGTCATTGATTGCCATTGATTGCCATTGATTGCCATGATGGGCCCTAATCGGCGCTGATTGGCATTGATTGCTGCTGCTGCAGGTGCTCGAGCTCGGCGTATGCGGCGCGCCGCTCCTCAAGCTCAAGGGCGCCAAGATGCTCGCAGGTGATTGCCACCGTGATTGCGATTGCCATAATGAGCTCAAGGGCGCCAAGATGCTCACAGGTGATTGCCACCGTGATTGCGATTGAGGAGCGCCGATTGCCATAATGAGCTCAATGACGCCGAGATGTTCGCAGGCGACCACGTGCCAAACTTCCCCCTCAAACACGCGCAGAAGGACATGCGCCTCGCATGCGCCCTCGGGCGGCAGGTGATTGCCACTGATTGCCACTGATGGCGTCCCTCATCAGGCGCCTCGCATGCGCCCTCGGGCGGCAGGTGATTGCGACTGATTGCGATTGATGGGCGTTCATTGCAACTGATGGGCGCTTAGTAGGAGCTGATTGCGATTGATAGACGTTGATTACCACTGATGGGCGCTTAGTAGGCGCTGATTACCACTGATGGGCGCTGATTGCCACTGATCGCCTCTGGTTGCCGCGCCAGGTGGGCGTTCGCTTGCCCGTGGCCGCGACCGCGGATGCGGCGATGCGCTCGGCGATGCGTGTGGGCAATCTCGCGGATCTCGACTTCTCGGCCACGTTCGAAGGGCAGAAGAAAGGCTCACCCAGCCCGTACGAGGTGCCCGCGACGGCGCTCGAACCCGCATCACGCCGGCCTCGTCCGGGTGCCCGTGACGGCGCTCGTACCCGCCGGCCTTGTCCGGGTGCCCGTGACGGCGCGCCTTCCTGACGTTGCGTGTGATGGCCCCCTCAGGTGCCCGTGGCGGCGCTCGTCGGCCTCGCGGCGGTTGCGTTGATGGGCGTTGTCGTGGCGATCCGGGGGCGTTGAGGGGCTCGTGGACCCGAGGAGGAGGTGTGCACGTTGAGGAGGTGTGAACGATACAGATTACAGCAAAGGCGAGAGGGAGAGGCGAGAGGGCCACGGGCAAGTGTTGTGGGTTTGGGGACTGCACGCGACAGGGCAGGTTCGGACTCATCCAGCACACCTCGCACGCATCAACACGGTAGCAGGGCGCGGGGGCGCGAAACGCGCGAACAAACGGGGTGGAGCGGGTATTCGGTATACTTCTAGCGAAGCGTCTCGTCTACTACAATCATACACGATCTACCCGGCTCCTTGATGCTTGAACGTCCAAACGTGCCAACGTGACGAGGGAGAAGGCCGAGTGTCACGATGACACTCAAACTTCGGCTCGGGCTCGGGTCGGGTCGCCTAGGGTTCACCCTATATTTCACACGTACCACCTCGTGTATCTATCCCAAACCCACGTGTGGCGCATGCCAACATCCGCTCCTGCACGCTGCTGCAACCTGCATGCCCGAGCAGCGCCACGTCATGTGGGGCTTGCGGGCTTTGTACCATTGAAGCCCTGTATAAGCTTCTATGTGGCCCTCTGTCATCTTAGGAATGGCCGCCTCCTGACGGCTCAGTTAGACCCATGCTTTCTTTCAGCTCCTCATCGATTTGGCGAGCTCGGTAAGGATCGCAAACAGCAGCGAAAGCGATTCGACGATGGTCTCGCCACAGCAGGTGGCGCAATACGCGCTCGCGAATAGCATGGGAATCCCCTTGTTTGCGAGGATGAGCGTCGGCTCAAACAAGACAAAGCGCTGGAAGCAGGAGAGGAGCCACGCAAAGATGAGCTCTTCCGGATTGCCCGCTTGCCTCACCAGCGTGATCGTGCGCACGCCCGCACCGCCATCTTCCTCACCTTGATCCTCGTCGTTATAATCACCCGGCCGAACGCGCTTCTGCGTGAGACGCCGGCCCGACTCGCCGCCTCCCTCGCCCTCATATATATATGGCTCGAAGAGCTGACAGCCGTACAAGAAGATGGTGAAGCACATGGCCCCGAACAGCATGAACGACAGGGTCCAGCCGAGGAGGATTTTCCTCACGATGACCCAGTTCTTCTCCTTCCAGTTGTACGTGAGCGACGCTCTGAGCAGCCCCTCGTTGAGGCTCGCATAAGAGAACGTCCTCGGCTCCGTGGCCAGGCGAGACTGGCTGGGAGCGGATGAAGAAAACGAACGACGCCTGTGCATGGAGACGGTTCCTCCGGTTTGCGGTGGCGACGGGGGCGGCGATGATGGTACGTCACCTTGTGGCATGCCCGTAGGCGACGGAGACGAGAAGGGCTCGGGGAGAACCGGAGGCGAGGGCGTTGGCGAGACCGTAGATGACCCCATTCTCGATTGCTCGGTGGTGAGGGTGGCTGGATGAACGATCGCCAACACGGCGATCTCGATGACAGTGACCTTCGTGAGCATTTCGGTTGCGCTGCTCGCGCTGCTCGTCGCGTCGGCCATCTTCGACAGCACTGAGGTCGCGGTTGCCGTGTGCGTACGGATCTTGGCGTCGACGACGATGACGATGCCTGACGTGACGGTCACCTCCACCGCCGATGGCTGGACGCCCGCCTGGGCGGCGATTGCATAAGTGATCTCGGTTTGCACGCTCGAGGCGAACGTGGAGATGTCGCCGGCACATTTGAGGGTGAATGAGATGACGCTCATCGCTGGCGGAGGTGGGGAGGCGAGAGCGCCGTCCTCGACCTTGATCACCCGCTCGGAGGTAGTGGCAGTGTCGTAGTCGAAAACGAGCATAGAATCGGATGTATTGGCCTCGGGCACGATGGCCTTGGCTATGGTACTGCTGCCCTGCTGCTCCTCATCGGCGCGCATGGTCTTCGCGAGCTCGCGAGCAGCAGCTGCTCGAATCTCGTCAGCAGCCTCGACAATGGCGCCCTTGACGCTCTCTTGACGAGCGCCGGCGCGTAGGCGGCGAGGGAGCCAGCTTCGCGTCGCGTCCACCTCGAGCTTCATCGGCCCGTGGCCAGCTTTTGCGATGCACTCGGCTGCCAGCTTCGCATCCTGCACAGGGACCCCGTCGACACCGACGATGCGCATTCCGGCGACTAGCGGCGGCACACTGCGTGCGGCCGGCGTGTCGGGCCGGACGCGGACGACGCTGATACGGTGTCCTCTGGATTGTTGCAGGTCGAGCCCGATGGGCCCGTTGCCCTCCTTGACAATGATGTATGTATCGAAAGCGACACTTGGGCGATCGCAGAGGTGCTTCAAGAAGCGCTTCCAGATGAGCCAATACGGCCAGCACAAGATCAGCCACAGCAGATTCTTGCCCACGTTCACTAGGATGATTGGGTCAAAGACCCATCCGAAGATGAGACCCATCGGAATGCAGATGATGGCCGCCACAGTGGCCCCGGTGACGATGGCCACCGGGTTGATCACGACGGCAGGTCCCGCCTCCTCCATCGGGAGACCGGTGATGTTGTCCACGGGGGGCGTCGGCGGCGACTCGTAAAAGAGGCTTAGCATGACGAGCTCGAAGGCGAAGCCGTTGAACAGCATCATCATCGTCTGGGCGCGTGTGAAGCCCGCTACGCCCCGCGTGAGAAAGCCAGCGCACAGCGAATGGTTGGCCGTGCATGCGATGCATACACGCTTCCACATCGCGTTGACGTCCTGGTGCCAGCGCTTCGTGATCACCTCGACCTGCAGATGAGCGTGCTGCTTGGCCTGGGCTCGCTTCCAACGCTGCTGAATGGCCGTGGCGGCATGGGTTTCTTCGATGGTGGCGCGCGTGTTCCTGGCGCCCGTGCTGCTCGGGGTCGCGTCGACGACCGCCTCTAGGTCCTCGAGCACCAACAAGCTGTCGCCGCCGCCGCCGCCGCCACCGCTGCTGCCCTTCGTTTGACCTCGCTCCTGGATTGAAGTATGCGAGCGAGTAAAGGGTTGGAGGTGGACACGCGAGTTTATGAAGGTGGCCTCCGCCATAGCACGTCGCACCTCCCTGACCTCTTCGCTGCGCGTCTTCGTGAACGTTGTTGTCTGGGTTGTCACATCATCCATGGCCGTCGTGAGCATGACCACCTCGTCCGCGGGTGGCGACGGCGGGGGCGAGGCGTTTGTGGACGAAGGCCAAGCGGCGCGTTTCTGTGCTGGCATCACCCTGGGCACGCTCATCTGAGGCAAGAGCCGTCGGCACATCTGAGACAAGAGCGATCGAGGGGACCAGGCCTCGGTTCGCTGCTGCTGCTGCTTCTGACCCGCGAGGAGGGCGAGTGTCCTGTGCGCCTCGCGCCGGTCGTTGCGCACCGCATACACTAGCGCCACGATGAGCGTGGTCATCAGACCAATGAAACAGTCCCAGATAGGGCGCACCGTGCGCCACGACCTCGCTGGGTCCCGCGCGCACTCGAGGGCGCGCGAGTCCAGCCTGTTGAACGCGAACGAGCCCAGCACGGTCTCGAGCAGCTGCTCGACCGTCGTCGGGAACTCGAAGGCGATGAACTCAGTCAGGTGGGTGCACGAGCAGCCCACGGAGCCGTCGGCGCCCATCGTCGTCGTGCAGCCGTCGGTCGACCAGCTGCTGTTGGTCTCATTCCAGAAGTGGCACTCGACGGTCGTGGCGCACGCCCTCGCCGCATCCGACGACGGGTCGGGAGCGCCCACGCACGGCAGTCGGCCGGTGACCGTGGTCGGCGACTGGTACGCCAGACTGATATTAATCGGCATGGCTAGGTCCTTCACGACGAGCTGGATGCCCTGCTGGATGAGCTTGAAGGAGACGGTCGGGCCGGCCGCCATGCCGTTGCCCACATTGCCGTCAAGATCGCCGCCACCACCGCTAGCGGCGCGCGGGCCGCAGTCCTCGCAGTCGGTGCCGTAGGTGCAGTCCAGAAAATACTCGGCGCCGGTGCCGCCGTCGTCGCACTCGGCGTCGGATGCGAAGGTGCACGTGTCCGAGCAGAGCGAAGGCCCTGTGGGCACGCTCTCGCTCGTGAGCCGACGGCGGAGGCTTCGACGGAGGCGTTCAGCGGCACCGTGTCCGACCAGCCCGCCGTGCAGGTTGACACGCGAGATGTAGAGGACGGCCACCACCGGTTGAGATGCATCCATCCCAGGAATGCCGCCGATCAGGTCGGCGGGCATCGTGACAGAGGCAGCGACGCCCGTGCTTGCGTCGCATACGATTGGCATCGTGGGGAGGGCGCTGGCGTTGCGCAGGTTGATGCTCATGTTCAGGTTGGGCGAGGAAAGCACCAGAGGCTCCGCGATGCCATAAGAGCCATTCGAAATGACATCGTACGGCGCTGCCGCCAGGACGCCCACGGTGGCGGCGCGCGCCAGTTGATCGACGGCAGTGCCGATGCTCTTGGCGGCGCCTGCAGAAGAGGGGGAGCCGTCGGAGGCAGCCATCAACTCCAAGAGCGAGGAGATGCCGTTCGTGACGGCCTGCGCGGACCAGGCGTCGAGCTGCTGCATGGTCGCAAGTACCGCCCCCAACTCGGTGGCCGCCGTCGCCGTCGCCGCTGCCATATCCTCGGCGGCCTCGTCACTGATATCGTCGCCACCCGGGGGCAAGCCGTTGCTCCTTTCTGGCGCGAGGGTGATCGCGGTCACGTTGGCTGCGTACGAGCTGGTGTTGAGAAGAGCACTCGCCAACGCTGCGTTGGCAAGGCGCGGGCTGAGCGCGTCCAATATTTGGGCGGCATGCCGAGGATCGGCCGACGTGATGGCGATCGTAAAGGTCAGCTCGACAGTGCTGCCTGAGCCCACGTTGAGCGTGACGGCGCTCACGTCCACGCTCGCCGCGGTCGCGAGGCTGCTGCGCAGCTCGACACGGGCGGTCGGCGTGAAGTCGGACGCGCGGCCGGCCACTTGGACGGCCGTCCTGACGGTGCTGCCGCCGCCAATGCCGAACGTGAGGGAGGCGAGCACCTCCATCAGAGGCCGCAAGGGGGGCGGCGGCAGCAAGGGAGGAGGCGGCGGCGTGGCTGGAGGCGGAGGCCGAGGCGGCGGCGAGGGCGGCGGCGGCGGGCGCTGCGGACCACCCAACGGTGCGCTGGGAGGCGCCCGGGGTCTCGGCGGCGAGGGTGGCGGCGGCGGTGACGGCGAGGGTGGCGGCGGCGACGGTGACGGCGGCGGAGGAGAGGGCGGTGGCGGCGGCGACGGCGGCTTCGACGGAGGCGGCACTGCGCCGCCCGGATGCAGAGGGGGAGGGGGGCTAGGCGGGGGCGGCGAGGGGGGCGGCGGCCGGGGCGGCGGCGAAGGGGGCGGCAGCGATGGCGGCGGTGACGGTGGCAACGAGGGCGGTGGCGGACTTGGTGGGGGCGGCGAAGGTGGTGGCGACAGCGGCGGCGGAGAGGGTGGGGGTGGCGAGGGAGGAGGCGACAGTGGTGGCGACGGTGGTGGCGGTGAGGGTGGTGGCGAGGGAGGCGGTAGCGACGGTGGAGGCGACGGTGGTGGCGGTGACGGTGGCGGTGACGGTGGCGGCGAGGGCGGCGAGGGCGGTGGCGGACTTGGTGGGGGCGACAAAGGTGGTGGTGACAGCGGCGGCGGAGAGGGTGGAGGTGGCGAAGGAGGAGTCGACGGTGGTGGCGACGGTGGAGGCGGTGACGGTGGCGGCGAGGGAGGCGGTGGTGAGGGTGGCGGCGAGGGAGGCGGCAGCGACGGTGGAGGCGACGGTGGTGGCAGTGACGGTGGCAGCGACGGTGGAGGCGGTGAGGGTGGCGGCGAGGGAGGCGGTGGTGAGGGTGGCGGCGAGTGAGGCGGTGGGGGTGGCGGAGAAGAAAAGATGCGCACTTCGGCAAGGTTGAGCCAGCGCTCTGTCCCTGGCAGCACGATGGTCACAAAGGTTCCATTGAGATCCCTCAGGCAGTCGAATGTGAACGGTCCGGCCGTGGCTGGGACTATCTGATTACCCACGACGCACGCTTGCGACGTAGCTGAGTTGTAGTCTCCTGGCGATGCACCGACCCATATTTGGAAGGGCGAAAGGCGATCCCCACAGCAGTCACCGCGATTCATGATCCACACAAGCCGCACAGCTTGTTGGCCGGAGATCCGAATCGACAACCACGCATTGGCATCACCGTTGGTGTGGCAAAAATCTGAGGTCAGGTCATTGATGCAAAGCGAGGCGGGAAAGGGTTGACCAAAGAAGATATAGGTGGAGCTCATGCTGGCACTCAGACGTGGAATCGCTGGCATGCTGGCCATGGGAGGGGCGGGCGGCAGCGACGGCGGCGACGGCGGGGCCGGAGGCGGCGACGGTGGCGGCGGCGACGGCGGCGGCGGCGGCGGCGATGGTGGCGGCGCTGCCCCGCACCACGTGCGCATCATCGAGACGAGCGGCGCTGGCGTGCTCGGCAGGCCGCCGCCGAGCCGCACGCCATCCAGCTGCGCCGGGCTGAGGGCGACGTCCCACACCAGCAGGTCCTTCATCTGGCCCGTGAACATCGGGTCGCCCCAGTTGCTCTTGCCCACGTACAGGTTCGAGCGGCTCACCGGCAGCGGGAAGCGCATCGACGACGTCGTCGCGACGCTCACACCGTTCCAGTAGATCTGGGCGGGCCCGTAGGTGTCGGTGAGGCTCGCACGCGACTGCACGACCGCGACGTGAGTCCACACGTTTGCGGGGAACGACGGCGGGCTTGCATAGATTTCGGAGAAGGCGCCCCCATGAAACACATGATACCCCATTGAGGAGGACGCAGGAAATCCCAAAAGTGCACTGTCTGCAGCTGCACCGTTACCGAAATCAAAGACGCGATCCCACACAGAGCCTGTCTGCGTGCGGTAGACCCACGCGCAGAGCGTGAAGCCAAGCCCCCCG
>ENA-UOXG01001392-UOXG01001392.1-mixed-culture-metagenome-genome-assembly--contig:-NODE-1392-length-15560-cov-37.766011_pt1 | contig 15560 bp, 8 predicted proteins | sample MGYA00238159_ERZ761634 | MGnify/ENA primary metagenome ERZ761634 (study PRJEB28908, sample SAMN08776845) | mixed culture metagenome | isolation source: Freshwater growth medium | place: USA... | reverse complement strand
CCTCGCCGCCGCCCTCGCCGCCGCCGCCCTCGCCGCCGCCGCCCTCGCCGCCGCCAAAGCCGCCGCCAAAGCCGCCGCCAAAGCCGCCGCCCTTGGCGCCCCTGACGGCCGGCCAAAGCCTCGTGGCTACCAGCGCGACCGTCGTGCGCCTCGCGCTCACATTCGCTGGTGCCTTGAGCGACTACTCCGCGACTCAGATCACCACCCTCAAGGACGCGCTCAGCGTGCGGCTCAATTGCACCGCGCCCACCTGCGTGATGATCCTGCATCTCTCAGAGTCCGCAGCGAGCAGCAGCACGCAACAGGCAAGTGGTAGGCGACGACTATCGCAGCCGGGAGGCGTGCTGTTCGACATGAGTCTCACCATCGCCGACAACGGCCCAGGCAACGCCAGCGCCGCCGTCGCCCAAGCCTCTTCCGCCGCCGCCGTTCTGGCCAATACATCTTCCACCACACTGTCGGCCGATCTGTCGGCGGTGACTGGTGTTCAAATGAACGTCCTCGGTATCACCCCTGTGAGCGTGGCTACGAGTGTCACTGTGACACTCGTGGTCGCGCCGCCACCACCGTCGCCGCCGCCGCCGATGCCGCCGCCGCCATCGCCGCCGCCGCCATCGCCGCCTCCATCGCCGCCGCCCCCATCGCCGCCGCCCCCATCGACGACTCCAACACCGCCTCCGCCATCGCCGCCGCCGCCCTCGCCGCCGCCAACGCCGCCGCCGCCCTCGCCGCCGCCGTCGCCGCCGCCTCCATCGCCGCCGCCCTCGCCGCCGCCAAAGCCGCCGCCCTTGGTGCCCCTGACGGCCGGCCAAAGCCTTGTGGCTACCAGCGCGACGGTCGTGCGCCTCGCGCTCACATTCGCTGGTGCCTTGAGCGACTACTCCGCGACTCAGATCACCACCCTCAAGGACGCGCTCAGCGTGCGGCTCAATTGCACCGCGCCCACCTGCGTGATGATCCTGCATCTCTCAGAGTCCGCAGCGAGCAGCAGCACGCAACAGGCAAGTGGTAGGCGACGACTATCGCAGCCGGGAGGCGTGCTGTTCGACATGAGTCTCACCATCGCCGACAACGGCCCAGGCAACGCCAGCGCCGCCGTCGCCCAAGCCTCTTCCGCCGCCGCCGTTCTGGCCAATACATCTTCCACCACACTGTCGGCCGATCTGTCGGCGGTGACTGGTGTTCAAATGAACGTCCTCGGTATCACCCCTGTGAGCGTGGCTACGAGTGTCACTGTGACACTCGTGGTCGCGCCGCCACCACCGTCGCCGCCGCCGCCGTCGCCGCCGCCGCCATCGCCGCCGCCGCCATCGCCGCCGCCTCCATCGCCGCCGCCGCCATCGCCGCCGCCTCCATCACCGCCGCCGCCGTCGCCGCCGCCTCCATCGCCGCCGCCGACGCCGCCGCCGTCGCCGCCGCCGCCGTCGCCGCCGCCGCCATCGCCGCCACCGTTTCCGCCCCCACCGTATCAGTTCACGTGGTTTGAAACGGCCGCCGCAGTGGCGGTCTTCTTTGCCATCCTCACCTTCACTTGCTACCTCCTCAAACACGTGGTCAATAACGTCCACCACTTCAAGAAGAAGCCGTCGCTGCCTGCCACCCCGGCGGGTATAACCATGACCATGGTCACACCGGCGACGGCCGTGCCCCAATCGGCCGTCTGAGAAAGATACGCTGCTGATTGCAGATGGCCTCGCCACGTGTGGGCGGGAGCGTACGGCGGTCGTTCCCGCCGAAGGCAGGGCGTGTGGCCGCATGCCCCGGGGGCCGGAGCAGTCAGTGCTGCCGGGAGCACTGCTGCAGGGGCATGGGCATGAGTATGGGTGTGGCTGGGCAGGCTGACATCCGCCCGCCAAAACATGCCGCACGGAGGGTATTGGCGACAAGAGGGGGTGAATCGGCAGGTTCCGGACGCACACGGCAGGGAGGTACCCAGCTTAAAGGTACGATCGCCAGTGCCCGTAGTCGAGCGTTGCGTGGGCCGTGGTGGACTTGGGTGCTCTCCTGGCGTCTGGGAAGTGGCGGGGCGCGCGGCGGCGCGCGGGCCGCGCGCCCGCCGCATATGAGCCCGCGAGACACTTGGCCCATGAAGTCAAAGTAGGGGGGGCGCGTGCGGGGGTCTGTGTGGAGTCACATCAGTCGGACAGTGTGCGGAGCCATGAGCCCATGAAGTTTAATCAGTTCAAGGAGGGTGGCCGGCGCGGGCGGGTATCTGTGTGGGGAGTCACATCAGTGGAACAGTAGTGCGGTCCAGGCGCCTCGTCAGACGCCCTCGTCCGGTCACCCGAAAACGGACTCGACGGTCTCTTAGTACAATTGTACTTAGACCGCAAGACGCAGTAGACGGTCGACGCTCGTCCTCGTGGCTCGACCGCGCCGTATAGGCGGGCAGGATCTGCATCACGTCGTCTGGCGTAGGGAGTTAGTCGGGAGCGGATGCCGTCGATGCATGCCCATGATAATGCCCCGTCCGTAGTACCATACTTTTGTCGATACTTTTGCACACACACGAAATAAACGGTGATCTCAGATCGGTCTGACGCTCGTCTCGTGGGCGATGTCGGGTAACACGCATGTGTGCGTTGTGGTTACTTTTAACTTTAATTCGCTCAGCCCTCAGAACGTGCAGAACGGGCATGGCGCGCTGCACACTAGCATGCAGCCGCCCACCGCAGCGCCGCTGTTCCGCTGCAACCGTTCGGTACGCACCTGCACTTCAACGACGAGCACACGGCACCCACCATGCTGTCATTTTCTGGATTTGCCGCCTCCGCGTCCGCTGCCTTGGCGCCGCCGCGGCAGCCGCCGAGGAGCCACTCGATGCTAGCTTTGAAGGCCCCTCACCCAACACCTTGACTTTGCCACCGTCGTTGGTGGCGGGTCGAGGCAAGGGCGGCGGGCGCGGTGGTGGCGGGGAGGCCGTCGAGGCTGGCACATCCCCTACATCCCCTATCACCCCCCCCCCAGCACCCCCTAGCACATACCTAGCAACCCCCCCTACATCCCCTATCACATTACCAGTGGACGGCCGTGGACGCATCGGCGGCAAGGGTGGCAAAGGCGCCGCCCCTTTGAGCCCCACACCAGCTCGTCCTGTGCCCGTCGCTGGTGCGCGAACACGAAGCGTCGGATGAAACGAACCTTGATCCAACCGATATGTGAGTGGATGCAGAAGGCGCGGAAGCCGCTTTCGTCTTCGCGCACTGGCACCACGCGCGCCAATGAGCATATCAGCCCAGGAATGATGATCCCCTCGAGATCAATCTCATTCGTGTATAGGAATGCGCCGCTCAGCTGGCGCCCGCTCTGGCTGCTTACGCAGCGCCACCGTGCGCAGGCCCGAATACGTTACGTTCCATAAGTTCCAACTGCATCCTTTCTTAAAGGCCTTCGAGCGCCGCTCCTGCTCGAGAGTCAGTAGAGAGTCAGGTCGGTCCAGCACGGCCGTCCATCGAACTCGGTCGTCAAACGTAGACGCGAGTCTGTGCATGGACCATTGGAATGAATGTCCATGCAAAAATCGATGAAAACCAGATCAGAGTCGTCTGCATCTTTGAAGTGCACGACAAGGTCCGCCAGATGATCACCCCACAGGCTCGGGTGCTCTCTTGTCACACTTAGGTGGATGACGTTGTAGGTCTCCATGGTGGTGCGCCGGCGTGGTAGGCGTGCCGTGGGATCCATGGCGCTGTCGGAAGAATCTTGCGCTCTTCATGAAGCGTGCGCAAGTACCCAAGAAGAATGAATTGGAGCTGCGCATCATCTGCTCATTGAACCCTTCATCGTCCCAACCAGGGTCGGCTCCATCAGCACCAAGCGCAACGGTTGACCAGGAAGTCAACGGCAGCGGCGGAAGGGGCGGCTGCTACTTCTTTTCTGCCGCCACCGCCCGTGCCGCTGCCACCATCCCCGAATCCGCCTCCCGACGCAGGCGCGCGTTGAGCTCCACCAAACCGAAGCTTGTCACCCAAGCATCGTACTCAGACGTTACTGCAAAGCCCGACTCAACAAACGGAGGAATTCTGAAGGGCAGAGCTCCATGCTTGCTGCGCGTGATCTTGAGCAGGATGAACACGTTTGAAAGCTCGTTGTCGCCCAACGTGTACATGATGCTGTCGACCGAAGGCTTGTCGAAAGAAATCTGCTCGCAGACGAGCTGCACATCTGCGCAGCCGCTGATGAGCTCTGACACACCACTCCGACGGATGTTGTTGAGCAAGTAGCACGCCCCATCCTCTTCAAGAAACGAAGACAGGACGCCAAGCAGCTGTGCAGCACCTTCTATGCTGTAAATGAGCTCGGAGCCAATGATCACGTCGAACTTCTTGGCTGAGGTCGTCGGCTTCGTGCCATCGGCACGTTCCCTCTTCATGCATTGGCCTTCTTGCAGTTCTTCTTGAAATGGCCATCGGCACGTTGCCTCCTGAGGTTTTGTCCAGTCGAGATCCCATACCGAGAGTGCGCCTCCGTCGATGGAGCCCAGATTTGCATGCACGTTCTCGAGAAGCAAGTCCAGGAGCGAGGGCGCTGAGTCATCCACGAAATGGCCCTGAAACTCCGACATTACGATTTCGCGCGGGCCAGCTGATTTGGCAATGGCAAGGCCAAGTAAGCCGCAGCCAGCTCCAAGCTCGAGCACCGAACGATCCGTAAAGATGTCTAGGTTCTGGAAGGCCCACTGCAACTGTACCAATGCGCCTTCCCACACACGAGAGCCAGTGTGCGTGCCGCATTCCTTGATCAGCAACGGCGTCACAGCAGTGAGGCTCCCGGACGAGATCCACTTCGCATAGCCGCGGACCTCTCTGCCACCCACTGCCTCTGAGTGACAACTTTGCTGAAGCGCTTTAGCCGCTCGAGCTTGGTCGGGACCCATCGGCATGCAAGCCACTGACGTGTCCGGCTCTGTCCATGGATCCTGGTTCAACGCCTCCTCGGTGCTGCAGTACGTCAGAAACGCAGGGAACACGGTGGCAATTGACGACAGCTTCGAGTCGCTAGGCACCAGGATCAGCAGTGGTTCGTATAGAACCCAAAGTCGAGTCGCCATTGCTGCGCGATCGCGCGGAGGACAAGGATTTAGCGGAGTGCCAGCAGGGCGTGCAGGAAAGGCGCGCGGGTGGTGGGAACGGGATGCCGAAAAGGTCAGCTCAGAAGAGATTTGCACGCTCGCTACTGAGACCGGGAAGCTCGGTACTGGCGTGGCCTCCCTTGCGCGCTGCCCAGGGCCGCGTAGGTGGCGTGCGTTCCCGCGCCAACGAAGGGTCCCTGCCTTTCTGGTAAACTCACTTTACGTTAGAATTTAGATGACGCCCGCCGACCCATCCCGTCGGACTCGACCCGCGTGACGTAACACAGTACGCATGCCGGTTGCATGCGGGCGACTATATGGGGTCGTTACCCACAAGCGACGCCGTTCACTCCGGCTACCCGAAACCCCCTCCACCCTCTGACCTCACACTCACGAAGTTGAAGAAGGCATCGAACCCCCCAACCACTGGTCGGTGACGCTCGCCGCCACGACTTCATTCACGAGGAATGCGGCAAGGTCCTGGCTGTCAAAGTAGGACGTGTGGGCTTGCAGCGCGGCCGTGTACTCGAGCGCGGCATCCAACGTAGATTCCTGCAGCATCCAGTCCACACGCTCGCCCTGGTTGACGGCGAACCCACCGTGATCGTCGAGTGCACTTGTCGTCGGGTGCGTCCCTGCCGCCGCGGCCTCCTCCGCGAGCGTATCGATCCCGAAGAGCGACGCCATCGAGTTGAACGAGTCGGTGACAGCCATCTTGGCGCTCTCGGCGGCAGCGCTCACGGCCATCTTGGCACTTTCGGCTGGATGGCTGAGTGCCATCTGGACGGATTTGCCCGCGGCGCTCGCGACCTGTTGAGCCTGCTGCGCTTGTTGGACGACTCCCTGCAGGTCCTGGCGCAACTTAATGTGTAGGCGCATCCCACCCTTGCCGGCGCCCGCGTGGGGAACGTACCGTGGCTGCGCATCGAGCGCCTTGCGAGCGCGCGCCCAGCCATGGCCGCCGCCTCCATCCTCGGCGCCCTCCGTGGATGGGCCCTCCTCATCCGTCGGAGAGAGCAGCGGCTCGAGCCGGTAAGCCACTGGGTCGTTGCGTGCAAACACGTTGAAGAGGCGAGCACAAGACGGGCGCAGCGAAAACGTCGGGCCGAGCCTGTGGCCACGTACAGCGACAAAGAAAGCCACAGGCGAGCCAAGGAGCACGAGGGCCGAGATGTGGCAGTTGAGCCGCCCGGGCCCCTCCGCGCTCGCAACGGCAGCGCCCGTGTGGCTGCCGCCGCCGCTTGCGCAGCTGCTTGCGCCGGCGGTGGGTGCAGCAAGCGCCTCTGGGCGTGCGGCAAGGTTTGATTGGTCGTCGCAGCTGGCCGCCGCCGCGGTAGCCTCGTTCTGCGCGCGAAGGATGTCAAAGGTGATGAGGGAGCCAAGGGAATGGCCGCACAAGATCACAGGTCCGGCAAAGCCAGGGTGCTGCTGCTGCCACGCGCGATAGATCTCGTTGATCCGGGCGACCACGCGTCCCTGGATCGCGAGCCGGTGGTGCGCTTGCTCGTAGAGGAGCACGTCGGCGAGCACCTCGTTGGCGAATTGGCGGATGAGGGGAGTGGAGCTCAGCGTGATGCGCGACAGGGTGCGAACCGCCTCCTGTGCCGCGCGGTCGCTGCGTACGCCCGTGTCCCAAGTGACAGGCAAGATTTCCACACGCCGCAGCTCGGAGGCGCCGTGAGCACTCGCGCCGCCGTGAGCACTCGCGCCGCCGTGAGCGCTCGCGCCGCCGTGGGCGCTCGCAGCCACGGCCGCCCTGGCCGCAAGACCTCGCAATTGGTCGCAGCCCGCTTCGATGGTCTTCAGTCCGAGTACGTTGTCGCCCTTGCGCCATAGTGCCTCTCCAATGCCGTGGACGAGCAGCACGAGAGCGCTCGGCGGCGCGCTCTCGACGCGGCACTCGTCCTCGGTGAGCGCCGGTAGGCTCGCACCGGCCCACCCTCGCGCAATCGAGCACGAAGAGAAGAGAGGTAGCGCGCCCAACCATGACTTGTCGGCCGAGCGCATCTCCGCAGTGACGCCGCCCTTGCCATCCTTGCTCAGCAGGACACTGAAGCGCCCATCCGCCACCACCACTCCTGTCGATGGCCTCAACGAGCCCCCGGCGACCGCGGCTGCTGCCATCGCTGCAGCCGCCGCAGAGGCGAGAGCTCCGGCCTGAGCAACGCCACCCGCATAAATAGCTTCAGCCGATGCGGCAACATCGGCCTGCTGCGCGGCGACCAGCCGTTCCAGGCCGGGACTGATCTGCTGCATGCGAAGCATCTCTTGCAGCCGCTCCTCCAAATTCACATTGTCGGCTGAGCCAAATGGCTGCCACTGCCCCTCAAGCTTGAAGCACCAGCGAGAACAGGCCAGCGGCGTAGGCGGCGCTTCGTGGAAGCACGGCACACACTCCCCGGCCCACCGGTTGTCGTTTCCACTCTGGGGCCACAGCCTCGCCTCGGATCTGCCGCCGTCAAGAGGCACCTTGCGTGTGCCCGCACAGCGTGCTTTGGCAAGGCGCGTCTGCTCGTGCGGTCGCATGCGAATCCACCTTCCTTCCACGTGTACTAGCCACGCCTCGGGAACGTCGCCGAGCTTTAGCGTGCTGCTCGAGTACATGCTGCGCGCTCGGGTCACAGCTGTGCGAGGTCGGCGGGCGCTCGTCTTCCGTCTCCAGGAAATCAAGACACAAGAGGGCAGAGCGCGGAGCTGTGAAAACGACAGACGTTCACAGCTCTCCATGAACTCGATGTCCTAGCCCTTCCTTTTACGAACTACACCGGGTTCGGCACCCCTGATTCAGACCCTCGGAGCCAGCCATCAAGCCGTGCATTCTGCTGGCGATGGGGATGGGGTTCGTCTTGTCATCTTGTCATCGGCCCATGGGTTATCATCGTGCCTCGCTGGCGAGAGAGGCGCCTCCTCCAGGTCCTCCTTATGATGCTCCACATGGTGCGCCTGGCCTCTGCCCGTCCACTCAGATCCGAAGCTCTCCTCGTCATAGCGCCCGCTCTCTTGTGCCGTGAAGACCTCATCCTCAGACTGAGACTCCGAGATTCGACTCAGCCGATCCGAAAACATGGGCACCAACGAGTCGAAGCTCCGGCTTACCAGAATATGCTTGGCTGGCCGGCCACCGGGGGCGTGCAGCTTGCTGCTCCGGAAGCGCAAGGCGTCGTGCCATTGGGACGCATGCCAGTGCGTGGGCGTCGTCTCGGCCCAACCCGAGTCTGCCATGGCCGCTTTGAGAGTGGCACACGAATGCAGCAGCGCCATGAGTACGCACACTCCAAAGCACATGCTGAAGGCCACTGGGAGCCACCCGATGGCAAGGTCGCTTCCGAACGATGGGACCGCGTGCACGTCGACGGGCAGTCCTTCGTGAAGGAAATCAACCCCATTCGGCGAAATCCACGCTGTGAGGACGTCACCCCCGCGCCCGCGTGCGCCGCTCGCCAGAAGCCCGCCCGCCTTCGAGAGCAGATCAGGCGTCTTACATTGTAGCCACGTCTCGTTCTCGTTCGAGGGACGCTTGAACCTCCATGAGTCGGACCGTGCGACGATGACGGCCGACACGACGACGAGCTTGTGCTTGTCACCGCGGTCGGCACCTGCGAAACGGCAGCGCGCAAGATGATCCCGGCCGCCGTTGATTTCCGTCGACGGCCAATCAACCACTGCAAAGACTATGGGCACGCTTCCCGCTGACACCGGCACGCGTTGCGGCGAGAGCCAGAGCAGTGAAGGCGAACGGTAGAAGGCGAACGAAGCATGAGTGGGACGAACAGTGTGCCCAGACCGATGGATGATGGATAACGGCAGAGTGGTCTCGTTGGCTACTGGTGGAGTACAGCGCGTTCTTAGCCTTCTCCGCTGAGCCTTCTCGCGCTGCCGTCGTGGTGTCCTCGGCGGTCCCGGCCCCGCGTGGTACCAGAGAGCAGTTGAGCCGCGCTTTGCCGACGAGCACATCGTGTGCCGCTCCAAAGTCACGGTGGTGCAGGATGAATAGGGCGGTTCCTCCGCTCAACGGTCCGAAGGCCGGACGTAGGTCGAGTGATGTCATGTCACGCGCAGTGGTCGCCACCCGTCCGGGCAATGGACGGATCGCGACCCACCAGGCAGACTCTCTGCAAAGTCTTATCGTGCCGTCTGCGCGTTGTTCTGAGCTTGATGGTGACCGGCAGTGCGCGCGCTTCGACGCGTTGTGTTGAACGTGCGTGATTGGCAAACTTCACGCTCCCGCGCCGCACCCGCTGGAAGGCCATGACGTTGCTCGAGCTGTGCGCCGCCTCCAAGTGGGAGGAGGTGCTCAAGCTCAAGAGCTTTCCTCCCGAGCAGGTGCACCTGTCCACCAAAGACGAGGGATGGACGCCGCTACACTATGCCTGCATCGAAGAGCAGCTTGCCGTGGTCAAGCGGCTGCTCAAGGAGGGCGCTGATCCGTCCTCGGGCGACAGTGAGGGGACGACAGCCGTCCACATCGCGGCGACGCTGCCTTCTGTCGCGATGCTGCGAGCGCTCTTTGAGGGTGCTGCCGTGAAAGTCAACCCCGATCAGGGTGACAGGAATGGCAGCACGGCACTGCATCTTGCCGCGGACGTGGTGGAGAAAGACGCAATCGCTGAGGCCGCCGAATGCATCGCGGTGCTTCTCGAAAGGGGGGCTTCGGCTTCGGCCAAAGACAAGAGCGGCAAGACGCCGCTCGACCTCGCCAAGCACGACGAGATTCGTGACGCGCTCGCTGGCACGAAGCTGTCCGCTCGCGTGGCACGCCGGCTCGCAGGCAAAAAGGGCGGGGCGTCCGACGACGCGTCAGCCGACGCCGTCGCCGGCCCTACCACCGCCCCCGCATCAGCGCCGAGCGCCGAGCCACCCTCGACACCACGTGGTTCCCTCAAGCGCGGGAGCAAGCGCACGCAGGTGGGCGTGCTGAATGTCGCTGGTGCCGATTCGAGCGCGAGCGGCGGCGCCAAGGCGGAGAAGGCGAAGAAGGCGGACGAGGCAGCCGCCGCGACCGAAACCAAGGCGGGGCTGCAACGGCGGCGCCGCCCAGGCACGGGTGCCAGCGCTGCGGGCGGCGGCGCTGGCGCGGCCGCTGCGAGTGGCAGTGGCAGCCCCAAAAAGGAGCGCCGGACGCGCACGAGTGGAGGCGCGGCCGCAGGTGCGGCGGGCGGTTCCGGCGTCGGCGACGCCTCCGCAGAGGCGCAGACGAGCCGCCTTGAGCAGATGCTCATCGAGGAGCTCGAGGCCGACGATGCGGCGGGCGGCATCACATTCGACTTGGCGCTCGAGCTGCTGCCGCCCGAGCACGCCAAGGACGCGCGTCGCCGCGCCGCCGCTTCCACGAAGAAAAAGGGCGGCGAGGGAGCTGGCGCCGAGCAAGATCCCGAGGAGGCGATCGCGTATGACGTGGCGAGTGGCGACGCTACGCTGACGCGCACGGCGCTGCTGCAGCGCGTGCGTGCGCCCTCGGTGGGACTGGAGACGCGCTTGGTGTGGCACCCAACAGCGGAGAATGTGGCTTTCCTCCTCGTGGGCGCGAGCCTCCCGCGGCTGGCGCGCGAGGCCGAGCGGATCGACTGGCCCATGCAGCTGCGCCCCGGTCTCGAGGAGCGGTTGCACCTCGAGCGCGAGCAGCAGCATGGGGGCCAGGATGAGGCGGCGGCCGAGGCTGTAGCAGCCGAGCTCGAGGCGCTCGAGGCGCTCGACGGCAGGGACACCGCGTACGCCCCCTACCGACGGCGCGTGCACCGCCTCTACCAGCTCGGCGCCCCTCCCCACGTCTTCGCGTGCGCCGCGCGCGCACACATCCTCACATCCATCCTCGAGGCACCGCAAGCGGTGGGCGGCGCAGAGCTCTCTCTGTCGACCCTCGAGCGCTCGCGCGTCGTGCAGCAGGTCTTCGCGCTGCATGACATGCGCGAGCGGCGCGCGCTTGAGGAGCGATGGTCCGCCTCGGCCTCGCTCGGCCTCGCGCCCGCCCCGCTCACCGAGCTCTACAATTATTTTGGCGCCGAGTACGCGCTCTACTTCGCCTTCCTGCGCCGCTTCTCACAGTGGCTCTGGGCGCCGGCGGCGCTCGGGCTCGTGCTCTTCGTGTTTAACGAGACCGAGTACGCGGGGCAGGAGTCGGTCTGGCAGGCCCTCTACTGCCTGCTCATCGTGCTCTGGGCCTCGGCGTTCCTGCAGCACTGGACGCGCACCCAGGCCGGCCTCTGCCACCAGTGGGCGATCAACGACGGCCACGGGCCGCACGCGGCTGCAAGCGACCCGACCGCGACGGCGGGCGAGGCGCCCGCGGCCGAGCGCGAGGAGTTCGTGGCTGCCAACCACGCGGTCGGCTTCTACACGTCGAACGACGACTTTGTGGCCCTCGATGCAGAGGTGGTGCCAGATGGCGTGCCGTTGCCGCTCGTGGGCGTCTTCGGCCGTCGGGAGCGGCTGCGGCGGCTCATGCTCTCGTGGGCCGTGCTCGTCGCATTCGTGGCGGCCGCCGTGTGCGCGCAGCTCGGGCTGCTCCTCGGCCGATCGCTGCTCATCACGCGGGGGCCCAGCGCCTGGTGGAGCGGCCAGATCCTCGGCAGCCTCTTCACCGCCGTTGTGGTCGAACTCTTCGACGCGGTCCTCCGACCACTCGTCGACGCGCTGCTCGCATGGCAGAACCACCGCTCCGCCGCGCGCCATGAAGTCCACTTTGCACAGCAGCTCTTCTTCGCCGCCTTCTGCAACCGCTTCTTCTCGCCGCTGTACCTGACGCTGCTCAAGCCGCTCTCGCTCCACTACCTCTTCCACAGCGCCGACACGCCCGGCGCCGTGCTCGAGGTTTGCTACGATCGCGACGGCAGTCCGTCCGACAGCTGCGCCGAGGAGCTCACCACGCTCGTGGGCGCGCTGGTCATCGTGAATTGCGTCGTGCAGAACGGGATCGAGTACGCGTCGGCCACGCGCGCCCTCAGCCGGCTGCAGCGGACACCGGGCGGCCGCGTGACCCATGAGGCGTCGATGGGCTCGGCCCAGTCGGCTGGCGGCGAGTTCTCGGAGCTCATCATGTCGTACGCGATGGTGGCTCTCTTCGGTGGCGCGTTCCTGCCCGCCGCCGCGTTCGCGCTGATCAACAACGCACTCGAGGCGCGCCTGGACTCGCATGCCTTCCTTCGCTGCCAGCAGCGGCCGCGTATGCAGCTCTCGCACCTGATGGCGACGTGGCGTCCAGTGCTCCAGCTCATCTCGCTGCTCGCGATCGTGACGAACACGGTGCTCGTGTGCCACGCATTCACGACGCTGCCCATGCTCTTCGGGGCACGCGGCGGGCACGAGTACGCGATGGGGATGGTCATCGAGCACGTGCTGCTCGCGCTCAAGCTGCTCCTCGACCTGAGCTTGGCGGACGTGCCAGCGGAAAGGATCGCCGAAACTGCCAAGCAGCGCAAGCTGCTGCGCTACGCCGAGCTCGCGCGCAGCCCGCTGCCCGCGCCGCCGCGCCTCGCCGCCGACGCCGAGGCGGCGGCGGACGCGGCGCGACAGGCGGAGGAGGAGGCCGAGGAGGACGATGAGCCTGTGGACGAGCCGCACAAGGAGGAGAAGCTCTCAGAGCTCGGTCTGCTCCGCTCCTTTATGCCGGGGCCCAATGAGGAGAACGGCGGCGCCGGCGCGCGCGACATTGCGCGCAAGCTGCAGGAGGCCTCGCAGCCCCTGCCCGACACGCGCGGTGCCTCGCCTGCTGAGGTCGAGCGCATCGCCAAGCAGCAGCGCAAGCAGCTCAAGCAGCGGCGCAAGCTCGTGCTGCAGCTCGGCTGGACGCCGCGCCGTGCGCTCGCGCGCGCCTCGTCGAGCCTCGGGTTCACCGACGTCATCTGCCTGCTTCCGATGCTGATGCTCTGGCTCGTCATGATCGCGATCGGCATCCTGGGCGGCCAGTACGGCAATCCCGAGCGCCTCTTTTTCGGCATCGACTACGAGCGCAACACGTGCGGCTCGACTAACGCGTACAGCTACCCGCTGCGCTACGACACGACGCGCTCTGAGACCTTCCCGTACGCGATCCGCCTGCCCAATGCACGTTTCTCAAGCGTCCTCGACGATGCCACGCAGGCGCAGCTCCGGGCGCGCCAGCTGCGCACGGGTGAGCGCAACCTCGCGGGGAGCAAGAACTGGTGGTACAGTCCGGCGAGCGACTCACACTGGCTGCTCGCGTACGCGGACCCGGCCACGCGCCTTGGCGTGTGCGTAGCCGCGTGCCCTCGGCCTCGGCAGCTCGGCTCTGAGCAGCTCTGCACCTACGACGCGAGCCCCGTAGCCGTGGGCGGCACTGGCGCCACCGCCAGCGCCTCCAGGCGCTGCTATCCCGCGTACGCGAGCGTCGCGATGCACGGCTATTGCGTCCCCACCACGCCCGCGCCGCAGGCGGCTTACCACGCGGCAGGCGTCAACATCTCCGCCTCCGAGCTCAACGCCCTTCGCACCTCGCTTCTCCACGAGGACGGGCGCTACTTTGACGCCATCTTTGGCGATGTGGTCCTCGTGTGGCAACTGCTGCTCGGCTGCCCGATCGTGGCCGCGGTGCTCGCGTTTGCGTGGGCCTACGGCTCGGTGATCCAGCCCGCGGCCCTCTACGGGCTCGCTGTGCTCATTTGCGTCGTCTCGTCCTCCGGCCTGACCTACGTCTTCTGGAGCGGAGGCGAGAGGTTTGCGGAGGACGTGGCCGCGAGCGACCTAGGCGCAAGCGCCCAAGACGACGGCCTCTGGATCGGGCGCAATCGCGCATGGCTCGAGAACACGGGCTACGTGCTCGTCGCGTGCACCGCCGCCCTGCCCATCGCGAGCGTTCTGCTCGGGCGCTTGTGCCTGCCCTCGTTGCCGCTGCTACAGGTGGCGGGTCCGCTGCTGCTGGGCACACCGGCCGCGATGGTCGGTCCGGCGCTCTGCGTGATCGCGCAGCTGCTCTTCGCGGCGCTCTGGGTCTGGGGCGCGGCGTACCTCGCTTCGAGCGGCATGGTCGAGCTCACGCACGCCGAGGGCTACGCGCGCCCCACGTTCGACTCCGGCGTCAAGCTGCTCCTGATCGTCTGGGCCCTTGGCGGGATCTGGACGTTCGCCTTCATACGCCACCTCGGGCTCCTCGCCGCCGCGGGCCCGCTCGCGCGCGGCTATTGGCTGTCGGCCGAGCTGCGCGCGCAGCTGCCCGCGCCGCCGCTGTACGTGCGGTTGCTAGGTCCGTGGGTGCGAGTGGGCTCGGCGGCGGTGGGCGCGACGCTCCACTGCTCGGGCGCAAGCGCTCTCGTCGCCGTGCTGCAGAGCTTCGGCGTCCACCGGCTGGATGCGCTCGATGAGGCTGGGTACGTGAGTGTCGCGCTCTTTGGCACCGGGTATGTCGAAGGCTCGCGCTGGGCCACGTCGATCACCAGCCGCTTTGTGCCGCGCTTGCTCATGATGCAGGCCCGCTGCGGGCTCTATCTAAGTTTCTGCAAGCTTGCGTGCGCCATGGGGGCCACGGCGGTCGCCGCGGCCTTTCTAGCTGGCCATGAAGACTATGCCAGGCCGAGCGCGTTCGCGGCGGAGGCGGGCATCGCCTCCATTGTGATGCCACTCTTTGTCATCTTCGGCTTCACCTTCCAGATCGTGTCGACGGTGCTCTCGCCCGTGCAGCTCATGCTCTCGGCGGCCGTGCAGAGCTGGTGCCTCGACTACCAGCAGAACGTCGTCGAGCAGCAGCTGGGCGGCGCCACGTGGATGATGGGGGCCAGTGACCCCGAGGGCTCGCTCTCGCTCTTGATGGAGCTGCACGAGCTGCTCCTCGATGAGCTCGCTCAGGCGGCAAGCGAGCGCGAGCAGCAGCAGAGAGAGCTTGCGCAGCGCGCCGCCGCCGCCGCGCGCCGCGCCGCGCGCGATGCCGAGGGCATCGTCGCCCCGACTCGGAAGCGCGCGGACCAGAAGGTGGACCCTGGCACCGTTGTGGCTGAGGAGGTGAATCCCGGCAACGCCGTGGCCCGACCTGCCGCGTCCGCACCAATCTCGATCGAGAAGGACGAGGATGAGGACGAGTACGCGGACGTCGAGCTGACCGCGGCCGACGGCGGCGACGTTGAGGAGGCGCGTGACCTGAGCGCGGTAATGCCAGTGGAGTCGTCGAACCGGAGGCGGCGCCCGCCGAAGGCGTGAGAAGTCAGAAGTCGTATCGTACACCGCTGATCGGCATATGATCGGCATTGCTGTCAGACTAGATGAGAGAACGCGCCCCCTTCGCCTACTTCCTTGTGTCACCTCCACACGTCATCGCGCATCGGTCATGACGTGGCCCCCACATGCAACGAGCAACCGTGCCAGGAACCGTGCCACGCCGCACCGGCCCATTCGTGCCGTCGAGTATCATTGTTTCAGACGGTCGAGAGTGTCAGTGTGCTTCTGTAATCCCGGTAATGCGTAATCGCGAAAAATATCACAGGACCCCCTGCTTGACCCAAGGGGGAGTGGTCTACTATTTTTCATGTTTATAAGGCCCTAACCC
>ENA-UOXG01001386-UOXG01001386.1-mixed-culture-metagenome-genome-assembly--contig:-NODE-1386-length-15588-cov-38.260735_pt1 | contig 15588 bp, 13 predicted proteins | sample MGYA00238159_ERZ761634 | MGnify/ENA primary metagenome ERZ761634 (study PRJEB28908, sample SAMN08776845) | mixed culture metagenome | isolation source: Freshwater growth medium | place: USA... | reverse complement strand
GGGCCGCTACAGAGGCCTTTGCGTCCGGTACAGAGCGTGAACAGACAGGATCAGGTGGGGTGATCGGTGATCGGCTCCCTCACTCGCGCCTGGAATAAGATTTCAATGGTGCTCATCGTCTCGCCAGAAGTGCTGGCCCTAGCTTTGATGACGCCTCGGGGCATGCCGAGGGTGCTCACTTTGATGACACCCCGGAGCATGCCGAGGCACCCGCGGCCACGCTGCAGCCTTCTCGATGAAATTCGCCAGGAGGCCAGCGTCACGCGCGGTGGTGTGCTGTCCGAGCAGCCAGTGGTGTTTGACGGCAACCGCGATGATGAGGCGCCGTTTGACATCGCCCGCTGGGACCAGCACAGGTCGTCGTCACGATATTCTCGTCTCATACCTGGCATCTTGGTCGGTCCTACCACCCGACGCATTAGCGGCACCGTCGCACCGTTAGTCGTCTACTCCTTTCTCATCGGGCTCTATAATGATTTTGCACAATTCTATCCCTCGACCGTGGCGAGCATGGACCAGCCCATGCTGCCGTGGCTGACGAATCTCCCGTCGATTCAGCTGCCCTTGACGCCCTTCGAGCTCACCTCACCTGTGTTGGGCCTGCTGCTTGTGTTCCGCACCGACACGGCAAACGACCGCTTCACCAATGGCTGTGAGGCTGTGTGGCAGATCACGTCATCCCTCCGTTCCATCATACGCAAGCTGGTGGTCTGGAGCGGCCGCGATAAGTTCAGCGATGCGGAGCGCCTCGCAGCCTTGGAGCTCATTGACGCCTGCGTGCTGCTGCATGGTTGGATCATGGGCTCGTACCTCCGCGGCAAGCCCCTCAAGGCGGTGCAGGAGGCCCAGCTGCTCAGATTTGCCGCCGGGCGCGCCGAGAATGTGCCCTCAGATGGGTCCAAGGTGGCAACGACGCCCTACCTGGCGATCACTGCGATCTCGATCGGGGTCTCCCGCCGGCTGACCTCCATCTCAGAGGGGCAGGAGGTCAACATCGACGACGAGTTTAGCAAGGTGACTGCAGCACTTGGCAAGTGCGAGAATCTGCTCCGCGTACCCATCCCGCTCGGATACACGCGGTACTCGGTGCGCTTCCTGTGGCTTTGGCTCTCTCTGCTCCCGTTTGCGCTTGCGAGCACCTTTGCCGACGTCAGCGCCGCGTCCACCAACTTGTTCGACAAGCCTCAGATAGGGCTCGCGGCGGCGATGATGTTTGTCTCCTTCATTTTCCTCTCGATAGAGGACATTGCCGTGCAGATCGAGGAGCCGTTTGCGATCCTGCCACTGATCAAGTGCCACAAGTGGCTGATGGCCGACGTGCGCAGGATGCGAACGCTCGTACGTACCCCCTTGGAGCGTTCGAGTGTGAATGTGAGTTAATCGGACCGACGTGGTGCTCTGCACGCTGCAGCGTAGCCCGGCGAGCGAGTACTCTGTACTTGTGTTGACACCGCGTGGGGATCGAGTTCCGTCCTCTTGTAGGCGGAGAGCCCGGTCCCAGTGTGTGGTGGGCGCGCGCGAGGGGACGGTCGCGCGTTTCACGTTCGCCCCCGGGGACCGTGACGTCCCTCGTCCGCGGTCATGTGCTAGTACTTCCTTACGGCACGACTTTTAGTCAAGTCTGTTCCCCGCCCCGCCCGTCCAGCCTCTCTAGTATCGCATGAACCATGATATAAGCGTGTCCTTTTGAAAAGGTGCCACCTTGACCGTTCACACAGGGGGACCGATTAGACCGACTCACCGAGCGCACTTTTTGACCTAGGGGGACCTTCTCACTACTCAGGTAATTGCCTCTACATAGGCTTATTGAACACTGTGACGCAACCCAGACGCAGAGAACTCAGAGAAGCACAACATGCAAACATATGTGTGAACGTCAGCTCTGTGTGAAACGGCTGTGAGCAGGAGTTTGCGGTCCCCGAGAAGGCACCAACTCACAGTCGGAAAGGTCGTGCCTGGTGTGAACGTGGGTCGTCAATGCTCGGCATCGCTCGTGCTCTTCCACGAAGCGCCGTCGCATCGTGGAAGATACGTACGCTGGGCAGTGACGCGACCAGCGTCAGCCCTCGCGAGCTGGAGCTGCTGCTGCAGGTGAGCCGTCTGGAAGGCAAACTCGCTGAGGCAGAGGCGCATTTGCCGCCGCGCACAGAGCCGGCGCGAATAACTAATTGGGAGGAGCTGGCGTTCGGCATCTTGCCGACAAATGGGCACGTGCGGCACACATGGTCCAGCAAGACGAGCTCATGGGACGCCGGCCGCTTCATCAGGGACCCGTACATGAACATGCACATCCACGCGGGCGTTCTGCACTATGGCATGACGCTCTTCGAGGGCTGCAAGGCGTTCCGGTGTGCGGACGGCCGGATTCGCGTGTGCAACCTCGACGAAAACTCAGCGCGCATGAACACGGGCGCTGCGCGCCTCGTCATGGCGCCGGTGCCCAAGAAGATGTTCAACAAAGCCATCGACTGGGCCGTGCGTGCTAACGCGGAGTTCGTGCCGCCGTACGGGTCGGGTGGCTCGATGTACATCCGCCCTTTCCTGATGGGCTCGGGCCCTATCCTTGGCCTCCAGCCGTGCCCCGAGTTTACATTCATGGTTGCTGTCACGCCTGTGGGCAACTACTTTGGCAAGGGTGTGCAGAGCGGCGTGCACGCGGTCATCTGCCAGGACTTTGACCGCGCGGCGCCGCGAGGAACTGGCGGCGTCAAGGCGGGCGGCAACTGTGCGCGCCGCGTCCGTCCTCCCTCGAACCACGCGCGCAGCGGCGAGAGAGCGGCTATTTCCTTGCCGTGCCGGCTGCCTGTTTCTCTCTCTCTCTTGCCTGCCTCTCTCTCTCTCTCTCTCTCTCTTGTGCCTCCTTCATTAGATGAGCGTGTGTGTGGGTGAGTGCGTACGGACGCTGCGCAGACGCGGCCGACCTCCTGCCGCTCAAGCTGGCCAAGGCGGGTGGCTTCGGCACGACGCTGTACCTGGACGCGAAGGAGAATCAGTACGTCGAGGAGTTCTCCGTGTCCAATTTCTTGGGCATCACGAAGAATGGTGAATACGTCACGCCACACTCGCCATCGATCCTGCCATCGATTACCAACAAAATGCTGATGCAGCTCGCCAAGGACAAGGGCCTCACCGTACAGCCGCGCCCTGTGAGCTGGGAGGAGGTCAAAACCATGGATGAGGTCGGTGCGTGCGGCACTGCAACGGTGGTCGCGCCGATCGCCTCCATCACTGATGGCGACGTCAAGTACGAGTTTGGAAAGTTCGAGGTGCTCAACGAGCTACGCAAAACGCTCATGGCCATCCAGCTCGGCGAGGAGGAGGATCGGCACGGCTGGATGCGCGAGGTCGAGATCTGAGCAAGGGCGATGGCTAGAGAAAGTAGCCTCGCGTGCGTTCGCGGCTGGGGCCGCGTCTGTGCGGCACCGCCGGGCTGCGATGTGCACTGCGAGAATCGGATGTGGCATGTGCACACCTGACCACTATCGTCCGCCCCGCCGAGCCTCTCGCGCCTTTAAGTGTGTGTGTGTGTGCGATGTGCCTGTGTGTCGTCTTCGGCGTCGCGTGCACGGCTGACGCCCAAACCCGCCCATACGCCATAGCTTTACGTCGGTCTACAGCTCAACATTAAAATTAGGACTCTCCGTCCACCGCACCGTCAAAATCAAAAGAGCAAATAGAGGGGAATGGCAGCGCTGCTTCGACGTGGTAGAAGCCGTCCGCGCCGACGCCCTGCATCGCGCACAGCTCCATGCTCGGCAATGTGTGCCATCCCAAATCGACCTCGTTCACGAGATCGTCGAAGGCAACCGCGGCAATACTGGGCGGAGGTACCCCGCCTCGGTGCCTCCTCGAGCTCCACGCTCCCCGAGGCCCACCTGAGACGCGGCTCGTCTTGAGCAGCGTCACGTGTGGCACCCACGCGCCCGTCTCATGCTGCACTGCCAATCCGAAGGCGCGAAATTGAGCTGCCACATCATCAACAATGGTGCTCAAGCGCGCTCGATATCCGTCAGACTCGCCCACGCTCACATATAGCACGCGTGTTCCAAAGCTTCCGAGGCCCCAAAGATGCAGCGTCGGTCTTGGAATCGCCATGAGCAGAGGAGCGCACGCATTCATGGCTTCGCGTGCACGCGCCATAGCCTCGTCATCGGCGCAATGAAGAACGAATGCCGTCAGATGAGATTTCTCCGGAGGTACATCGGTGCCAGCAAGCCGCCCATCACGGCCAATAACAAGCTGTTGCACCCTCTGAACCTCTGCGTGGAGCTCGGGAGACGGTAAGCGAAATGCGACAAAGTGCGTTGGAGCATTATGCTTAGTTGCTCGCGGAGCAGCTTGGTCCCACTCCCGGGTGCCGCCAAAGAACGCCATGAACTCTTCCTTGGTGTAGGCGGCGCCATCTGGTGCAGTACGCACTTCGGCGGATGTTGGTGCCTCCATATCGTCCATATCGGCGTCCTCCATCCACGACGAGAAGTCCGTGAACTCATCAGAAAAGTACAAGGAGAAAAGGTCAGCTCTGTGTGTTTGAGACGCTACGCGCCTCTGCCACTACCACGCAAAGAACACAAGGCGCTCAAACGTCACCGGTGCGCGGTGGACTCTTGTTAGTAACTTGCTAGTTGTAGTAACTTGCCCGGTACGTGACTTGCCGCTTAATAGTGAGTAGTAGTCTGTAGTGACAAGCAAGAAACTAGCTGGTAACCAACCACTTACAGTGCGCCTCCGGCGCTTCCGCCTCGGACGCGGGCGCCGCCTCCGCGGGCGCGCCGGGGCCGCCTCTTCAGGCACGGGCGCCGCCGGCCCGCCGCCTCCTCAGACAAGGACGCGCCCGCCGCCTCGGACGTTTCATGTGTAGATAGCATCGATCTCAAAGGGTGCTCAAAAGGTGCTTGGATTGACTCCTAGTTGGCATCGACATCGACGTCAGGGAGAGTCTCGAGCCTCACGGACGCGCGACTCGAAGGACGCACGAGATAATCGACGCTCACGAGCGCATCAGAGACAGAGACCATGTCGAGTCTCATGGACGCGCGACTCGAAGGACGCACGGGCAACTCGATGCTCACGAGCCCTTCTGGGAGAGCGTTCATGATCTCAAAGGACGCGTGGCATGATTCTTCGATGTCGATGGCGACGGTCACGAGTGCGTCAGGCGATGAGAGTGCATTCACCTCAATGAACGTGTGGCTCGACTCTTCGATATCGACACTTATGACCACAAAGTTCCGGCGGTGATCTGGTAAGTGACCTGGTCCATCCGCGACCATAATGGGCGCGTCCATGATGTTCACGGGCGCCGCCTCCGCAGTCCCGAGCACCGTCTCCTCTGGCCGGGGCTGTAGCTCAGACGCGGGCACCGCCTCCTCAGACGCAGGCGCCGCCTCCTCAGGCACTGGCGCCGCCGCCTCCTCCGACAAGGGCGCTGCCGCTTCCTCCGCATGCTCGATGACCTTCAGGCTCGTCCTCCCTTCTGGCTCCGATCGAGACTCCCTTGCATGTTGGCGCACGCCACGGCCGCGCACTTGAGCCTGCAGCTTCGTCGCCGCCTCTGACTCCTCTGCTGCCCTTGCCTCCGCCTCTGCTTTGGCTGAGCCAGCATTTCGCCGCGCGCCTTCCTCAGCAGCCTTCTCCTCCTCTACCTCCGCCGTGTGGATGGCCTTTCGCGACGTCTGAAGTGCTCGGAGGGACTCCTCGAGCCGCTCGTGCACGAGCGCATCGATGATCGCCTCTGTGGGAAGCATCGCAAAGAACGGCTGCGGCGGCGCGGGTGCGAAAGGGCGATTCGATGGCGAAAGGGGCGGGTCGTCGGAAAGTGACGGTGGCACGCACCCAGCTGGCATTCGCTTGCCTTGCAGCCAGCGAAGGCCTTGCAAGCGAGAGAGATTCGCCTGCCGTCGACTTGCCCAGAGCCGCCGCTGCGCCTGCGTCCAGCGCAGCTCGTCGCGAAGCTCGAAGAGATCTGAACTGACGAGCAAGCTTGTCTCGCTGGTCCAGGCTGACGAATGAATCGGGATCGTACAACGTGGACGCGAGTCATCGTACAAGGAACCGACATCGTAGGTGGACGAGAGGGCCGGCATGATGCAAGGCGCGCGGCTGGAGGCGCGGCTGGAGCTTTGGCGCGCCGAGGTGAGCGCCGAGGGGCCCCGCCTGCTCGGCGTGCAAGATGGTGGGCGCGGCGATCGGACGCCGCCGACCGCTGGCGTGCTGGTCCGCGAGTAAGTCCGCGAGGTGCTGGCACTTGATGTCCGCACGGCGAGTGGGCTCGTCTGGCGCAGCTTGCGGTGCAGCTCGTCGAATTCGATGGCACCCGTGCCGTCCTCGTCGAGGCTCAGGAAGAGCTCATTCACCTCCTCCAGATAGTCCGCGTAGCCCAAATGCTCGAACGCGCGGTGGAACTCGATTCGCGTCACCCGGCCGTCCGCGTTCGCGTCGAACGACTTGAACAGATTAATGACTCGCACGCGATTCACTGCGAGCACTTGCATGAGCTGGTCGGCCACGCTGATGCCATTGCTCGCACTCAGCCTGAAGTTTGAGTCAACAGCCTGCCCACGGAGGCCTTGTATGCGCGCTCGTAGGGCGTGCTCCTTGTTCGGATAATAGAAGCCAGGTTTGCCCTCGATAGGTATCAGCTTCTCACGCAGCCATGCATCATGTCTGGGGCGCTGGTAAACTATCCCGCATGTCAGAGCTGACATGTGGAGTCAACATGTAACGTCCACAAAGCATGCTTGCGCTCCTTCTTCTTTTCGCTTGCAAGCTTTCAACCGTAACAAGTCGAGTCGAGTTTTTAGCTTGTTGCTTGATACTGGGTCCTCCTTCGCCACGGATCACTGCTGTTCACCTACCAAATTTGGTTTCCGCGCCGCGCGGTATTCCGGAACATCATGTAGGTCGATCAAATGGGCCTCGCACGCACGCTCGTCGTTGCGGTGGCTGGTCTGCACCGGTATCCACCTGAATTGAGCTATGCCTATACCGATACTTGCAACGTGAGCATTCTGCAGCCGATGACAAAAGTTTATCCGTGCGCGTACCGCTTCAGTTACGAGTGTGTGGGCAATGCTAAAATTGCCGTGTGGAATGGCTGCTCGGGCGTATTTTCATGTGGGGCACTTGGCCGCACGCATTGCACAAGCGAGTCTTCAGCAAAGCAGCGCACGCAAGCAACACAGTGCAACTGTGATCAAGTGAACTTTGAACGTCTCAAGCATTTACAACGCCACTTTGCATATGGCAGCTTGGGCGACGAAGAGGTATACGTCGGAGCCTTGTCGGAGGGAATCCGGGCGCATGAGGCCATGAGACGAGCTCCAGATAAGGTGGTGAAGAGGCTTGCACAGCAGACAGACTGCTTCTTGCGCTGGGCTACAGATGAGAGCGTCACGGTGCTGCCGCTTCTTATGCGCCAGCTCACACGTGACCAGCGGCGTACCGGCGTGTTTCTCGAGATTGGTGCATTCGATGGCGTGCATGGATCAAATACGTATGCCCTCGAGCGGTGCCTGGGCTGGACAGGCCTCCTCATCGAAGCCAATCCAAGTAGCTTCCGTGATCTTCTCGCCTCGGGTCGCAACGCCGCGATGGTGCACGCGGCAGCGTGCGAGAATGGGCGCACCGTCTTCGTGAGCAATCTAATTGGAAGCAGTGCCGCAGTAGCGACTGTGAAATCACTCACGACCCCGGCGTACCTCCATCGATGGCAAGGGCACCTGGCAAAAAGCGGCGAGGTCCCAGTGCCCTGCAGAGAACTTCGCACGCTTGTAGCCGCCAACGTTCATGGGCACGTGGACTTTGGTTCGATCGACGTGCAAGGAGCGGAGGAGGCGGCGCTGAACACTTCCGATATTGCTGCGTTTCGAGTGTTGATGATCGAGGCGGAAGGAACGGATCGCGAAAAAAACGGCCGCGTGCGTCTGATGTTGAAGGGTGCTGGCATGAAGATGCTTGCGTCAGGCGGATCGTGGATAAGAGGTCCCGGCGGCAAAGGTCACTACAATGCCTATGGTAATGCATATAACGACCTTTTTGCGCACGGCGGCCACATCTACGACGTGCTCAGCGACTGGAAAAATATCACGACGACCAAGACGCATGCCGAGATTATCATCGATTCGCTCGTTGCGCACCACCTCGGCCTCAATGGCACGGCAGACGGCGACGAGGTCGCGCCGGCGGGCGGGAGTCAAGATGATCCCAAGAGTGGTCACAAGGTGCACCACAAAGGCGAGAGCCATCACAGCCATAGGGTGCACCACAGGGGCGAGGGCAAGGGCAGCCACAAAGTGCACCACAAGGGGCCAACGTGGAGGCCCGACCTGCATCATTTCATCGCAAGGTGGCGGTAGACCGGGACCCGGATTACCGGCTGAACGTTAAACAGCTGAATCGCGTGTGGACCCAGCGTCAAATTTGGAAGGCAGGTGCAAGTTTGTGTTGAAGTGTGATTTATAAGCGCGAGGGTTAATATTCGGAGAGCCCTGGATCGACTCTTCGAAGGATCATAAAAACCGCACCGCCCGCTTTACGCTTCCCGATGCTACGCCGCCTGAGCCCATGTGCGCTCTGAGTCGCCCGAGTGCGGGTCCCGTCCGCGTCGAACGGAGTGCTCTCGATCTGGGTCTCGCCGCGCCGCGGCTCTCACGTCTCACGCGTCACGGCACTCCGTCGGCAGGCTCACGGCACGCTCGACACCGTCTGCGTGCGCGCAAGGGCTTTGGCCGCCTTCTTGACCTTGGCAACAAGCTCGGCCATGCCCTCCGCCCCGGGCATGCTGCTCGCGGGCAGCGGCGGCGCACCGTCGACGCGGCCGCACACGGCGTACAGGTAGCAGGAGGAGCATGACCATTCACACTTCTCCGCGTCAGACTCGCGCACGACGGTCGCGGCCTTAAAGGGCGAGCGCTGCGGCGGCAGGACGAGCTCCGCGCGCAGGATCTGCGCGAAGATCGCGAGCTCGCCGCGCAGATCTGAGTAGTCGTTGGCGCACGTGAAGATCGCTACGAAGCCCACGCGCAGAAGGTCGACGAGATCGGGGAGCCACGATTGCATGAGCATGAAGCCCCCCTTGGCCATGCCCGCGCTCGTGTTACCCATGCCCGTGTTGAAGCCCACGACGATCGTGTCCTCGGCCGTGTGATGCGGCTCCGTGCGCAGCAGCTCGCCCAGCGTGCCGTGGTAGCAGCGTGAGCTCAGCGCACCATGGCGCCCAGCATGGCGCGTCGAGCGTCCATGCGACGCGTGGCTGATCTCGGGGCCGCAGAAGACGAGCTCGATCTGCGTGCCTGGGAAGAAGTGGGTGAGCTCGTACCAGTACGTGGACTCACGCATCAGCCTCTCCTCCGCTTTGGACGAGGCGCCCACAACCAGCAGCGTGAGCGGCCCGGGGGATGGCGGCTGCATCCGCAGCCGCTGGAGCGCGTAAACGAGCGTCAGCGGATACGAGAGCCCATCGAGCATGGGAGGCTCGACGCGGATGGTACCCGTCGCGTCGGGCGGCAGGCGCATCTCCAGGTAGTCGCGCCAATTCGTGAGTGTCCCCGCCACCTCGCCCCGTGGCCACGGCGCAAGCACTGGAAATCGGTCCTGCTCGCTCCAACGCAGCGTGCCCACACACTGGCCGTACGGGGCGTCATGCTCGAATCGCATCGCACTGGAAGGAGAGGCGGTGGAAGACGAGGAGGACGCCAAGTGTGACGTCGACGAGGATGACGCGCCCGAGGTGGCAGCGTTGCTTGAGCTGGCAGCTTTGCTCGCCACCGCGGTACTCGAGATGGCAGCGGTGCTCGGTGCCGCCGCCTTCCCTTCCACCTTCGACGGCTCCACGAATGCCCACGTTGTACCGCCCGCTTCGCTCCGCACCAGACGTAACAATTTTGACGACCCAGCGACCACTATTGCCGACTTGGTTGCGCGACCATCAACGGTCTTCGGCATAGCGTTGACAACACCGCGGCGCGTGGTGTGTGAATGCAAAGTTTGGCTGAATAATACCCCAATCCTGAGAGTTAGTGAGTTATTGTGAGACACAGACACACCGTGTAGTTGACCAGTATAACTACCAAGACAACTACTACAGGTCGAGATCCCCACTGAGGCACGTAGGGTGCACACGTAGGGTACCCCATGGCCAGCGCACGCAGCTCGTGGTCATGGTTCGAAATCGGAAATGATTCGGGTGTCCGTCTCGTGTTGCCCGAAAATCCATAGACCTACGCGGTACCACGGTCGGGATCTCCATCGTACACCCGCCAGGCATGGCCCATGGCCGGCCGCGCGTTCCAAGCATAGGGCGCAATCGACGCGCCTCCGACCATGATTCTTGATTGTTTGTCGCGGTAGCGCGGGTTTGCGCGGCGTACATTAAGTCAACCTAACGTTTAAGTAAACGTAAATGTTATGTTGGCTAGTCTCTTCATATCCTAATGGCTAGCCTATCCTCGCGCGACGGCGGGCTGAAGGGCCACGGTCGGGGAGGGTGCGTCAGGCTCAGCGGAGCGTGCGGCACGGAGTCGACACGCGGCGGCCGGCCCGCAATCTGAAGCAACAGGCCACGCATGCGGTCACGCTCCTGCCGCCGGTCACGCTTTCGTGCTGCCGTTGCCCGTTTGGCGGCCGCTGCCCGCTTGTCGGTGTAGCTTTGAGCCTCCGCTTCAATCGCGTGCTGGAACTCTTGGTACTCCACCACGAGCTCCTCATCTGCCTGCCGAGCGAGGCAGACGCTGTCGTGCGACACCTTGCGCGCGAGCATCGCCTGCTGCACGATCTGATGGCACACCTCCTCGTGGACGACGCGCTGCTCGCGCGTCGTCTGCGCGAGCTGCTTCCGGCCCTCCTCGATCTGCGCACGGACGATTCGGCTGCTGTCCCTCCACGACCGCACTTCGTCGCGGAACACAAGCGCGCCTTCGCGACGAGCTTGGATCTCCGCCTCTCGCTGCATCTTGCCCTCAGATGCGATGGCGCGCAGCACCTGCCCCGCCACCACCCGATCCTTCGCCCACAGAGCGGCGGAGGAAGCGAGCCTGTCGGGCATCGCTTCGCGCGCCGTGCGCGCTCGCTCGCGCTTCTCCTCGAGTCTGGCCTGGCGCGCGTGGTCGACAGCGACCTCGTTCACCAGCTGTTCCTGCTTTGCTACACGCCCTGCCTCAAGGGCACGTATGCCGCCCGCGCGAGCAACCTCGAAGACATTCTGGATGGCACGCTCCTGCATGCTTTTCGTCTCTTGCACGCGTCGTCGCTGGTGGATGTCGTAGGAGAGGCGCCGCTGTTCGAGCTCCTTGCTGATAGCATGGCTTTGCAGCTGGGTCTCTTTCCCTCGCGCTGTGCGCGCCTCGATGATACTCTTCCTAGCAGCATCAATGCGTGTCTTTTGATCCCGCTCGGCAGCGACCACGGTAACGCAGTGCTGCTTGTACTGCTCCGCCTCGTGCTTGAGGTACTCTTGGCGCTCCCTGCGCAACTGGCGCTCCTCTTCGCCCAGCTCGCGTCTTGCTCGCTCGACCTCGAATCGACGAACGAGGGCCTCCGTAGTTGTTTCTCGAATCAGTGCGCCCGGCGATGCCTCCGACGACGTCGTCGATGATTCCAACGAAAGCCATGGCCGGGCTAAGTTCCCACGGGCTGAGGTCGGCAGCGTCTTGCTGCTCTTGCTGCTCTTGCGGCGATGTGCAGGCCCTTTCACTTTCGCCGACTCGGCCGTAAAGTTCAAGACATCTCGACTGTGACGTCGAGTCGGCGAGACGTCTTGTACTGTTTTGGCCGCCACCTCCACCTCCTTTCTGGGCTGCAAAGTCCCGCCTCGAAGCATCGCATCCACTCTCTCGCGCAGCAGTTCGATAGGTGAGGCCAGATCCCTTGTCGCGAGCTTCATTCTGCCCACGTTGCAGTGTCCGGTACACACGTGGTCGTCCCGGCTTCCCTGGGCTAGCCTGTAGGATTTGCCCGTTCCGACGAAGCTCCCCACAAATTCGGTCGTAATCCATCCGTCTAGCGTGACGGTCAGCCAGACGCGCTTGCACAGCGGACAGAGGATCGAGCCTTCCTGAGGCGTCGGCTCATAGTAGACCCCTTTCGCGACGATGTAGAAGGTATCATCGTGCAGGTCACGACCCAGTTTCAAGCCTTCAAACTCTTCTCGAGTAAATGTCCTCTTGCCTTCCGCGATGGCAGCGGAAAGCTTTGCATTCTCGAGCCGTCGACCGAAGGGCTTCTGGTCCAGCCGTGTCCAATGCAACCCCAAGCGATCCTCAAATCCAGTAGGCTCGGGCGCCGGCGTAGGTTCGGGCGCTGGCGTAGGCTCGGGGGCTGGCACAGGCTCGGGGGCTGGCGCAGGTTTGGGCACAGGCGCAGGCGCGGCCATGTTCGGCAGAGATGCCATCAACGCGGCCACGCCACCCAACGCCCCGCCCAGCGCTTGATCGAGCATAGCTCCCATGTCTCCGAACGAAAGCTTTCCGTCGCCATCTGCATCAAACGCACGCACTGTAACTCCTGCTAGATCAGCCGGGGCCTCCCCCGAAACCTGGTCGGCTTCTAGTGCCGCTTCCAGGTCTCCTGCGGGAGGAGAACTTGACTCTGCAGGAGGAGAACTGGGCTCTTCCGAGATTCTCATCAAACGTCGTCTCGCGTTCGATACTTCCTGCGGAGAAGTCAACACGCCTGCAGCTGCAGGCGCACACGACCGGAAAAAAAGCGGGGGAAGGTCGCCGGCGGCGTCCGAAACGCTCGCTAGCATGGCAAAGACGCCGCCGGGTGTGGGAACAAAGGGCGTGTCGGACGTGAGCGAGGATGCTGTTTTCTCCTCGAATTGGTGGCCATCCTCGTTCTGCACGAATGATTCTTCCTCGTCATCGTCTGCCTCATCCTCGACTCCACGAACCCTCTCGCCTGCTCGTCGTTGCCAGCTTGCAGATGAGGAGGGAGACCGTGCCTTCACCTGTCCGTCCTCCTCCACAAAACTGTACTCATCTTCAGCCTCTGGATCAGCTTCACCACCCGCATCCGGCGCGAATTCTTCGTCGAACTCCTCCCCTAACTCCTCCCCCTCCTCCTCGGAGTCATATCTTGATCCCGAATCCGACATGGAGGGTGGTCGCCCACACCGCGGGCCCCCACTTTCGCCGGCTGTGGTGCTGCCACAACTCACAAGCAAATGGAGAACCGCACGAAAAAGTTCACCGAAGGATGCAGACGCGAAACGCCCTTACAGGTGGGAAATTTTCCATCGTCGGACCTGCAAGACCGCATCAGAGGACAGAGGAGACTTCATGTGAGAAACGTGAAGGCGAGGACATTTCTTTTCAGCGCACCTCGTCGACTGCCAACACCTCCGCCGACGACGATGAGGGCGCTCACATTTTTTGTGGTGGCTGCACTCACACGCGCGCAGCACGTCGTTGAGCTGCATGCTACGGACGGTGTCTCCTCGAACGAAGCGCTCAAGGTGTTTCAGAGCATGGGCGTAACCGCGGAGCAGGCAAACCCCTTGCTCGAGCGGGTTGCTGCAGCTGGTAAATCGGTGGTGATCCAGGGGCCGAAGGAGGCCTGCGAGAGGGCAGCAGCCGCCTTTTCGGCGGTTGGTATGCAGGCCGTTACGCGACAGCTCACAGCAGCCGACAAACCGAGCGAGTACGGCGACTCGGATGTCATCATAGCCGATGCAGCAAAGCTAGAAGAACTTGCACAGGACAAGTCTGGCGGGACACTGGTCACGTTCTACGCGCCGTGGTGTGGTCACTGCATCAAAATGGTGCCGGAATTCAAAAAGGCGGCATCGATCCTCAAGCGTCTGGGCATCAAGACCGCAGCAGTCAACAGCGACGACAATGCTGGTCTCGCGCAGAAGCTTGGCATACGTGGTTTTCCTACTGTCCGTTGGGTGTACAACGGGGCCTGGTCGGAATACAAGGCCGAGCGCACGTCGGCGGACTTGGTGGTGTTTGCCACGACCCAAGCCGCTGTGGCGAAGCTCAAAGGCGCAGCCGGCGCAGCCATCAAGGGCGCCAAGCTCGCGATGAGCAAGGTACTCTCGGGCGCCTCGGGCATGGGCAAAGCTGTCAGTCCCGGGTTGCAAGTAGGGGCGGTAGCCCCAGCATAGTCATGCTAAAGGGGAGTCAACTTTTGGAAAATATGGAAGCGCGACACAGCTGCTTTTGTCGTGAGGACTTCATAAATCCTTGCTGTGTAATTGCACGTAGTCTCACGTCCAATTGCTCACGTCACATCTGGATCACGTCGTCTCGCCCGCCCTCCAACCAAGCGTAAAACTGTACGAGTGCCTCCGTGTTTCAGAAGGTGTGCTCGCTGCTCGTTGTTTGCATCTCCTTGAAGGAATGTCCGCCACTCCGGCTCGCCGCGGCTCTGTGACCGACCCTTGTCATTCGGTCCACTTGAGGTTGTTGAGAGCGTTGGAGATCATCTGCATGCCGAGCGAGTGCGGCGTGAGGATCGACTCCGGGTGGAACTGCACGGCCGCGATGGGGAGCGACGTGTGCTGGATGGCCATCACGCAACCGTCAGTGGTGATGGCGGTCGTGCGCAGACAGGCCGGCTGTTTGGCTGGCTTCGAGTGCAGCGAGTGGTAACGGCCAACCTGGAAGGAGGTCGGCAACCCCTCGAGCAGGGGCCCACACGGCTCTTGGATGGTCACCTGTGCGGGCTTGCCGTGCTGTGGGTGGGGCAACACTCCGAGCTCGCCTCCATAATGTTCCACGATCCCCTGCAGGCCGAGGCACACCCCAAAGATGGGGAGCTTGCGTGCGAGTGCGAGATCGATGCTCACGGAGAGCCCGAAGTCGCGCGGATTGCCTGGCCCGGGCGAGAGGACGACCAGAGTTGGCTGCAGCGTGTCGAGGACCGACGGCGCGAAGCCGTTACGGAGCGTCGTGACGAGCGCGCCCGTCTGGCGCATGTAGTTGGCGAGAGTGTGAACGAACGAGTCCTGGTGGTCGACGAGCAAGATGCGCGCCGCGTTGGGCGCCCGCGGCGGCGCTGCGGGGCCCGGCAGAGTGGAGGGCGCACCGGCCGCACTCTCCGAATCATCCCGCAGCACGGCATCGCGCATCGCAGAGGCCTTGAGCTCCGTCTCACGCTCCTCGAGCTCGGGCTCCGAGTCGAAGAGGAGCGTCGCACCGGCGCGTACCTGCGGTACACCAGCATGCATGTGCTCATCATGGCGCCATTTCCCCACAGGTGACGGCGCAGGGGGCGGCTTCGCGTACCTCGGCCACGCCGTTCGCGATGCGCACGGTGCGCAAAGTGAGGCCCGTGTTCAGGTGCCCGTCGAATCCGAGCATCCCCACGGCGCCGCCGTACCAGCAGCGAGGGCTCTCCTCCATCTCCTCCAGGAATTGGATCGCCCACCTGATGAGGGAGGCAATCAGCATGCAATCAGCATAGTGGCTCGGAGGGAGATCGGACAGGAATTGGATCGCCCACCTGATGAGGGTAGCCATCAGTGCCCATCAGCATGCACTCAGAGGCAGTCAGGCAGTTCTCTCTGATGAGGGTAGCCATCAGTGCCTATCAGCATGCACTCAGAGGCAGTCAGGCAGTTCTCTCTGATGAGGGTAGCCATCA
>ENA-UOXG01001385-UOXG01001385.1-mixed-culture-metagenome-genome-assembly--contig:-NODE-1385-length-15596-cov-41.412972_pt1 | contig 15596 bp, 8 predicted proteins | sample MGYA00238159_ERZ761634 | MGnify/ENA primary metagenome ERZ761634 (study PRJEB28908, sample SAMN08776845) | mixed culture metagenome | isolation source: Freshwater growth medium | place: USA... | reverse complement strand
CAGCTCAATCGCCTGTGCGACCGCCTTTGCCGCCTCCAGCTCAATCGCCTGTGCGACCGCCTTTGCCGCCTCCAGCTCAATCGCCTGTGCGCCCGCCTTTGCCTTCGCGGCCGCCGTGGCTTTGGCTGTCTCAACCTCAGCCGCCACCTCCGCCTCTGCCTGAAGCACAAGCTGCGCCGTCTGCACTGCCCTGGCCTCAGCCGCCTGCGCCTCGGCCATCGCCCTCGCCGCCCGTACCTCCGCCTCGGCCGCCTCGGCCGCCTCGGCCGCCACGGCGCTCTCGATCTCGCGCTCCATCTCGCGCTGCTCCGCCTCGGCGCTCGCAATCTCGCGCTCCATCTCGCGCTGCTCCGCCGCGGCGCTCGCAATCTCGCGCTCCATCTCGCGCTGCTCCGCCGCGGCCTCGTCGTCAAGCGCCACAAATCTCGCATGCATCTCCTCGATTAGGATCGATCTCGTCAGAAGCCGCACCTCCGACTCGACCGTCGACAGAAGTCTCTCCCGTTCTGCTTCCGCTGATCGTAACAGCGCTGCAGCCTCTGCCTCCGCTGAGCGTACCAGTAGCAGCGCTGAAGCCTCTATAGACTCCGCTGAGCGTAGCAGCGCTGCAGCAGCCGGCGTCACCTCCGCACCGTCGCCCACCGTCGGCGTAACCGTCGGCGCCCTACCGCTGCCGCCAACCAGCGGAGCTCGGGGATCGAACTGAGCTTCTTGATTGCTTCTTGAGTGCCACAGCTCCTGCGCCTTGAGCTCGGGGATCGAAATGAGCTTCTTTTTCCCCTGGGAGCCCCCTTCGGGATCCATCTGGAGCTTGTCGAGCTTATCGACGAAGCTCGTTGACGAAGCGGGATCCCTCTGGAGCTTGTCGAGCACCTGCAGCTTCTCCTCGCACTTGCGCTTGATGGCGGCCTCCATGGTAAAGCGCCCATCCGGAGTAGGCCCATGCCTGAGCAGCTGCGTGTACTGGGTGCGAGCCTCTGCCCAATCTCCCGCCTCGAGATGCATGTTGGCGGCCGAGAGCAGATAGCTTGAGAGCTCCGTGGCGAGCGTCAAGGCGAGCGCCATGTCCGCATCGCCGTCCCTGCTCATCTGTGCATACCTCGCCCGCTCGTAGATGGTCTCCACATGCAGAGCAATGTACGCGCCGGCCGCCGTGGCATACGCTTCGTCAAAGAGCCGCGCTGCCGCGGCAGCGTCTCCTCGCCTGCTCGCCACATGCCCCTGGGCTGCAAGCGCCGCCGCGAGCGCTCTGGCCGACTGGGACGCAAGGGACGGCGGCGCAGCAGCATCGCTCTCGGCCATCGTCCTCGTCTCCGGCGTCGCCGGCGTCGGCGAAATCGGCAGTGGCGTGAGGGTCGTGGCGTGGAATTCGCCGCTTGCGTGGCGGTGGCGGCGTGGCGGCGGCGGCGGCATCGGGGCCGTGTGGAACGCAGGGGACGGTGCAGCCTGCCCCGATGCAGAGGGGAAGGGCAGGGCGCCGTGGTGAGCACATGCATGCATGAACGCAGGGGACGGTGCAGCCTGCCCCGATGCAGCGATACACCGTGAAGGGGACGGTGCAGCATCGGGCGACGTCGGCGTTGGCGTCAGCGTCTGCGTTAGTGTCGGCGTCAGCGTCGGCGTTGGCGTCGACGTCGGCGTGGTGATGCCGCGAGGCGGTGGCGGTGGTGCGGCGTGAAAGTGGCGATTCCGTGGCGGAGGCGACGGCATGACGGCGGCGGCCGACGGCAGCAAGCTGGCACCTTCATGCGTCACAGGCTCAGAACGGAGCGTTAACTGACCCGAAGTGGTATGGTTTGCGGCTTGATTTTCGTAGCGCTCAATCGTTTTCGCGAGCGCTTCGTGCAGCGCCAGGCACCGGGCAAGGTGCTCACGGTCGTGCACATGCACATGTACCCACGGATTACAACGAACCGCCTTGGACTCGAGGAAGTAACGGAGCGATGACATGGCCGCGCGTAGCGAGGGGCTGCCAAGACGAGAATCAACGTGCAGACGGGATAGGCGACCTTAATCAAACGTAACCATGGGTGGAGGAGAGGCGCTCGCGCTCGGACAGAATCGCGAGGATGCGCACTATGTTTCAGCCAAGAGCTCTGCATTCCTCTCAGCATCCGAGTCCATGAGGGCGTTGAAGAGCTTCACGGTCCTCCGGAAGTCTGTGATCTTGAGGGGGTCGATTGCCTCGGCGGGTGCACCATCGGTCGATTCCTCCGAATCGGAGGACTGCACGCCGCCCATGAGCGTTACCGTTGCCTCGTGCCACGTGGGTGGATTGCACGAAAGAAATGCTTCGGAATCGAGCATGCAATGCACACGCGGATGCTCTTCAACACAACGCGCAGTCCTCCGGACCCCCAAGCACGAGGCCCACAGTCACATGGACGGAGATGTCACCGACGGGGCCGTCTACGACAACACAAGTCACGAAATCAGTCACAATCGATGGTAGATATGTGTATGCTTGGCTACCATAGCGTGTGCGCGGTCCTTAGCGCTGCCCGGGGGTCTGAGGGCCGGCCCTGTGCCCAGCCGGCCTCCTGCACCATATCTTCGCAAACTTCGCTTCCGGCGCTCCTCCTCGGCAATACGGCGCTAATACGGCGCGCGGCGCTCCCGGCCGTTTTCCCACAGGGGGCTAACTTTCCTACGTAGCATATAACGTAAAGAACAACCGAACGCGCAAATTGATCATGCTACTACCATTTACTACTCGTACGATACTGTATATACGGGCTTAATACGGGCTACTTCGATCTACAGGGTACGTGGCTTAGGCGCTACAACCCTACTACGACAACTACTATGTGTATTGCCGTGCGCCATCGCATGCTATACATGCTCTAATTCATCAAACGCCAAGCCAGAATCCAACTCTTGCGCCCGGCAGACGTCTATATCCACGACCCGCCGCTGGGCTCGACCGACGACGCGCCCGTGCACATTTCCGCCCGCCTCAGCCCTCACGGTTCCCCGTCACTCGCGCCCTGGCCGCCCACACCACCTTCCTTGCGGCGGGCAGCAGCTGCAACCCACTGAGCGAATTCCGACGCACTTGGTGGCGTCCAGGTGATTTCCGAGGCGCATTCCTGCTCTTTGAGCTTTGCAGCCTCGTGCCCGACGCTCGGCCGGCGAGTTAGTCGCTCGACGGACGCCTGCTGTTCGCTGCTAAGCTTTCGACGAGACTGGTGGGCTCTGGAGCTGTCGGCCGAGTGGAGGCGAGCGATTGAACGACTTTGGCTACCATGCCACGCGACATGTTGCACGACCAGAGGGAGAGTCTGCTTAGCGACGGTGTTCCTGAACCGATCGCGGTCCGCCTGAAAACGGAGGAGTGGGAGCGTGAGTGAGCGCGACTTGCAGTCACGAGTGCAGGGTGATTCGAAATGTCCTGTCGCGCGCCTCCTTCTCCCACTTTGTGCGCGCATCGCCAAGAGGGGCATCGCGCCTGCTGTACTCTGCTGCTGGTGCTGACGCCGACTGCGAGGTGGCGGGTTGCATGTGGACTGCCGCTCAGGGAGCGGAGCTAATCAACGGAGGTGGACTCGGTGTGGAGCAAAATCGAAATCGTTGAGCTAATCGAAAGGGACTGAGTTGATAGGAGACGCGTGCCCGATTTGGGAGACACGAAAATGATTTTTTTATGAACGACATTTCGCTTCTTCGTTCGGCATGTATTTCTCAATATGAAAAAAACAGGTTCACGAAAGCTCTCGTGTCGCTACCCCTCTTGGTGGTTTGAAGGAACTTTTGAAGGTGCAGTTACTATGTTACTTTGAAGGGCGAGACGATTCCGAGTGCGAGCGGATGATTTCGAGTGCATGAGAACCGAGCCCGAGCATGTGTTAGATGGTGTGAACGAGGAGGAGGCAGCCTGTGGTGGTTATAACTTAAGGTATCCCGAAAAACAATAGAACGAGATACGCCGATGATTCAGGCCGACACATGCTGGGTGAGACTGGCCTGATTAATCGGCGGTTCGACGCTCATGTTCGACGCTATTGAGATCACTCGTTCAAAGACCTCGCTCTCAGTTCTTGCTCTCAGTTCCTGAAGCTGCCTCTCGTCCTACTACGATCAGTTCCACTCCGCGTGCGTCGCGTCGTCCACACCACATTGGAGAGCGCGGACAGATCTCTCTAATCTCTCATCTCTTCTCCTGACGAGATCAGCAAACGGAGCAGCGCCGCGAGATGGCCCGCGTCCCTCAGGTCTTTGGCGAGCGAGTGGCCCAGCCCCGCGTGCACGCGCACCGAGACGGTCGGCTGGCGTCTGCCTCTCTGCCCCAGGCCTTGGGCCGTGCACTCCAAGAATCGCTCCGAGGCCATCGCCATGGCCTCGCGCAGCAGACTCGCCTCGAGCACGTCAGAGGGTGCGTCCTCGCCGACATGCACCTCGATCACAGGCTGGATCACGGGCTGGGTGGGGGGCGTCAGCAGAGAGCAACGTCGGTGCCAGCACGCAAAGGCAGACTCGGTCGGCACGCCCGCCTCACGCGCCTCCGCCTGAAGCTCTGCGAGTGGATCATCGAAGAACATGTACGGCAAGGCCAGCGCCGCGCGATGGGTGGGGTGTACGAAGATCTGCGGACCAAATGCGAGGATGCCAGCTGCACCAACGGCAAGGCCCGCGCGGACGGCAGCATAGCCTCCCATCGATGCTCCTACGGTGAGCACCCGCACAGGCTGCAGCAGGGCGATCTCGGCCTCCAGATGCGACAGTAGAGAGTCGAAAGCGTCGGTAGTCTCGGGCTGCTGGACTGTGGGCGTACATGCGCGCAAGCCAGCTCGCATGCACACTTGCGTGCACGCTGCCCAGGCAGCGAGTGGAGTGCCTCGGGTCTTGCCTCGCAGGTACCACCGCTGTAGGGGATCTGATCGACGCCAACAGCAAAGACAACAGGTGGCGCTAATGGTTGAGAAGGAGAGGCCGAAGTGGAGTGGTCGGGCGGGACAGGTCGTAGTGGTTCAGGGTCTCGTCCGGACAGGCGTCAGGAGCAGCTGGCATCGGCAAACACACCTCGCACGAAGAGTGCCGACGCGCCGATGCGCTCGCAGACACCCACAAATTCGTACATGCCGACATGCCCCATTCCGTACGCAAGTCCGCCGAAGCTGATGATTAGCGTGCGCTCCTCGCCCAGGCTGGTGGGACCGAGACTACCTGTCCCGTCGTAGCCTGAGTAGACGCGCCTGAAGTCGTGCGCGTCGAATGCGCGTGTGGCGAGATTTCGGACTTTTTCCGCGTCTGGTGCGTGTGCATGTGCGCGTGGGTCGGGCAGCATGTCTTCTCGCAACAGGTCGAGCAGTCCGAGCCTTCGACGCAGCTCCTTGACTGAAAGAGTGGCCTCGAGCTCGCCGAGCATGGTGACAGGAGGGCGCGTGCCGTCGAAGCCGGCTGCCCGAAAGTATGCCTCGAGATCGACTCCGTCGTCGCTGGTGCTCATTTCAATCGCCTTCACTGCGCGAGAATTGCAGTCGTTGTCCTCTGAGATATTCTGAGTGCGCCATCGAAATGGACTCGTGTGAACCATGTCAATTGTATTTCCTAATGAACGGCCAGGTCATGCCAGGTCATCGCGCACCGTACTCCTCCGGAACGACGCTTTTGGAAATTCATTCTTCCGAAAGCTTAAGACGAGACAAGGAAAAAGTATAAGTTCGAAATGTTAGTCGAGGCCGTGCTTGCAGAAGGCTGATTACTAGTACATGGGTGGGAAAGTGACTCGCAGGATCTCCGTGATAAAGACCGGGACTTCCTAAGGTGGCGGTAGCCAACTCGTCAGAATCCCGCGTTCACCTCAGATTTCGCAACCTCGACGAATGCGCGGTAGATCTCCGTCCACCGCGGCAGTCATTGCGGTGCTACTCTTTCGTGGCGCCTGCGCGCTGCCATGCCGGGCTGCCCTACCGACCTCACGGCGAACAGCGGTACGTCCAAGAATGAGTGGCGAGCCGGAGGGAAAGCCCGCGACACTGACGTTAGTGAGGCACGGGCAAAGTGAGTGGAACCTGGCCAACCGTTTCACGGGCTGGGTCGATGTTGACTTGACGGCGCGCGGCATCGCAGAGGCGCGTGAGGCCGGTCGCGCTCTCAAGGCCGATGGCGCACAGTTCGACCTGGTGGTCACGTCGAGTCTGCGCCGTGCTGTGCGCACCTCGTGCCTCTTGCTGTCCGGTGTCTCCACTTGTTGGGTGCCCATGCTGAAGGACGTGCGGCTCAACGAGCAGCATTCTGGCGCGATGACCGGCCGAAACAAGGTCGAGCTTGCCAACGAATACGGACAAGAGTTGGTGATGCAGTGGCGGCGTGGCTTTGATGTACCGCCGCCGCCCATCTCGATCAAAGCTCCGCTGCAACGCACCATTTGCGAGGACGAGCGGTACCGGCGCCAGCAGGCAAGCAGCAGCGGTGCGAGCGGCGGACCGAGCTACGACGTGCTCGTGCCCAATGGCGAGTCCTTCCGCGACTGCCTGGAGCGCGTGAGGGCCGTGTGGGAAGATACGCTGCGACCCTCGCTCCATGCCGGCAAGAATGTCCTGGTGGTCTCGCATGGCAACACGCTGCGCGCGCTGATCAAGCTGGTCGATGGAGTGGGCGATGGCGACGCTTTTCACCTCGACATGCCGACCGCCTGCCCGCTGGTCTATCAGTTGGACGCGCATGGCATCGTCCAAGGCGGCCCGCATGGGACTTGGGGCGATTCTAGCGTCCGACGTAACGGCCGTTTCTTATACGATGATGAACGCGTGGTGCAAGCGCAGCAGATGATGCGGTCACAGGTGCTGCGCAACATTGCTGTCTCGACCATCACCTCGTCCAACTCGTCCAGCTCGATTTCGATCTGCGACGCCTGGTCGGAGGACGGCGTCTCTTCCACACGCGTCGCGGTGGGCGAGGCTGGGGAGGATTTCAACGTTCGCACTTTGGGAAAACCCGAGCGCCAACCGGTCGCGCAGGCGGAGGAGGGCTTCCAGGCTATCTTTGGCGAGGACATCGTCAAGTCGGGCCCGGGCCTGGAGGCGCAGCTCACGCCGGCGACGCCGGCGACGCTGGAGGCGCCCTCATACGTGCCGTTCGCGGGCCGTGAGAGCGATGCACTCTCGTCCGAGCTGTCAGCGCAGGCAAGCCTCGAGCTTGCCAACTTTGCATACCAGATTACTGGAGATCCACAGAAGAGATGGGATGACAGGAGGCTTATCGGAGATTACCGGAGACTTGGTGGGGCGGGGGGGCTAAAGCTGCGGCAGCGCCAGCAGGCTGCGCAGGACACCTCGGCACCGCCACGCGAGCGCGAGCCACGCTGCAGCCTCATCCTCCTCCGGCACGGGTACTCGGAGTGGAACGAGGCGAATCTGTTCACAGGATGGGCCGATCCTCCGCTGACGAGCCGCGGCCGAGATGAGGCGCGCCTGGCAGGGTCCCTTTTGCGAGCGGCTGGGATTGGGCGCATCGAGCGCGTCTACTCGTCTCTGCACGAGCGTGCGATCAAGACTGCTTGGCTACTCCTCGATGAGATGGAGCTGCAGTGGGTGCTCCTGATTGCCTCTGATGGCCTCTGGTTGTGCTCCTTGATGAGATGGAGTTGCAGTAGGGCCTCTCTGAGTGCCTCCGATTGCCACTGATAGCCACTGATTGCGTCCCTCATCAGGTGGGTGCCACTCTCGTACACGTGGCGGCTCAACGAGCGCCACTACGGCGCGCTCACCGGCCGCAACAAGCGCGACTGCTCGCAGGAGTATGGGCTGGCGCAGGTGCAGCGCTGGCGGCGGTCGGTGAATGAGCCGCCGCCTCCGATGGACGCAGGGGCAGCAGCGGCCTTGCTTGACGAGCGCGCGTACCGCGACGTGCCAAAGCCACTCGCAGAGTCGTTGGACCAGTGCGCGGAGCGGCTGCGGCCGTTTTTGGAAGTGGAGCTGACCGCGGCCATGCGCAAGGCCGTGGACGAGTGTGGCTTCGTTGCCGAGCAGGAGGGGCTGCCGGTCGAGGTGCCGACGTTTGTAGTCTCGGCGAGTGAGAATGTGCTGCGCGCGCTTGTGCGCGAGCTGGAAGAGCTGAGCGACGACGAGACACCGCTGATCGACGTTCCGCACGCGACGCCGCTCGTGTACCGTCTCGACTCGGCGCTGCGGCCCCTACCCTCCGCGCTTGCGAAGAGTCCACTGCGGAAGGGTTGGTACATGGCCGACCCCGAACGCATCGCCGCCTCGCAGAAGAGTATCCGGGAGGAAGTCGATTGCCGGTTGAATGATGTGCCATGCAAAGTGGATGAGGAGGACGAGGAGACGTGCTTCGTCAACAGTGCTGCGTCAACAGAGTGGGCCTGCGGTTTGTAGAACGGTTTGTAGCGTAGTGGCGGTGTGAGCGCGTCGTGGCGGTGTGAGCGCGTCAAACCGCGAATTTGCGAATGGCACTGGACTTGCACGTACGTTCGATGACGTCGCAGCGGCAACGCCGAGACGGCTGCGCTCCGGCGTTGGAGTTAGAAAAAGTACCATACTCTAGCATGACCAGTAGTCAGTACCGTAGCGGGATCGCGAGGTCCGGTACCGCAGCAGGAGAGCAGGTACAGCCCCATATTACAGTATGGCATGCGCCGATGCAGCTACCGAGTACCGTACCGCCGACTTGACGGGAGTCTAAGTGAATGCCGTACGCCATCGCATGCTACATGCTCTAATCACTGACCCGGTTCGCACTAAACGCCAAGCCAGAATCCTAACTCTTGCGCCCGGCAGACGTCTATTTCCACGACCCGCCGCTGGGCTCGACCGACGACGCGCCCGTGCACATTTCCGCCCGCCTCAGCCCTCACGGTTCCCCGTCACTCGCGCCCTGGCCGCCCACACCACCTTCCTTGCGGCGGGCAGCAGCTGCAACCCACTGAGCGAATTCCGACGCACTTGGTGGCGTCCAGGTGATTTCCGAGGCGCATTCCTGCTCTTTGAGCTTTGCAGCCTCGTGCCCGACGCTCGGCCGGCGAGTTAGTCGCTCGACGGACGCCTGCTGTTCGCTGCTAAGCTTTCGACGAGACTGGTGGGCTCTGGAGCTGTCGGCCGAGTGGAGGCGAGCGATTGAACGACTTTGGCTACCATGCCACGCGACATGTTGCACGACCAGAGGGAGAGTCTGCTTAGCGACGGTGTTCCTGAACCGATCGCGGTCCGCCTGAAAACGGAGGAGTGGGAGCGTGAGTGTGCGCGTGCGTCGCGCAGTGCAGGGTCATTCGAAACGCCCTGTCGCGCGTCTCCTTCTCCCACTTTGTGCGCGAATCGCCAAGAGGGGCATCGCGCCTGCTGTACCCTGCTGCTGGTGCTGACGCCGACTTCGAGGTGACGGGTTGCATGTGGACGGACTACTGCTCAGGATACGGGGTTGATCTCATTGATGCGGGACTCCAGACTTTAGCGTTAATAGGAGACGCGTTGCCCGATTTAGATGCCCGTTTTAGTGGGGTAATTTTCGCTTCGGGGAGCTTTTTTCGGCATGTATTTCTCATAATTTGAAAAAACTGGGTGAGACTGCCCTGATTCATCGGCGGATTGGCTCTTTTGAGCGGGCGGCGCTTTTGAGATCACTCGTTCAAACTACACTAAGTCCTCGCTCTCAGTCAGTCAGCTCTCAGTTCTCGATTCCTAAACCCTATCGCTATCCATTTGATCATGTATCCGTCTTTTATCGCGTCCTATGGGCGAAGTCCATGCGCCTTGCGCCACGCCACAATGATGTTGAAACCCCATATAGGGAAACTACCTGACGTGAGTCCTTGATACCCTCCGCCCAAGGTCAAAATCTCGCGCAGCGCGCGCACGCGCTGTGCGCGTCTATGTGTAGACGACGCCGTACCGTAAAACTAAATCGTACCCCCGGCGACTGAGGGAACAACATAGTCCTATCGAGACCCGGTAGGACCTCTTCCTTTGCCCGCTTTCCGCACGGCTACCCTCTCTCGTCCATATCGGACGGACGCACAGTGCACCCTTAGTTTGGGGATCCACCGCAACAAGTATCTTCGGATAGACCGGTAGATATCACCGGCAGGATTGTCCTCAGCCTCCCATGCAGCATGCACCACACAGGCTCCCCTCCACAAGGGCCCTCTCGCTCCAGGGTGCCAGCGCGCCTCTGCAAGCGCCAGCTCAGAGCGTGTGCGTCATCACCGCCTCGATGCGGCGCGGCTTCTTCGCCGGCGCAGCGAGCGTGTCTGAGGACGGCGGTGCCGCCTCGGTGGTGGCGCACTCGACCTGACGAAACTCGGCAGTGCCCGCGGACGGCTCCACGGACTCGTCCACCTCGTCCACCTCCGCCGCCGCCGCTGCAGATGCGGCCGGCGCCGGCGGCAGCAAGGGCGGCGCGAGTGACGACGAGTCCACGCCATCGAGCGTGTGCGTCATGATGGCCTGCACGCGGCGCGCCTTCTTGAGTGGTGGTTCGGCCGAGGCAGCCTCCGTGCCATCGGCAGCCGCCTCGCGGGCGCGCACACCCGTGGCGGCTGGCTCGGCGGCAGTGCCGTCGGGCACGAGGCCGCCCGCGCCTGGCGCGGGGGCCGAAGCATCTGCGGCGGCGGTGGCGGCGGCAGCCTCCAGTTTCACAGCCTCTAATTTCACCGCAGGTGCCGGCATCGCGTCGGCGGTCGCGAGAGGCGTGGAGGCAGCAGCTGGCGCCGGTGAGGGGCCGGGAGCGGGACCGGGGGTCGCCATTGCCACTGCTGCCGCTTGCTTGGCGATTGGCGCCGTCTTGGGCAGCATGTGGCCTGGGTAGCGGTCGCGGGCGAGCGGCTTGCCGAGCGCTCGCGGTTTGAAGCGCACGATAGTGCAATAGCCGTCCATCGAGGAGGCGAGGAGGCCGTGGCCGTCGGGGAACCACGCGAGATCGGTGAGCGGCGCGTAGTGCGTGTGGCTCGCTATCAACACAGGCTCACGCGCCATTGAGTCGTACACGACGATCGAGTCGAGCGTGGCCACCGCCCAGAGCATACGGTATGGCAAAGCACGCATCCAGCCGACGCCTGCACCGCCATCTCCGCTCAGTACGGCGCTCACGCCCCCGCCATTCGTGTCCGCTGCGGCACCTGCCGAGGCGACGTTGCTCGGGGGCGCGGCGTTGGCAGCGGCGCCGTTGGCTGCGGCGGCGCCTACGGCGTTGGCGTCGGCAGCATGCTCAAAGAGGACGGGGCAGCAGCGTACGGCGATCACGGCCTTGTCGGGCGAGGGCAGGTGCGCGCACGGCGCGGAGTTGCTGAGCGCGAGGCTCGCGCGTGAGAAGACGTAGGTCGTCGGGCGCGCCGCTGCCGCCACCCCCCCCTCAAAGTACTGGCCGCTCGGAATGAGTAAGAAGGCACCATCTGGCGACCAGGAGAGGCGCCGGTAAAAGGAACCGGTCTCGTCGCAGAAGAGGTCGGTGGGCTTGGGCGGCTTGACCTTGGTCGGCTTGAGCGGTGCGGCCACCTCGGCGGAGGCGGCGGGCGCGAGGGCAGTGGAGCATGAGGATGTTGCTTCCGTGGGCGCAGGCGCCGCAACTGCTGCCGGCGACGACTTTGCCGCAGCGTCGCAGAAGGCGTCCTCCGCGGCGGCACCATCGGTGGACTCGACGCTCGCCTTGAGCGCGCCGTCATCCTTGGCGCCCGCCACCGACGGCGCCTTTGCGCTGCCAGCGGCCGCCGCGGGCAGCGCCGATTGCGTGCGCTTGGCGAGGATCGTGTGGGGGCAGAAGGACGCCACATCCCCCTTGGTGGCCACGGCGGCCGTCGCCTCGTCGTCGGCCGCCTCGTCCTTGGCTGCGCCCTTCTTCTTGCCCTTCTTGATGGCGGGGAGCTGCGCCCGCTCGCTCGCGTACACGTGCGCGGTGCGGTCTTGCGAAATCGACACGATGAACTCGTCCGCCGGGTCCCACGCCACACCCTGCACGTACCCAGTGTGTCCGCCGTTGTGCTCTGTTATTGTCTGCTGCGCCTTGCCCTTGCCCACGTTCCACACGATGCTCGTGCCGTCGACGCATCCCGAAAAGAGCGCATCGGCGCGCGGCGACCACGCGAGGTCGTACACGTCCGCGCAGTGCCCGCGCAGCATACAAACTATCGACCATTCCTTTTGCTGTTGCTGCAATGACGCCGCCGCCGGTTCGCCGAAGGCGGGAGCGCCGCGCACGCCGCGCTCGCGCTCGCGCCAGAGGACGATGACGCTGTCGTCGCCAGCGGACGCGAGCGTCACGCCGAGTGGGCAGAAGCGCACCACGTTCACCGTCTTCGAGTGGTGCTCGAGCGACTGTACGAAGTTGATGAGCATGGAGTCGCCTTTGCGCGGGAGGCGCCAGAGGCGCACCTCATTGTCGTTCCCCGCGGTAGCGATGAGCGACGTCGTGGGCGACACGTCCACGGACTGGATGGGCTCGCGCGCGTGCCACGCGATCTGCGGCACGTCGACGAGCACCGAGGAGGCATGAATCATTGCTGCCACACTGTTTTGGCGCGAATATCAAATCTACTCGCGAATTGCGCAGTGCGTGCACTCACCGCACAAATGCGGAGTCTCGGATCGGAAACGGACACATTATTTGGCTGAACGAGAGAGTGGATTTCACACCTTCTCTTCCGAAAATGTCTATTCACAGTATGGTCGATGGCGAAGATGGGGTCGCGCTGTCCGACGACCTCATTTTCGATCCGCAGAGTGAGATCGACCGCCTCATGGCACACACGGCCTCATCAACCATCGAGCTGCGTCTCGAGAGGCTCGAAAGAGTTCCTGGTGTTCGTGCCGTGCTCTGTCTGGACGAGCAAAGTGGTGGAATCATTTATAAGTGCCCAGAGTCCTTTTCGGATTTCGAGGCCGCTCGGCACGCACTGCCGCTGCTCGAGCTATCACGGCGCTTCCGATCAACCGTCGCCAGCCTCTTGCCTAACGACGACGGACCTGTGCTGCTCAGCGTGCGCACACGACACACTGAGTACGTGCTATGCCCCGATGCGCTGCACAAGATGGCCGTGTGCGTGGTTCAGGGCCTCACTCCAGACGCTGGAGAAGACGCCGTCACCGCACTTGCGCTACGGCAGCTGCGCATCTGGGAGCGTACGCGCATTGGGGCGAGCGACCAGACGATTGATTGGCTTTTTGGCAACGCGGACGAGTGATACTGTGATAGTACTCAATAGGGACCTACTTTTAACTTTAGAAAAACCTAACTTTACCAGCCCCGCGGCATGTCACTCTGATCTCAGTCTGTTCTGTGGAGTTCTGATCCAGTCCAGCACGGCTGCAGGCCGTTCAATTGGAAATCTTCTTGTATGTGTGCTGAATATAAACTATAAACGAATACCGCCGTACGGTCAACTAGTACGCTAGGTGAGGACAACGTAGAGCTAAACACGGTCAGGCTACAGTCCCACGCGGCGGCGCGAGGCCGCCACGTACTCTCTAGTCGCCTGCCGCTGGGCGTCGCGCTCGTTCAGCTCCGAAGCCTCCTGTGAAGCCCTGCCTGAAGCCTGACGGGCGACACGACCAGAATCTACAAGGCCGAACCTCTCCGGGTACAAGTAGCCCGTCGGCACGGTCTTGAGCGGGTAGCCGCGATGGAGCAGGTGGCCTTCGAAGCCCAGGGCAGAGCCAGGGTAGAGACCATGCTCGGCGACCTGGGCGGCCTGTGCCATGGCGGCGACCTCTTCAACGGTCGCAGTTGGCGGCAGCTCCTCGAGATGCGTCTGCAGCTCGAGAGCGATCTGACGAACCTCGTGCAACGCAACATGCAGCCGCTCGGCCGAACCGCTCTCGCCGCCGCCGCCGCTCTCGCCGCCGCCGCCGCTCTCGCCGCCGCCGCCTCGCTCACGACTGCCGCCTCGCTTGCCGCCGCCGCTCTCGCCGCCGCCGCCTCGCTCGCGGCTGCCGCCTCGCTCGCCGTGCGCCGGCTTGGAGCGCGCACGCGCCACTTTCCTCGAGGGCGCCGGGCTGGGCGCAGGGCTCTCCCTCGTTGGAGAGGGGCTCTCTCGGTGGACGCGATCCCACAGGCTGCTGATTAGATCCTCACGCTCCTTCTGCGCAGCTGCAACACGTGCGTCCTCGAGCTGCTTGGGCGTCTTCTGCCCTGGCAGCCGTTGCCCTTTGGGCATCGGCTTGCGCTTGAGCGTCTCGGGCAGCACGCCTGTGCGCAGGTAAAAGTGCGCCGCACCGTACTTGGGATCGGTGCCGATGCGCTGCTGGTGTTCAAGGAGGGCGCGACGGTCGCGTCCGATGTCGCCAGCGGCGGACGTGTCCCCCCGCGGCCCGCGACTGAGGTGGGGGCTGGCAGACGAGGGGCGGCCAGAGAGTCCGAGGAGGATGGTGGGTCGGCCGCTTGGCGCCGATGGCGGCCGCATCGGCGTTGGCGGGGCCGCTGGCGAGGCCGCTGACGCATCCACGTCGTCCGGCGCGTCGTCCTCGTGCGTGCTCTCATCGGCATCAGACGCGCCCTCGTCTGGTGCAGGCACAGCGAACTGCGCGAGGGGTGCAGCCCACGCGTTCGGCACGAGCGGCTGCGACATGCTCCGGAGCATGACCCGGTTGAGCGTCGTGGCTTGACTGCGGAGCTGCTCCACGGCCGCAAAGCAAGGATGATGCGGCCCGGGCGGAAGCAGCTGCGCGCGGGCCCCCGCAGAACTCGGCCGCGGTTGATGTCGAGCCGCGGCTGCTGGGACCTGGGTTCTCAAAGCGCTCTGACTGCTGCTCGCGGCCAGAGCCACGTCCGACCTCGTGAGCTGCCACAGGGCCACCGGCGACGCAGCCACCATTTTGACGTTAGGAGTCATGAGCTGAACCGTGCCGCACTGCTGGTTGAGGAGCCGATGGCGCTCTGGGACGAGCCGGGGCGGGCTCGGCCTGCTCCCGACCGCCATTGTTGTGAATGGAGAAACCGTGGAAACTGCCGGTGCTTGAAAAAAGCTAAAAGGGGCCCCCGGGGTCTCCTGCGGAGGCGGGGGGGGCAAGGGGCGCGCGTATTGCGCGGAGCGCCCCCCACCTGAAAAAAGGGACGGAGCCCCCACCTGAAAAAAATTAGGAAAATGAAAAGCGTCGGAGATCCGCACATCCGCTCCTCGAAAACGTCGGGTCAGCTCAGAACAACTGGTGAAGCTCGCCGCCGAGAACATGCCACGGCACCTCTTGAAAGGACATGTCAGACATGTATCACGTTTGGGCACGCACCCGTGGACCCGAGGCGCGTTACATCTTACAACCCCGGCACCTATTGATTGACCCCTTTAAGCACAGGCTCTGATGCCGGCGTGGTGGCCGTCGCGAGCGCCGCTGTCGCCAGCCGCGCCGCCTGGCGGAGCATCGTCACGATGGCCTCCGGGCGGCCGACGCCCGCCTCGAGCGCCACCTTGCGATCAGCCGCCTCGCGCAGCAGCACGTCGCAGCTCTCCCTGGCGACCAGATGCCAGACCGTCGTCGACGCCGTCTGGCCGATTCGGGCGACGCGCGCGGCCGCTTGCTCCTCGAGGAGCGCCGAGTTGAGCACGTCGACGAACACGACGTGCTGTGCGCACGTGAGCGTCAGGCCGGCAGCGCTCTGGCCTGCATCCAGGAGCATCACACGGCATCGGGCGTCGTCAGATAAGTCATCGGGCG
>ENA-UOXG01001383-UOXG01001383.1-mixed-culture-metagenome-genome-assembly--contig:-NODE-1383-length-15603-cov-35.680538_pt1 | contig 15603 bp, 8 predicted proteins | sample MGYA00238159_ERZ761634 | MGnify/ENA primary metagenome ERZ761634 (study PRJEB28908, sample SAMN08776845) | mixed culture metagenome | isolation source: Freshwater growth medium | place: USA... | reverse complement strand
CTAGCCATCGCCTGCCGCTGACCCCTGTTCTTCTGCCTGCTGCGCTCCATGGCTGAACTGAACTGAACTGAACTGAACTGAACTGAACTTTTAGCTAAAGCGCCGTCGTGAGAAGTTTGGAGCCCTGGACCATTTTTCGAAGTGCTCGCTCGACCAGACCGAAGGGGCAGCGAGCCCTTTGACCAGACGGCCGCGAGTGGCACTCGAGCGGCGCCGCGATCGGTCGCCATCGGAGATGAAGGTCGGCGGCAGCACTCCACGTGAGCGGGAGCCGCTCTCCAGCGGCCAGGTCACGCCGAGTAGCCCACGCACGTTGAGTTCGCCCAGCCAAGGACCGCTGAGCTCGCACAACGCCGTGTCCTCTTCCGGCGCAAGGCTTTGGGCTCCGCCGCTGCCTCCACCGATCAACCAGCCGGAGCTGATCAGCCCACGTTTTATCAGCCCACGGCAGAAAAGCATGCGCAGCCCGCGCAGCCCGCGTTCGCCCCGGCAGGTGTACACGGAGCCCAGTGATCGCGAGCGCAAACGGGATAGCCGTCCTTCGACCCTGCGGCGTCAGAACTCACGTGACCAACTCGTTCGCATCGCAGCGCCGAGCACCGCCGACTTCAAGGAAGCGGGAGGGATGCGGTCGGCGCCGACGGTGCCAAAGGCACCTTCGCTCGCGGAAGGCACTCCACCTCTCTCGCGCCGCTACGCCGAGCAGCTCGCACAACGGGCGGGCGCGTGCAGCGAGAAGCGTCGCGAAAAGGCCGCTGGGGTTGCCGCCGCGGTGGAAGGGCGTCCTGCCGGCGGTGCAGACGCGACGCGCAGCCCTCCGCGACTCCGGGAGTCGGCGTCGCGCGTCCTCGCGGTGGCCAACGCGGCGGCGCAAGCCGCAAAAGAATATCCTTCAGTGGCCTACGCAACGACGGCGGCCGCCATCTCACGGCAGCAGGGGATCGTGCGGCAGCAGGTGCACACTCGCGTGCATACCGTGGTGCCCCCCAAGGACGAGGCGTCTGCGAACGGTGGCGGCCTGAAGAGCTTCGCAGCGCTCCGTGCGGCGGCTGACGCGCACGCGTCGGCGCTGGCCGAGAAGGCGGCGACGAGCGCGGCGGCCAAGTGGGAGCGCGTGCTCAATGAGGTGTCGCCCTCGATGAACGAGCATGACCGGCGCGTCGAGGAGGAGCGGATGCGCCGCGCGCGCCAACGCGCCGACTTTCTGCTGCAGCGCGCCGAGGAGGAGCAAGTTCGTGCCGAGATCCCTGATGACCACTGATGACCTCTGATGACCACTGATGACCACTGATGACCCTGATGACCCCTGATGACCCCTGATGACATCTGATGACATCCCTCATCAGATTCGTGCCGAGATCTACGCGCTCAACCGGCTGATGCGCCGGCGAGAGCAGCTGCGCTTCGAGCAGTACGTCAAGGTGAAGAAACTGAGCAAGGAGCGCGCGCATGCAATGCGCCTGTTGGCCAAGGAAAGGTCGAGGACACCCTCGCCCAGCTGCCGGCTGCCCTCGCAATTCGTATTCGATGAGAGCATCTGCAAGAGCCGTCTCGCCCAGTTGCTCGGCGCTGTCACGGGCGCCGACGAGATCGAGGAGCACGAGCGCGAGGAGGCGGTCGCGGAGGCGGTGGAGCACCTCATTGCCAATATCGAGATACGGAGTCTGCTTGAGGAGGAGGTGCTCGCGCGCGTCGACGCGGCCATCGACGCCGTGGCGGGCGCCGGCGCGGCCACTGAAAGTGAGGTTGGTTCGGCTTTCAGTGGCCGCTCTTCGCCAACAATGGCTGTGGGGCCGCGCCGGCACGCGTGGCAATCAACTTCCGGTGCGAGTGCCGGTGGGGCGCCCCACGTGAGTGGATACCAGCCTGCAGCCGTGCAGGCTGCAACGCTTGCGTCGTCGGCGGGCCAACGGTGGACTGGCTGGCACGAGCTTGGCACGGATGCGCCGGCTCTGGCCGCGTCGACGATGCCACCGGCTCTGGCCGCGTCGACGATGCCAGCAGCCTCCGCGGATGCCGTGGTGGCGCTCCGGCTGCCCTCGTTTGGCCGCGCCGGCACCGCGCCCGACATGGCGTCTCCTCTCGCGAGCGCGGCGATCGGCGCCATGTCGGCGCGGGTGCGCCTCGAGATCGAGTCGACGCTCGCGAGATCGAGTCGTGATCGCCTCGAGATCGAGTCGACGCTGCACCAGTCGCGCAACCTCTTTCGTGCGGCCACAGGCGGAGCAACGCCGCAGCTCCACGGCAGCAGCGCCCTTCCCCATGGCTTTTTCGAGCGCGCGGCCGTGTACGGCGCCATGACTGGCGCGCTCACGAGCCGCTCGAACTTGGACAGGCAGTACGTAGAGTCCAGCGTATTGCGGCACGAGCGGCGGCCCCCCACGAATGCGAACGCGCCGGACCTGTCGACCCTGAGCTCGTCAGCCATGTCCTCGTCACGATCGGCGGTCGTTCCTATGGGCGCATCGCCCTCGCTCTGCGCGAACGCGTTCGGTCCGTCGAGAAGGTTCCATCGCGAGGACGAGCCGCCATCGCAGGTACTGCCTCCCACGACGGCGCTCCCGCTGTCAGCCTCGCCGGCCCTGGCCCAGTCAGGCTCACAGCCGACACCATCGGTGCATGGGCCCACGCGCGCGCCGCTCAACATCCACGAGCTCATGCACTCGAAGCTTGCGAAGATGAGCTTAGAGGGCCCATTGCTCCCCACGAGTGGCAGCGAGCGTCTCGCGAAGATGAGCTCGCTCCTGGCAACCGCGGCGTCGGCTGAGGAGGCTGAGGAGTCTGCACCCGGCGTCTCGAGCTCGCCTGAGATTGGAAAGCGGGCCGCCGCCGCCGCCGCCGCCGCCGCCACCGCCTCCACCGCCGTCGCATCCGCCGCCATTGCCGCCGCCACCGCAGCAGCAGCAGCGGCCAAGCCTGCTGGTGCGGTAGGGGCCGTAGCATCCTCAGCAGCGGCCTCGGCGCCCTCCACATTGACGCCATACGCTGAGGGCTGTGGGCAGATCTCGCCAACCTCCGCTGTGGAGCCGCCACCGGCGATGGTGGCGCCTCTTCCCTCTCGCCCTCCTGGACTGGTCGCACTCGAAAAGTACCTCGGTGCGCCACTGCCGCATGTGCCCAGCACGGCGCCCATGTCGAACGTGCCGGCCGCGCTGTGCCCGATGCCCCCGCCGCCCTTGCCGTCAGCGGCGACCGTTGCTGCGAGCGCTGCTGCGCGAGCCTCGAGCGTGCTGGGGCTGGCGGAGGCCGCGGGCGCTGCGCAGGCCTCGATCTCGATCAACACGTCGGTAACAGCGTCCATGTCTCGCAACTCGAGCTTCTCCTCAGAGGCGTCGACCAATAAGGAGAGCTTCTCCTCGGAGGCGTCGATCGCGCAGCTCGATCGGCAGCTGGACAATCTGGACAATCTCCAGCTTGCCCGCGCAGCGGAAGGGTGGAAGGTGCCCACCACAGCGCCCAATCAGCTGCCCACACAGGTCGCGAAGGAAATGGCCTCCCCCGCCATCACCAGGCGTGAAGGCGAGTGTGTCGCGGCCGGCTCTCCCCTCGCCTCTTCCGAGCTGCTCGCCTGGGCGAGGGGCGTACCCGCGCCGGAGAAGGTACGAGGCAGCCGAGGTAAGCTCAAGGGGCACGCGACCGATCGAGAGGTCTCGGGCGGCAAGAAGGTCAAGGGGCACGCGCGAGGCGAGAGCGACGACCGGCACGCCACCCCCCCTGAGCCGGAGCTTCCCCGCCTCCCCCGAGTGCGGGACCGTCTACCCGATGCGGAGCCTGAGAGGCATACCGAGAGGCAGGCGGCTGCGCGCGCCCACGGCGCCCACCACGGCGCCCACCACGGCGCCCACCACTGCGCGAAGCAGGCGATGCCGGCGCAGCACGCGGTTGCCGCACAGCAGCACGCTCCAGCCGCCGCGGGTGCCGCGTGGGAGCTGCCCGCAGTCTCTTTCCGCGCTGCGCCGAGCGCCCTCTCGATCGAAGCAGTCGCGATGCAGGCGGCCACGGAGGCGGCCATGCTCGCATCCAAAGCAGGAGCGGATCCGGAGGCGGCGCGGCTGGCGGCCGAGGAGGCGGCTGCACAGGCCATCGGGCAGGCAGCGGTACGGGCGGTGGTCGCCAGAATGACAGGCGGCGTTCAACTGCCTAAGGCACCGCGCCACGCAGCAGCGGCGATGACGACCACAGCTGCTGCCGCCGCCGCCGCCATCCCCCCGGCGGCAACGTTTCTCGCGCCCCCCACACTGGCTAGCTGTGAACGTTCACAGGCGGCTAGCCACGTCGACGATGCCGAGGCGCACGGCGCCCATCACGGCGCCCAGCCGCTGCCACTCGCTGCAGCCCATCACGGCGCCCATCCGCATCTGCACGCACCAGCCGCACACACCGCAACCACTGCGACCACCGCCGCCCACGCCGCGGCGGACTCGCTGCAGCCCACAAGAGAGTCGCCGCCACGTGGCACGCCCGTCACGGCGCCTATGCCCACGACGGCGCATATGCCACGTGGTACGCCCACGACGGCGCCCATGCCGCCACGTGGCACGACGGCGGTGGCCGCGACCGCGAGCGCCACGGCGCCCGCCTCTGGGGCCGCGAGCGGGGTCAGCAGCACGGCCAGCAGCACGGCCGCGGTGGCCGCTGCGGCCAGCTGTGAACGTTCACAGGCTCCTCCAACCGCACGGTCGCCACGGCTAGCTACGGTGGCCGCTGCCGAAGAGGACACCATGGGTCCACTTGTGAGCTTCGGCCACGGCGCAAGCAGCCAATTAGACAGCCTGGCGAACACCGCCCGCACGGTTTCTGAGTCGATCGAGGGTACAGTGGACAGCGGCAGCCTCGCGAACACGGCCCGCACGCAGACGGTGGACAGCGGCAGCCTCGCGAACACCGCCCGCACGCATTTCTCCGACGACGTCGGCGGCGTCGTAGGCTTCGTAGGCACGGGGGCTCGCAAGCCCTCGGACACTCGCAAGCCGCGCCGCACCTCGTCGGCATCGCGCCGAAAGGTCCTCGACGAGGACGACAACGCGGACAACCTCCCGCCGGCGACCGTTTCGAAGAAGAAGGTCAAAAAAGTCAAAGACAGTGTAGCCTCGTCGTCGCGTGGCCACCATCACAGGTAGCGCCCGGGGCTGGCGATGACTGTGTGCACTTGCGTTGAGACTTTTGCCTTCTTTTCGCCCACACGCCCAGAGCGGTCGTGGGGCGCTGGACAGAGTTCTAGATTCATGATAGTTTTCATGGGTTCAAAGTGACAGTGCAGTGACCACGTACGACCGAACGCGAAACAAAACAGGTACGCAGCCGAGCGGTTAAGGTAACGGCACCGCGTTTTCATGCGACGAACGGCATGACTCGGCAGGCCCGAGCCGCCGAGGGCCACGTATCTCAGGACATCGCGAACATATGTAGGCATTCCGGCAATGTAGGCATTCCGACGTTGAGAGGGAGTGTTCGCGCGCTCCCTCTGAACGCTCCGTGCAATCGAGAGACCGCTGTGGTGGGCGCTCACTGGTCCGGTGCGGCAGGACCGAGCGCGAGCGCCACGAAGTGGCTGTCTGGAAAGCTGCGAGCAACGCATGGGCGCCATCCGCGCGCAACGTGAGTCGGGTGCCCTCAGGCGGCGGGGCGTGAGCTCGTAGCCGGCTAGGCGGCGCGCTCAGATGCGTTCGAGCCGCGGCGCTTACGGTGCGATGTACTCTTCTTTGACGTGCTCGACGGCTGCGCGAATAAAGCCGCCAGGGCCTCGCTGGACGGCCCCGCACTCGATCGGGCCATCGTTGTTGCCGTCGAGCTCATAAAGGATGCCGTCGACGGCCACGAGCGAGATAAAGTGGAAGTCCAAGTCGGCATTGGGTTTCGGCGCGTCAGTTTGCCCATGCGCCGCCACGGCGTCGTGTAGCTCGCCCATCGCCCTGCCGAAGAGCTTGCCGCGCTCGAACGCACTCGCGCCCTTGGCGTCGTTTGCAAAGCCCGCGAGCTTGCTGCTGCTGCTGCTGCTCACCTGATCCATGCAGTTTGTCAATGTATGCATGAGCGCGACCGCGCCACACGCGTTGCCGATCGTCTGCGACATGAACCACACGCCGTCCGTGGGCCGCCCTCGCACGCGGCCGCGTTTGCGCTTGTGCGCCTCTAGCTGGCTGAACGGGTAAAGGAAGATGAGACCCAAGCACGGCTCCGGCACCAACTTGAGCGAATCCTCATCCAAACCGACCACATCCGAGAAGGCCCACGATTTGTCAACGCCGAGCTTGTGTGCGTACTCGGTCATGACCTCGGGGTTGGACTCGAGGCCAACCCAATGCTGGCTGTCCTTGAGGGAGAGATGCTGCATCGCGGCCAGTACGCCGCTTCTCCTCGCGCGTGCCGTAGCACGGCGCTCGTTTGACGAGTTGCTTGACGCGTCTTGGGTGTCGAATTATCATATTATAAACATTGGCTGTGAACGTTCACGCGGACAGCGCGGCGCTCCGGGCTTCAGCGACTCATCGACTAAAAGTTCCCGGGAAAAGACACCGGGGGGAGTCGCAATCGCTGCAGCGACTCATAGTTCCCGGTACGGTACACACCGCATTTAGCGATAGAGGCCCTCGTGCTTGGGGGTCCGGAGCGTGTGCGCGTTGTGTTGAGCAGCAGCAGCAGCACCGATTGGGTGTGACCCGGCTCCATGTTCCCCAGGTGAGCCGGGACCGACCAGACCCGCTCGACCCTAGCTCGACCAATTGAGCTCGACCCCACTCGGTATGGCCTTACATGGTCCTCCCAAGGGTCCTCCCCTGTCCCCTCGGACCTTCCTTGCACACCACCGCGCGGCTATCTCGGCAGCCGTCGTTCTCGCAACAACCATTCTTATCGCCATAGCCCATACAGCCCACACCGCCCGCCATGCGAGCCGTCAAGCTCTTAAAAGCTCACCGTAGGGCGTAGGCATGTCCCGAGGCATGTCGCGCCTTCAAAACCGACCCCGCTTGATGAGCTCGTGACGCCGAGACGCGGATAAGACGCGGACAGACGGGCCATGGGCGCGAGACGGGCGTGCGGCGTGGGCTAAATGCATTGGCTTAGTAAATGCGTAAGTGGCCGAGCAACGCGGCGAAGCCGACCGGATGCGTCAGATTCCTTGACGATTGCGAGAAATAGCCCATCGCACAGGGTGTACTATTGATGCAAAGGAAAACTTACAAGTTTGCCCCAGGAAACTTACAAGTTTTGCCCTGGCTCATGGCACCCCTCCAGCACATCTCGGTCCTCGACGAATGGCTGGCCTTCACGAATCGGTCCTCCTTGACGAATTTGGCACCTCGCCAGACTCTGGCAACGAAAAGCGCTCGTTGATCGACGATTCACGCGCAGACGCTGGCAACGAAAAGTGCTCGCTGATCGACGCTTTACGCGGTGCTTCACACGGTGAGTTTATCCACGAGCGGCTTCGATACGACGTGAATCAGCGCGATGCTGATGGGCAAACGGCGTTACTCGTAGCATGCGAGGAGAACCTGCCAGCCGTCGTGAAGGCACTGCTAGAAGCCGGAGCGCACGTCGACAAACAACGTCATGATGGGTACACCCCGCTGCTAATGGCTGCCGAATCGGGTGCTGCCGAGTGTTGCAGCATCCTTTGCCACCACTTGGCCGACGTCCATAACGCGCTGCCTGAGACTGGTGCGTGTGCGCTCTCGATTGCGTGCGTGGAGGGCCACAATGCCGTGGTGCACGCGTTGCTCGCTGCCGGCGCGCGCCTCGACCAGCGGCTGCACGATGGCAGCACAGCGCTCGTCATGGCTTGTCGGCACGGCCGTGCGAGCACTGTGCAGCTGCTCATCGATGCCGACGCCGACATCCACCTGGGCTGCGAGCTCGGCAGCCCTCTGTACGCGGCAACCTTTGAGGGACAGGCAGCGTGCGTGCAGGTGCTCATCGCGGCTAGGGCGCACCTCGACAAGACAGACGGGCACGGTGAGACGGCGCTGTACACTGCGTGCGAGCGCGGAGAGCACGAGTGCGCGGCGGCCCTCATCGCTGCCGGATGCGCGCTCGAGCTTGCGTCGAATAGCGGCCTGCGCCCGCTACATGCGGCGTGCTACGCGCGTCGGCCCGAGTGTGCAAGTCTCCTTCTCCAGGCGAGGGCGGAGGTCGAGGGCACCGAGCCGCAGGTTGGATGGACTGCCCTCGAATGGGCTCGAAAGGGCGGCGACCCGCGCTGCATCGACCTGTGCGAACGCGAGGCGGCCAGGGTGAGCTCTTCAGGCTGTGAAGAGGCTGCCACCTGTGAAGAGGCTACCGGCTGTGAAGAGGCTGCCGGCTGTGAAGAGGCTGCCGGCTGTGAAGAGGCTGCCGGCTGTGAAGAGGAGCTCGCAACGCTCCTCGGCGCGCTCGCTCTCGATCACTTGCATCCACGCCTCGTGTCGGAGGAGCTGACTGTGAGGCTGCTGCGCTCGATGTCGGACCTACCAGGCATGCTCGCAGAGCTGGGCATCGCCCGAGCAGACGCCGCGCGCCTCGCGGCGGCGCTGCGTGCACCCGCCACTTCCCCAACGGCTGTCGCGCCCGACCAAACCCCGCCGCCTCCTCCTCCTCCGTCACTGCCGCTGCATGCTCTGGGCCGTGTGCCCGCCGCTGTGTACATCAACCTCGCTTCCCGCACCGACCGGCGACGTGCGATGGAGGCGGCGCTACCCGCCGTGGGCTTGGGGCACGCGGAGCGCTTCGAGGCGCTCACGACAGCGCCACCGAGCTGCGCAGCGAGCCACGTGGCGCTCTGGCGACGTTGCGCCGCGAGTGAGGCGCCCTTGCTCATCCTCGAGGATGACGTGAGCTTCGGCACGCCTGAGGTGGACGCGTCATGCCGAGCGCTCATGCGCGCCGTGGAAGGCGCATCGGAGCTGCCGGCCGAACGGCTGGTTGTGCTCTTTCTGGGGGCTGAGGCGACGGTGCGTGAGAGCGCACCCTCGCTCCGCGCCAAGGTGTGGATCTGGGCCGCTCGAGCGACCTCTGTCACCTCTGAGCTGCTCGAAGTGACCTGGGCTTGGCAGACGCATGCCTACCTCCTGTGGCCGGCCGCGGCGCGCGTGCTGCTGGCCGGGCTACCCGTCGACGCGCCCGTCGATGTGTACCTCAGCCGGCACTTTCACGAGGGCAAGCTGTGCGGCCTGGTCGCGCGGCCCCATCTGGCGAAGCAGCACGATCCGTACCGCGGGGGCGACGTGGAGCACTCGTCGCTACAAGATCGTGCACGGATGGGTCTTTCGAACCGGCTCGCCGCCGAGACGGCCGCTGGGCTGCGCTGAACACCCACGGTCTGGCTCTTCATCCTTGGATTGCATAACGTCGTTGGGCAATGCCTAGGATGAGAGCCACGTGACCTACAATACAATTCGCATGCCATACAACGACCCGTGCTACGCGCCCGTGCTGCCGCGATACAATTCACATGCCATACAACTACTCATACTCGTGCTACGAGCCCACGTGCAGCCAAGAGCTCGGCCGACGGTTTACGAGCGCATGCGTTGTCATCTCAAAAGTTCAACACGTCGGCCACGCTGTCGGCTGCAGGGGCTCGCGGGCTGCACACCCTCTCGCGCGTAACTGCTAACTCCCGCCCAGAAGCAAGCTAGGTAAGTCGGCTGTTTTTGCTTGCTTGCTGTGTACCTCGTGGCTGCCCCGCCCCGCACACGCAGACATCACCCGGACCCACCACCAACGACCAGGTGCCGCAGGCCCAGCCGCCTTTTGTGTGGGGGAGTTGTCTTGACTTGGGCGCGAAGGTTGCCAGGTCATCTCAGTCACCCATTCACAGTCAATGTTTAATTCACACGTGTGGCCGTGTACATGGCCGACCTCGTGTCTCGTGGCGTCGTGAAGCTGCTCACTTTGATCGCACGATCGGATAATGCGCGTCCTGGTGACGGGCGCATCCGGGTTCGTCGGTTCTCACGTCGTGCGGACGCTTCTCGAGAGACACTACACAGTCTTTGGACTCACACGCGGCCAGCGCACGATACCGGAGGGCGCGACCGCTCTAATTGGTGACGTGGAGGATGTTGCTAGCCTTCTTAACGCGATCAGGACGTCAAACTGCCACATCGTGATCAATTGTGCGGGCGTGTACGCATGGTGGCTTCCCGACCCGTCGCAGTTTGAGGTAAACGCTACGGGTGTGCAAAACCTCCTCGAAGCCCTCGCCGAGACTCCAGCTGTAGCACTCGTGCATGTGTCCACAGTGCTGGCCTATGGACGGTGCTGCGCTCCCAAGGAGACTTTCAATGAGTCAACGCCCGTGGGTCCGCACTCGAGCCAGTACGCGGCCAGCAAGCATCGAGGCGACCTTCTCGCCCAGCAGGCCTTCGACGCGGGCCGCTTGCGCGGATGCACGCTCTTCCTTGCATGCTGCATCGGTGCAGACCCGAAGCTGGTGGACTCGAATCGCGATGTGATGCGCATCCTTGACCTCGTTCAGGGCGCTGTGCCTGCCACGATCGTGAGCGATGTGGTCTTCACTTACGTGCACGTGCGCGATGCGGCGGAGGCGATCGTGCGCGCCACGGAGCGCGTGAGCGGTCGTGGTGGCAGTGGCAGCAGCAGCGGCAGCGGCAGCGGCAGCAGCGGAGCTCACCGTCGTCGCACAATGGCCGTAGATGGCGAGCGCTGGTTGATCGGCGATCAGCAGCTGAGCACCAAGGAGTTCTACGGGCTCATCGCGCAGATCTCGGGGCAGCCTGCGCCTGCGTATGAGATTCCAGCGTGGCTCGCGCGAATCAGCGCACGTGGGCTGACCATCTGGTCGAACTGGGTGAGCAGACGGCCTCCGGCGGCGCCAGTCGACTTGGTGAGTACAGCCGTGGGCGGCACGCTGTGCTTTAGCGCGGACAGATCGAAGCGAGAGCTCGGGATGGAGTACACACCCATACGCACCGCGTTCGCTGAGGCGATCGACTACGTGACCGACGTGACCATGCATACGGGCGCCAAGGGGATCGCGGACGCGATCGCCGCGGCGGATGAGAGAGGGCCGCTCGTGTCGGCGCAGGAGTAGAGTGCCAAGGCAGGATGTAGCATGTACCGTTATCCCTCGAATTGGACGCGCGGAGGTGACCTGACCGAGGGTGTCAGAGTTGCTTTGAGCGTCGCGTGAGGGGGACCGGGGACGAGGGACGTGCAGCAGACTAGAGACTTTTACAGACTCTGTCCGGCGAGGGAGAAGGGACTCGACTCACACCGGCCACGAAAGTCGCACGGATCGTGCATTCTGATTCTCGGAATCGCCGTGCGGCCCGTGATGCGCTTCTGCTTGGATGCCGTGCCGTGCATTTGTACGAGCCCACTCCCTTCTCTCACACAAATTCCATTCACACAGTAACACAAACTCCTTTTTAGGTTTTGGGAAACTCTCGAGCGCTCGGTTTTTCTCGCCCCGCCATGAGCGTTGCCAGTGCAGCCACCTTCGCTCGCACGTCACTTGGTCACAACTTTGTGCTTCGCAAGCCTCTTGCCAAGGCCACCGCCAACAAGTGCGCCGAATGCGGCTGCGACATCAGGGAGCATTCCCGCGAGGAGGTCGACGATCAGCAGCTGCTGGCGGTCGTGGCAACGCAGGATGATGGCAGAGCATCGGTCGTGCTTCCTAGCGAGCTCGCAGTGGGCAGCTACAAGGCAGCTCTCCGTGTGTGCAAGGAGGACCCCACCACCAGCAGCAGCGTGGTGCTGAATTGCGCGGGGCACAAGCTGCACGACTTTCTGCCAACCACGCGAGCCGAATTCGACAGACTCCGCAATGAGTCTCCACCGCGGCTCTTGGACCTTGAATGGGAGGACTCAGAGACATTTGACATTGAACTCGAAGACATCGTCCGCGCTCTCGTCTGGGCGCGCGAGTGCGTGGCCGCGGGCAAGATGGTCGTCGTCAGCTGCGCACAGGGCAAGAGCCGCTCCGGGGCACTCGCAACCGCCTATGTAATGGCCAAGTTCAAGGTTGGAGTGGCCGTGGCGCTGGCCCGGGTCCAGGCCTCTAGGCCGCTAGTGCAGCCCAACCCGACCTTTATGAAGGCGCTCGAGGCTTATGCAGCCGACATCCACAAGCAGCCCGCACCTTCCTCGCCCGCACCTGACTGTCGGCCCGGTCAGGCGACAGTGGGAAGTGAGTGACAGGTTATATGTGACGGCCATTATATGTGAACGAGCTACCCTACAGTGATGAAAGGCTTGTGGATGTTTTTGATCGTCCCTCTCTCTGACGTCTTCACAGTGTATGAATTTATTGAGTTGAACACACGTCCCCTCGTCGGTAAAAAGACACCGGGGGGAGCCGGGACACACACGGGGCACACTCGGTGGAGGTCCGCTGACGGATGTTTTGCATGGACCGCTGTTTGTCCACTGTGTGTTGCAAATTCTCCCCCCGTGCAGTTCGCCCCTGAAATTCGACGTGGCGCGGGTGCCCCCGAGCCCCGTCGCGCTCGCGCCGCGCAGCAATGGACGACGAGGCGAGCAACGCTTCATCGCAGAACACGAGTGCTGCATCGAGCAGCAGCACCGGTCTCAACCCAACCGCACTTGTCTTTGTGCCGGGAGGAAACCCTAATGCCGCTCCATTCGTGCCTGGCGGGATGGTGTTTGCTCCACCAAAAGGATACTGGGGCTTGTCCGCGCCGGCAGACCAGACACAGTGGTATCAACCGGCCGGAGCTCGTGCGCCGCGCCAGCAACAAGAGCTGCAGCAGCCTGGCCACTTGCCACCACGGCGTGCAGCGCAGGAGCAAGCCACGGCGGCGCGCTCACCCAAGAAAGCTGAGAAGAGGCCGGACGAGCCGCCCACCTTCCTCCCCGCCGCAACCTTCGAGGGCGCCAAGCCCGGCTACGCCTTCCGTGCAGGCGACGACGGCATCGGCTACTACAAGGACCCAAAGCAGAAGCCGACGAAGCTCACGAAACCCAAGGACCCAGAGAAGGCCGCTGCGGCCAAGGCAGCCAAGGCGGCCAAGGCAGCCAAGAAGGAGAACGAGAAGGGCAAGGAGGGCCCCGCTGGCTCCAGCGAAGCCGCCACGACTGATACGATCGCCGCCGCTCCGACCTCTAACCACGCCGCCGCCGGCGTGGAGAGCGCCATGTCAGCGGGCGGCAGCTCTGGCAGCGCTGCTGGCTCGGGCGCGAGCGCCGTGGTGAACGCGCGCGGGGAGGGGTCGGCAGCGCCGGTTTCGTCGGTTTCGTCGGTTTCGTCGGCAGCGCCTCCCAAGGCGCCATTCAGCTGGGCCGCTGCCGTTGCCAATCCGAGCCCCATGCGCTCGCGACCCATCCGAGACGAGGGCGTGCCCGACGCAGCTGCATCGCCACGCCCCGATGGCGCTGGTGGCGGCAAAGGCGCTGGCGGCGCCAGCAAGGGTGACGGCAAGGGCGACGGTGGCACCAAAGGCGGCGGCAAGGGCGGCCGCGGTACCGGTAGTGGCCTCGATACGTCTGGCAGTGGCACGGGCGGCGGCAAGGGCGGCACGGGCGGGCGGGGTGCCAGCGGCGCCAAGGGCGGGGGCGGTGACGCACCCGGAGCACCCGATGACAATGGCGGCAAAGGTGGCGGCCGTGGCGGTGGCGCCAAGGGCAGGGGCAAGGGCGCTGCCACGGGCGGCCTTGCCACTGCGTCTGTCGGCGCCCTGGCCGCGGCTGCCCGTGCTACCGAGGCGGCGGAGGAGGGCGACCATGCCTCTGCACGCGTGCAACGCGAGCAGGAGGAGGAGGAGCCAGCAAGTCTTCGAAGGCCCAAGACTTCCGGCCTGCTGTGGAACTCGCAGACGGGCTCGCTCGTACCTTCAAAGGGCAAGGGGGGTGGCGGCGCCACTGCTGACGCGGCAGGTGCCAAGGGCGATGCAGGCGGCAAGAGCGGCGGAGGAGCTGCCAAGGGCTCCTTCGCCGCCGCCGCCGCAAGTGCGAGTCAGAATGCGAGCGCCCGAACCCGGGACGGCGCCCAAGACGGCGCCGGGAGCGCCACCTCTGGCGCCCACGACGGCGCCACCTCTGACGATGCAGCACCGGTGGCGCAGCCGCCCAAGGTGGCGGGCGTGTGGGGAAACTCGGCGGCGCTCTCGTCGATCAAAAAGGCGCCCGCGGCGCCGGTGCGCCGACTACAGCTCAATCTCACGGCCGAGGCGGTGGCGCTCATGCGCGAGGAGTTTGAGGAGGTCGCGTCACGCATGGCAAAGGCGGCAGCAGAGGAGGCAGGCAAAGAGCCCCTGGACGTTGATGGGACAAGGCACACCAGCTACGTCAACCAAGGCCGTGGCGGCGGCAACAGGACGGCGAAGAGTGAGGGCACCGCCACCGCCACCGCCACCGCCACCGCCACCGCCACCGCCACCGCCACCGGCAGCGGGGCAACCCAATTCGGCGTCGAGGCCAAGGCAGCGGAGCCGAAGAAGACCGAGTCCAAAGCCCCACAGGGTTCGTCAGTGGAGCCACAGGGTTCGTCAGTGAAGACCGAGTCCAAAGCCCCACCCGCAGGGAGGAAGGCCACCGAGGCTCGAGACACGTCCCCTACGAAGCGCACTGGGGCGCCCGCCACGGCGCCCATGCCCATTCCGCTGCCGCCGCCTACGGACGCCATCGACCTCTTCCCCTCTTTGCCATCGAAGCCGAAGCCGACGCCGACGGTGGCGGCGTCTGCAGGACTCACCAGCAGTGCTGCGAGTGCGGTGGGTGCGGTGGGAGGCGGCTGGGCGGCGGCTGGGGCGAGCGTTGTGGTGAGCAAGCCCGCTGCGTCCCCGAAGGCCGATGGCGGCACCCACCGCGGCGCCAAGCCCACCGCGGCCACCTCATCCTCGTCACAGCCATCCACATCCCAGCCCCAGAAGCCCCAGCCGGGAATGCTCAAGGTGCCAGGGGGCACTGAGAGCAAGAGCAGTGCGCCCGCTGCTAAGGGGGCACCGGACAAGCCCGCGTACCAGAAGCCCAAGCCGCAAGCTAATGTGATGCTCTCCGATCTCTTCGACCTGATGCTCGCCGCCAAGCCTGCCAAGAAAAAGGGCGGCAAGGGCGTTGTCAGCGAGGCAGCTGAGGGGAAGAACAAGCCGCTCAACCTCACCATGGGCCAACGTGGATCTTTGAAAGAGAGTGGCGCCAAGAACACGGGCGTGAACACCGCCGGTACGGCGCTCAGTGGGCTCGGGAAGACTCAGATGAAGGGCAAGGAGAAGGTCGGACCGAAAAAGGTTCGTCTCTCGAAGATGAAGAAGACCATCCTGAAGGAATTGATGATGAAGCACGGGATCCTCGGCAAGAAGGCCGCCGATCAGACCTCGGCAGAGGAGGGCGGCGGTGCTGCCAGCGGGTCGCCCGCCGAGGTGCCGGCACCCGAAGGGGGCAGTGTGGCCGCTGCCCCCGACTCTGGCGCTGCTGAGGTGAGTGGAAAGGTGAGTGGAGAGGGTGCTGATGCTGCTAAGGCGAGTGGGGAGGTGAGTGGAGAGGGTGCTGGCGATGCAGCGGTGGAGGCAGTGGAGGTGGAGGAGGCGGAGGAGGTGGAGGAGGCGATGACCGCCGACGAGCTGGTGGACGCAGCGTTTGCTCTTCTCTACCCGGATGCAATAGCGGGGGAGGAGGAGGGGGAGGAGGAGGGGGAGG
>ENA-UOXG01001372-UOXG01001372.1-mixed-culture-metagenome-genome-assembly--contig:-NODE-1372-length-15706-cov-54.147211_pt1 | contig 15706 bp, 8 predicted proteins | sample MGYA00238159_ERZ761634 | MGnify/ENA primary metagenome ERZ761634 (study PRJEB28908, sample SAMN08776845) | mixed culture metagenome | isolation source: Freshwater growth medium | place: USA... | reverse complement strand
TGGACAACTGATGGACAACTGATGGACAACTGATGGACAACTGATGGACAACTGATGGACAACTGACGGACAACTGATTGCCTCCGTAATCAGGTACGAGGATGCTCCCGCGCGGAGGGGGATTGCTGGCCAAGCAGGGGGAGGCGGATCGGGCGCCGTATCGGGCGCCGTTAGGCTCGCCCCTTCGCTCGCCGCTGCGCCGCGATCTCGAGCGCGATCTCGGGCCGCCGCACGCGCTGCCGCTGCAGCCGCACGCGGCGTACCTCAACGCCGACGTGCCGCGCCCATGGCGGGATGAGCTCGGGATCGACCTGAGCGGCGGCTCGGCGGGAACGCTGGGCGCGGCCAGCGAGGCAGCCATGAGCGGGCGCGACAGCCGCAATGAGATGCGGCTACGCAAACTCGTGATGCTCGGCGACGGCCGACGCAAGCTGCGCCCGTCGACGATCCTCTCTCCGGGCATCACCGGCGCTGAGGACTGGGCCTCCTCCGCCGCACGCACGTACACCGAGCTCGCGGCGCTCTCGGCGGTGATTGGCGCCGGGCCGGGCTCGTTGGTGGCTTCCTCGGGCGGCTGGCGTGAGGCGCCGGTACGCCTCGTGAGTGCGCAGTTCCTCATCGAGCTGTGGCAGAATGGGCAGCCGTTACCATCACGCCAGCAGGCGCCCGAGCATGCATTCATCGATCGGCCGCCCGACCACTGCCGCATCATCGTCCTTAGTTGCCCGTGGCTCGAGGAAGGCCATCCCGGCGCTCTCCATCTCGCTACGGTCGCCCCGCTACTGAAGGCCATGCTCGACGCCCAACACGGCGCCTCGACCGGCATCGAGCCTCTACCGGTGGCCGTCTTCTGGGACTATGTGTGCATCTACCACGACGCGCCAGGAGTGATGCCCAGCCGCGCCGTGGCCAAGCTGCACGCCCAGGGCCTCGCCGCTTGCCCGGCGCTCTTTGCGCACGCGCAGACGACCGTTTGGTTGCAGACGTGCCTCTCCCCCCGCGGCCCGGGCGCCCAGCACGGCGCCCTGCCCGGCACGCACGAGGGTCATCACGAGGGCGTCTATGAGCACGATACGGCCACGTACCTACGCTCTGGCGCGTGCCGAGTGCAGCTCGCCCTCGCAAGCCTGTACACGCCGCCCAGCATGGTGCTCGACCTTGGGCGGCTGCCATGGAGTCTCGAGCTGCGCACGCTGCGCGACTTTGAGCGGGAGGTTGTCGGGGTGTGCTCGCTCAGCTCGCCGCCCGCGCATGCGTTCCAGCTGCGCCTGCGCCCACCAATGCTCCCGCTGCGCCTCGAACGCGAGCTCGAGACGGCGCGTGCGCTGTTCACAGACGGCGCGGAGCGCAAGGCGGCGCTCGACGGGTACGTGCGTGCCTTCGAAGTGCTCGTCGGCTCAGTCGAGGTCCTCTGGTCGCCACTGCTCGGCTGGGGCGACCACGAGGCTGCTCTGCTCGCGGAGATCTTGCCCCTCTGCCCACGGCTTCGTCAACTCCAATTGGCAGGCAATCCCATCACGGATGAGGGCTTCAGAGTGTTACTGCCCGCACTGCCATTCGGCTTGGAGGCGCTCGATGTGTCCGCCACGGGGCTGACCGATGCGGGCGCACACATGCTGGCCCGCAGCCTGCCACCAGGCCTGCGCTCTCTCAACCTCGACTATCTGCCGCGGCTGAGCACGGCCGGTATGCTCGAGTGCGCCACGCGGCTCCGGCCGCCCGAAGTGAACCCCACTGGCGTGATGTCAAGGCTCATCAAGCTGCCCGAGCAGCCGCCGCGCCTCGTCGCCGCCACCGGCGCCGCCGCTAGTGACCCATACGGCCCGCACCCCTCCTTCCTGCCGCCAATGCCCTCGCCCCCCTCGCAGCCCACCGCGTATGATCATCTGTTCATGGTGGTTCTGCTAGGCGACGCGGGCTGCGGCAAGTCATGTGCCCTCAAGCGCTTCGCCGAGGACGAGTGGCAGGACGAGGGGCCGACCATCGGCGTCGAGATGCGCATGCGCTCCCTCCTTGTGCGCGCGAAGCACACGGTGGTACGCCTGCAGCTCTGGGATGCCTCGGGCGCCGAGTTGGGCGGATCGGGCGCCGAGTTGGGCGGACCCTCGTCGCTCGACTCAATGTGCGTCGGCGTGCACGGCGTCGTCGTCATGTACGACGCACAGAACCGCTCCTCTTTCCTCTCCGTGCCCAAATGGATCGAGCGCGCCGAGGCTCTGGCGCCGCACAATGCGAGCCGCTTGCTGCTCGGTACCAAGTACGACAAGTACGACTCGAAGCCCGCTTCCGACGACGCGGCCGCGGCCGCGCACCGCTCGGCGCGCGGCGCGAGGGGTGCGCCTGCCCCGTCGAGAGCGACGCCCGAGCGAGTCGATGCGCGCGAGGCGTCGCGTCTCGCCTCGAGCCACAAGATGCTCTTCGCCGCCGCGTCCGCGCTCGAGGGCAGCGGCATCGACGAGGCCTTTGCGATGCTCGCGGAGCACCTGCTCGCCACACGTGAGGGGTCCGACGCGGAGGCCGAGCAGCGGCTGGCCGAGGTGGCGCAGCGGCAGAGGTCCCCGCTCATGCCGCTCGAGACGGCGCGCAGGCCGCTCGAGACGGCGTTCGAGACTCGAGATCGAGATCGAGATCGAGATCGAGATCGAGATCGAGGGGCTCGCGAGCGATCGCGCTCGCCCACGACGCGCCGTGTTGAGCCTGGCCCGCTGTCGGCAGGCTCCCTCAACGGCTCCCTCAACGGCTCCCTCAACGGCTCCCTCAGTGGCCCCTTCAACGGCTCCCTCAACGGCTCCCTGGGCGGCTCGCGATCTCCCACCAGGTCAGCCGGCTCGCGCTCGGGTTCGTTCGGCACCTCGCGCTCGCGCACCGCCACCCGCCCCAGCGCGGACGCAGAGAGAGAGCTACAAGCATTCCTCAAACGGTGCATCCAATGCTTCCTGCCGCCGCCGCCCTTCGCGCGCCCCCGAGCCACTTCGCCAGGCCGCGGCGCCATGATGATGGTGCCCGCGCAGCGCTCCACCGCCGCCGCCGCCAGTGCTGCCAAGGCGCGCGCACGCGCGCGCAGCCCCACGGTAAGGGGGTAGGACCTACCCCATTACCCACGGGCTCCTCGCAGCGCTTGTCTGCGCCCGCTCGGCTGCCCGCCCGGCCTCCCTGATACCCTCGCAGCCCACACGAGTCACGTACACTAAGTATTCTCTACTCACCGCGCGCAACCCGGCCCCGGGTTTAACTGTTTTTTTGAGGTCGTGGTTCGACTCTATGGTCTGAGTAATGTCGGGTGTCGTGTTTATTCTTTATATTGGAATATGCCGAGGTCGAGTTTCCGCGACGCCGGGCGCGCGAAGCTTGGTAGCTTGAAAACACACCGGAACAGGTAGGAACTAACAGGTGGAGGCAGGTACAGGTAGATCCAGAGCCGCGCGGGAACGCCTTTCGCGTCGCTCGCTCGCGTGCGTCGCCATGATCCACGCCAGGGTTTGTGCCTGGGACGTGCACACGGCCACCCGGCGCTCGGCTGAACAGTACGTCGTAGCTAGTACACGCGGCTCTCGGGCGTCGGGGCTTCGGTCTTCGCTCTCCCAGTCTCGCGACTCGCCGCTCTCGCTCTCGGACGCTTCAGCGCGCACTTGCCGAGAAGCGCCGATACTCATCCGAATCGGTCCCAAGCGCAAGGCGTGCGCACTGTGCCGCGCGTGCGCCATAGAGCTTGGCGCGGACCGCGTCGCCCATGCCCTTGCAGTGTCGGCTCGCGCAGTCTAGCGTATCCCATGCTAGGGCGGCGTCACCCTCAGCCTCGAGGAGTCCTAGCCGCTCCTCAAGAAGGTCGACGCCTCGCTCAAGACGGCGCCTGCTCACCTCGAGCAGCGCGCGCCGCCCTGAGGGGAACACGGACGCCTGGACCAGCAACCTCTCGAGATCGCTGATCTCATCGCTGCTCGCTCCGGCGCCGGCGCCGGCGCCGGCGCCGCCACCACCGCCATCGACACTAGCACTGTCACCGCCAGCCCGTTCGCACACAAGGCTTGCTACCTCTGCCCTGAAGCCATCGACGCTGATGGCGCTCGCAATCTCGTGACGGAGCTGCAGCAGCCGGCGCTGGCGCGCATCCGACTGGGCGAGAGATGCGCCGCTCAGCTGGCACCGGGTGCAGCGGCACTCGAAGCCAAAGCTCGAGGCGAGCTCAGCTCGGCGTGCGTCCCGCGGCTGGTCGAGCACCGCGAGATATGAGACCAGCAACTGCTCGCCGCGCTCGATGTCCCGGAGGGCAAACATCGTCTGGCGCCGGCGAGTCGGATTCCATGCGCCGTGCACGTTGGGCACGCAGGAATGGTTGAGGCGGCAGTACGTGGTGTAGACGGCGCTGCTTCGTCGCCCTGCATCCGCGGCGCGCGTTGGAGACGTGCCAGCATTTGTACCGTCAGTGGGGAAGGCGTTCGACAGCCAGATCCCATAGGCCGTCTTGACGTCGCCGTGCTCGGCGTTCTGGCAGAGCGCAAAGAAATGCTCGGCGGCCATGGGAGAGAGCGTACTGACGCGTGCCTCGAGGCTCGCCTTCGTCACCGGCTGCCCAGCTTCCAGCCGCCATTCGAGCAATGGGAGTTCGGCAAGTATGCACTCGCCGCGTTTCAAGGCACGCGTGGCGAAGGCACCCACACCACAGCCTGGAACATCTCGAAGTTGGACTGGGCAAGCGGCGGCTGCCGCGGCTTCCGCTGATTCGTGCGAAGCCTTTGTGTTGGCCAGCATCGCAGCAACAATCTCACGAGCCGAAGCGTGCGGCGCGGAAGCTTGGACGAGTGCAACTGCATCCCTCGTGCTCATGCCAACCGGCAGCTGTGCGATGAGCGTGGAGACGTCCTTAACCTTGGCATCTTTGAAGCACCACTCGGATGTGCCTGCCGTCGATTGGGCAAGCTCGAGAAGGGCCGAATGAGCCATGCCGTGTGGTCGCCTTGGTGTCACTTCAGTATGATTACACACCAGCATTTCACAGCCAATGGTTAAATTCGTCACCCAAAACACTCACAGCAGGAGCGAGTGCGAAGGATCCTTGGTGTACACGGCGATTTGCCTTAGGGCTTCGGGAGGTCGAGTGTCGAATAGCACCTGTTGCGTATAGTAATACGCATCTACTACCCGCATATGTACGCACCCATGCTCGCGTATATGGGTGCGTATATGTAGCGTAAATGCACCTACCTGCGTATACATACCCTGGTGTGCGCAAACGCGGGCGCGTGGGGTGCGTCTACGCACCTACCCGCGTATACGTACCCAGACGCGACGACGTCATGTCAGGTCGGCAACTCAGTGACTCAGCTGCTGAGTACAGTGCTGTGAGTTGCTATCCGTGGGTATCCGGGTCCGCGGCGACCAAATTGTACGACTTAGCACGAGTACATCTGCGACTTCTTGCTTCCCTTGCCGTCAGGGTCGTAAGGGTCGCGAGAACCGGTGCCTGAGCATGTGCCTGAGCCAGTGCCGGGAGGTATGCTCGTGTCGGGAGGTGTGCACGTGTTGCTGCGGTCACCATCGAGATGCTGAAGGTCCGCGTCTCCGAGCTGTCTCCGATGGTGTCTCCGAGATTTTTGCCTGTACATTTTCAAGGATTCCGACGCCGATTCTGGCCGGTCCTTTCCCTTGCTCAAAGCAGGCGGCTTGAGCAACCTCTTCGCGATCTCACGGACGTCCCGGATGCTGTGCTTGATGTCGTCCACGTCCTTGAAGCTATCCCGCAACGCAGCGAGCTGGTCCGCCAGCTCGAGCTGGCGTGCCTCGACGCGATCCATCGCTGAGGGCGCAGCATCCGCATGCTCGTTGCTCTTCATCTCCGCATCTTTGGACTGCTGCTGTTTCAGCTGCGCACCAATCAACGGCAGGCGCCGCGCGAGCTTGCTCGCGGACTTGTACGCCGCATCGAAGACGCCGTACTCGGGCGCGGAGGTCCCCTCGCGCTTGGTCTCGCGCTGCTTGTCGCGAATGGTGGCCTGCGCCTCGCCGAGGATGGCAAAGAACATCGAGAGCAGGATGAAGACGGCGAAGAAGAGGTAGCCGATGAAGAGGATGGCGTTCATGTAGCCGGAGCTGTTGTTGATGATCTCGTCGATGTCGAAGTCGCCGAAGAGCGCCCGACACAGCGCGACTATCGAGGCCACCTGGCTCGAGTAGTCGCTCATCACGGGGCCGAGCGTCACGTAGAACATCATCGAGAAGGCGAGCAGCGAGATCCCAAAGACGATCCCAAAGAAGATGAGGTCGGGTAGCGCCTTCTTGAGCACCTTGGGCGCCAGATCCATCTTGGGGACGGCCATCGCACTGAACTTGATCACCTTGAGCAGCTGGATGCACACGCAGAGCGACAGGTACGACTTGGCATCGCTGTTGACCGCCATCACCTCCCAGTGGTCTTGATAGCCCACGCGCTTGCAGAGCGTCGAGCTGCATGCGGTCGCGGAGGATCTCGCAAGATCAATGTAATCGCCAATATCGAACCACGCGATAAAGATGATGCCATAGTTGGCCCAATCCATCAGGTTCCACATGTCGCTGAAGTAGGTCAAGATTCCCGCCCGCAGCTCCATCAGCTCCACGAGACAAAAGAAGGCCGTAAAGCAGAGCGAAACGAGAGAATAGAACTCGGTCGAATCGAGCATGTCGTCACGGTCGACGCGCGTCTCCATCTGGTACGAGGCGAGCACCGCACCCGTCGGCGTGAACTCGAACATGAATTGCGAGCGCGAGGTCACCGCCGCAGCATTGGAGGAAGCGCTCCACGTGATCGTCACCGCGCGCGTCGCACTGTCGATGTAGTGGGCGCGCTTCAGATCGTTCCAGAACTCGGTCACGGCCGCCCGAGTGCGTCCGGTGGTGCGTGGCGGCACGTTGTCATCGTTGGGGTCGCACAGCTGGTGCATAAAGTCGCCATTCCACACGATGCGCACGCAGTAATAGCGCGCGGTGCGCCCGGGCGTCCGTCGGGTCACCCGATGGTCGCGAAAGTCAAGGACGTCTTCGGCCACGCCACGCTGATCGGGCAGGTAGGTCTCCGAGAAGAAGGGGATGACGAGGGAGAGGTATCCGCCGCTCGGGTAGCGCCGAAAGCTCGCCGGGTTGGCGGAGACGGGGCCGTTGGGCAGCGTGCCAGCCTCCGCCGCGCTGTAGTATCGGAAGGGGTTGGAGAGGCCGCTCGCGCTCGCATTCGTCCAGTTGTACCCAAAGGGCTCCGTATCCTGGTACTGGAGAGAGTCGGGTTTAGATTGGTCCAACTCGGGCCGACACTCACCGCTGATGGTCGGGCTGTTGCACGCGCCCATGCCCACCGTCTGGGCACGCGTCTGCCAGATGGCGATGCCCCCGGTCCAGTCATAGGCGTCCATGCGATCGACCACCTCCTTGACCGTGAACGCGGTGCCGTTGCCGGTAGAGAAGACGCCGGTGCCGTCGGGCCACACGTCATCGTTGCAGCTGCCTGCGTCCCATTCACTCGGCCTGAGCGGCGGTGTGGAGACGTTCATCACGGACGAGTTGAACCGACCGCCCACGTCGTACACGCAATTGGCGTCCGAGTTGCCCAAGAATCCCGGCCACAGCACCGTATTGCCCCACTCCCACAACTCGTGCTGCCGCCGAATGTCCACAAACCGGTCTTGGTTATTGGGGTCAAACTTGCCCTCGAGGAAGGTGTCGACGAACTGCTTGTCCAGCAGGTACTCTGCGGGCAGCCGCAGCGTCTCAGACAGGTTCTGGAACATGAGCACGAACAGCAGGTACAGCGTCGTCTGCACCGCCATCGTGTTGAGAAACCATGAGAACAGGGATAGTGCGCGCCTCGGAAATTTTGCGATCGTGAGGGGTGTTGTCCCTGGCTTCACGTGTTCTGACTTAGCTTTGGCCAACAGCTTGTTCAGATCCGCCATGGAGATTGCGTGAGTCGCCACGCCATCCTCCTCAGGTGAGCAGACCTTGACGATCGCATCAAAGTCTTCGGGTTTGTACCTGATGTTGAGCATTTTCAGGGCACGCCGGAACTCCTGCTCAGACAGCGTGCCATCGCCGTCTTCGTCCCAGATGTTGAAGAGCTGATTCAGCCGTGGCCTTTCTTTCACGAGGCTCGCGATCAAATCTTCGCTCACGATCTTTCTGACCGCGCCGGAGGCTTTTTTGGCCTCCTGGCGACGGTGCGCCGCAAGGATTGCCTGGTACGCTGCCATCGCGCGCGCTAGTCCACGCCTGAATTCAAGACTCGTGGCGCCCCTGGCGGACCTTGACGCACGCCTTGCATTTTTCCGGAGAGCTTGCAGCGCATCTTTTTGGGGTAAATTGCAGATTCATTTCTGCATAATTAATGACAGAAATACAACCTTTTTTCCAATCCATCCGTCCGTAGCTAACTTGCTCGGGAAGCTCAGACCGTCAGACGTGGTTCTGAGAATGTCTGTGAGTGAGTGAGTTATTGAGACGCAGACACACCGATCACCGTCTTGATCACCGTGTAACCGTGTTATACAATACGGGGTACAAGCCGAGATATCTACTCAGGCTCACTCACTAGGATATCCCAAGGCAGCACATGCGGCAAGTTGGCCGTGGCCTCCCCTGCCATACTGCCGTACGTCACATGTAAACGCGCACCGCGCGGCCCTTGCATATTTTCGGTTGGGTTCTCGTCTGTTACTTTCGCGTTTCGTAAGATTTAACTTGAAGTTTAAAACTTGAAACTTCACACACACAGATAGACACCCCATCCCCAGCGACCAGGTCCGAGGCGGCATCTCACATGTTCTCCACGAGCGCGCCTTCCGCCCCCTCTCTGCCCAAACACTCGACACAGCCGAATCTCCTCCCATGCGAGTTGCCTCCCGCCCTCGAAACGATCGCTGCCACATCCTTGTGCTCAGACAGAGAACGGAGGCCTGCATGCGGCTCATTGAGATAAGTCACGCAGTGATGGTCAGTCCGTGAGGATCACATCTCCCGAGCGCACGCCCCCGCTCGTGTCAACAAGGGGACGTGCACTCGGCCTGAGGTACTCCCTTGCGATGGACTCGGCGATTGAGTCGGCTATCTGTTCTCTCGGCTGTCTCGGCAGCACCTCCACCGACTCAACGTCGTTGCCGCTCCGCCCGGCAGCACCCCCCTCGGCTGAGATGGCACTCGACTCAGCTTCGAGTCGAATCTCAGTCATCAGCCTCGCCACCTGTGCGGCCATCGAACCCTTGCTGACAATGCCCATCGCCTCGTTGGCAGCAGCTACCGCCTTCGCGACGGGTAGCCCTTCTTCGAGCCCGAGCTCCGACGCGATGAACGCGATCTTCTCTGACATCGTCTTCGGTTCGAGTTGTAGGAAGCCTGGCCTCTTGAAGCCATGCATGGTTGTCTCCCCGAGCTCCTGCCCGAATTCCTTCGCAGCCGCTCTGGTCGGGCGGCGGGGGCGGGGGCGAAGCATGGGCACGGGCGCACGGGCGCACCAGCACGCGCACACCAGCACGAGGGAGAGAACCAGCGCGGAGGCACCAGCACTAGCGACGACGACGAAGGCAGCACCAGCACCAGCACCGTCACCTGTGAGCGCAGAGAGGCCGTTCGCATAGGACGGCGGGTGCGAAGGCGGGTGCGAAGGCGGTGCTGGCGGTGGCGGTGATGGCAAGGGCGGTGGCGGCGACGGCGATGGCTCGGGAGGACGCGGGCTTGGCGGCGGAGGCGGCTCTGGCTCTGGCGAGGGAGGTGGCGGCGACGGGCGCGGCGGAAGCGGCGGTGGGCGAGGTGGGGGCGGCGGAGTCTGCGGTGCGTTCACTGGGACCATAGGTGGAAAGCGCGGTGGAGGTGGCGAGGGCGGGGGCGGTGGGCGCGGCGGCGGAGGCGGCGCCACTGGGGGCGGTGGCGATGGCAGCGGCGGCCATGGCTGCACGCTTGGTGGAGAGAGCATCGCTGTGCAGCAGGAGTGGCCGCATCCCCTCGCGCCGAAGCCGCAGGCGGCTCCGTCCGTGGTTTGGCCCAGCCTGCAGCAGGCACCTTGAACGCCACAATACGTTGGGCAAGGGCCGGCACGTCCACCACACGCTGTCCAGCAGAGGAATCCCACGTTCAGCACAGTTTGCATCGGTGGCGGGCGAGGCGCGGGCGGAGACGTTGGCGGCGAGGGCGGTGGTGGCGGTGACGGCGAGGGCGGCGATGGGTGCGGCGCAGGTGGGCGCGGTGAAGGCGGATGCGGGTGCGGCGGCCGCGGCGGAGGCGGGTGAGGCGCCGGCGGAGACGGTGGCGCGTGCGGTGGCTTCGGTGGCGGAGTCGGGCGCGGTGACCGATGGGGCGGCGGGGGGTGGGGTAGTGGCCGCGGGTGCGGCGGAGGCGGGTGAGGCGCGGGCGGGTGAGGCGCGGGCGGTGGCGAGGGCGAAGGTGGCGGCGGCGAGGGCGGGGGCGGTGGGCACAGCGGCGGAGGCGGCGCCACTGGGGGCGGTGGCAATGGTGGCGGCGTCCTTGGCGGCGCGAGCGGTGGCGAGGGCGAAGGTGGCGGCGGCGAGGGGGAAGGTGGCGGCGGGGACGGCGAAGGTGGCGGGGGCAAGGGTGAAGGCGGCGGGGGCGAGGGCGAAGGTGGCGGCGGCGACGGTGGCGGCGGAGAGGGTGAATGTGGCGGGGGCGAGGGCGAAGGCGGCGGCGGCGAGGGCGAAGGTGGCGGCGGCGAGGGGGAAGGCGGCGGGGGCGACGGCGAAGGTGGCGGCAGCGAGGGCGAAAGTGGCGGGGGCGAGGGCGGCGGTAATGCATATGGCAGCGGGGGCGAGGGCGACGGTAGCGGCGACAGCGTCTGAGCGTCAGTCGATCCTATCAGGGCGATCGCGAGCAGCGCAAGAAGTGCCCTCATGAAAAGTGACGTTGGGTTGCATGTCCTATTTTTTCTCACAAATTGCATGCAAGAGTGAACAGGGGCTAATAACGTCCCCCTTCCTGATCGACAATGCAGAGCAGCCACGTTGGCCGCGCGGGGGGCTTCTGAAGCGGTGCCGCCCCCAGCGACATCTTTTGCATTTCGCGGGTCGCGACTAGGGCGGGTCGCAGTCCCTGCCCACTCTTTTGCGGGCCGGTCACGTGGCGCCCAGCCGAGGAGGGGCGTGGAGCGCGCGCCGAGGTGCTCCTCGGTGGCGGCTTCGTGGGCTCCAGTGGTGCCACCCTGCTCGGTTCGTACCGCGGAGAAGTGACCAGGACCACGTGAGATGGGAGGGGCGGGTGGCTGGCCACCTGAGTGGCCACCTGTTTAGCAATGCGTGCCCGGTTCACAATCTTGAAAGCCTGCGTCCGGACCAGCTTCCAGCGGGCCCTGGCCAGGGACCTGTTCGGTCCGCCATCGAGGCCGGCAAGGACGCGGGGTGCATCAGCGCCCGTGGGCGCGACGATGGAAGCGCTGTCCCGAGCGCTCACGCCCGCGCCGCCGCTGAAGCCCACCCATCCCTTTCCACGCATCACCCGTGGCGAGGGGGCAGAGTGAGGGGTGATCGGACGCCCGTCGTTCCAGCAGCTCGCAGGTTGCCATGTGGGCCGCCCCACCTGACTGAACTGCTTCAGGTTCGGCTTCACGCGAGGAGTAACCGGAGAAGACTGGATCGCCAAGTTAGGAGTGCCCGGATATGACTGAATAGCAGTGTAGCATGTAGCTGCAGCCGGCGTTGTCGCCGTCGAGGACCAGCCTGCCCCCTCTGCCTCCGCCGCCATCGCTCTTGCCGCTCGCTCCGCAGCGGGCTTCACGGCGGCGGCTTTGCTCTCGGCCGTTGGCTGAAGCGTCGTCTCGGGTGCCGTAACGGGCGCCGTCCCGGGGTCCGTCTCGGGCGCGTCGACGCGGACAACGTGACGTGGCTTGAGGAGCATCGCGAGCGGCTCCCTTGGCTGACGCGATGGCTTTCGCCCCGAATGATTCGGCGGCTGCTCACCCGGCAAGGAGGGGAGCATCACAAGGTAACGCCCCGTCTCGGCGTCCAGTGAGTGCATGCGGCCAAACCTACCGGCAAGCCAGCGCTCCGGGCGGCCGACAACACGCACCGCGTCTCCTTCAGCAAGCGCCGTTGCGGGCGCCGCGAGGGTCGCAGAGGTCGGTAGGCCGGTAGAGGCCGGGGCGACGAGGGTATGCGGAGCGGCGCTCATGAAGGTTGATGGCTGGTCGAGAGCCGCGGGGGCTGCTGCGGGGCGTGCTGCCACTGCAGAGGCGACATCGTTGTCATCCTCGGCGGTGTCTTCGAGGGCTTCGAAGGCGAGAGAGCGAGGCACGAGCTGGCCCATGGGCGTGGCGAACATGTACTGGTGCGCTGGGGTCCTCTCGAGCGGCATGATGGGTGAAGGCATGCTTGTGCGTGGCTGCCTTGTGAGATCCCACGGATGTGGTGTGAAGGTTTGTGTTGGCTGCGACGAGAGCATGAGGGGGGGCGACGCGATGGCGATGGCTTCGCGCGCCGACGGAGATGGCGAGGCTCCCCATGGCGACATCGATGCATGCATCGGCGACATCGATGCATGCATCGGAGATGGTGATGCTGCCCGTGGCGACATCGGAGCATGCATTGGCGGCGCAACCATCGGCGCTGGATCCATCGGCGCTGCATGCATCGGGGGCGCTTGCATCGGCGCTGCATGCATCGGGGGCGCATGCATCGGGGGTCTGGGCGACGCATTCGAAGCCGGCGGCCCGACCGATGGGCCGATGAGAAGCGCTGCGGCGACATCGAGAGGGTTGGGGAGAGGTCCATTCTCCCCAGAGGCCAGGATCGGGCGGCACTCCTCGGTGCCCATCGTGTGCAGGCCCACGTGCAGATGGCTCGGCAGCACCGCGAGGTTCAACGGTCGCTCATTCTTTTGGAGCAGAGAGGGGTTTCCTGGGATCTTACTCGGCGCATACACGAACATGAGCTGACAGTCGTACTTGCCCCCTCGGAAGCCGGTAGTGCGTGCGAGGGCACCGTCGAGGTCTTCACGGCCCGCGGGCGCGACGAGGGTGACGAGCTGTCCTGTGGGAAGCGCGCCTGCTCCGATCAGGAGGCGTACGAAGGAGCGCCGACCGAGGATCGCACTGATCTCGAGTGCCAAGCCGAGGCCGTGGCGAGCGCCCGCGTCGAGCAGCATACGCAGAATGACCAGCTTGAGCTTCGGCAGCTCCGGTCCCAGGCACGCGTACACGAGCGCGCTACGCCTCGAACTCGACACGCGCTCGACGTCCGCCCCATCCTTGAGGAGCTTGCGCACCGTCTTCACCTTGCCAAAGCAAGCGGCGATCATGAGCAGCGTATTGCCGTGCTTGTCGAAGCTGTCAATGGGACGGAAGCTGTTGACGCGTGCGGGGAACGTTGAGAGGAAGCGGAGCCACGCATCTACAGCTGGCAAGATGCGCTCGTCGTTTTCCTCGCCGACGAACCTCGGGTCTGCCATGGACTGCAGGGTGATGGTCATCCAGTCGTCCTGCGGACCGGTCTTATTCGTGAGGCGCTCGTAGTGGCTGATCTCGCCCGATCGTAGCAGGTCCTTTGAGACAATGTCCGACGTCCGAGGGTACGCGGCCGTGTCGGAGGGCACTGTGGAGTGCACGGGCGTGCTCATTCGACTCACAACGTTTCTAAAATCCGTTTCATCGAATTCCGTTACATGTTGTACTTGAATAAAGCATGCCAAGTGGTGTTGGCTGAAGGAGGTGCTGTGTGTCTCGCAGGTTCTCTCCCTGGAACTTTACTTATGCTCTTCTTTTCGACGAGGAAGAATCGAGGGCAGCCACATCTGCTCTTGAAAGCTACTTCGCCGTCGCCGGCGGCAACCGAACAAAAGTGTGCGGGCCGTGCGCTTCTCGCGCTGCCACACGTGCCAGCTTCGTACGCTTCGCTCGGCATCTAATTGTGACTCTGCTCTTCGAGTTAAGTACATGTATGTGAAAAGTTTGTATTTGCGATGCATGGAGATGGATGCATGCGATGCGACTCGTGGAACGCACGCTACCAGAGAGGGTTGATCAGCTTCGTGCTCTCGTGATCCTCGAGGTCCCCCCCGCCGCCAGCAGCGCGGGCACAAAGGTCGGCATCACGCCCAAGGGTCTCAAAAGGCAGCCTGAGGGCCGCGAGTGTGGCCACCAGGCCAAAGAAGCCGAAGGTGCCAAAAGTGCCGAGACTCGACACATTATCGAGCAGTAGCTGACCCACGAGCGGTGCCACGATGGCCGCGAGGCGCGCAAAGCTGTTGCAGAAGGCGACCGCTACGTTGCGCACGCGGGTCGGGTAGGCTTCCGAACAGTAGACGAACGCCACGGTGAAGCCGCCGCTTGAGGCTGCCTTGAGCACGCACACGGCAGACTCGATCCATCCCCACCCAAGACCGGCCTGCGCGCACAGGGCTGCGCCAAATGAGCCCGCCGCCGCGAGCGCCGCGCACCCGATGAGCACTTTCTTGCGTCCGAAGAGGTCGGGCAGTACCGCGGCGACGAAGCAGCCAGGGAGTTCGGAGGCCGCGCCGTAGAAGGCGCCAGCGTACTCCTCACTCGCACCCGTCGAGGGGTCGCTTGTGTGCGCCTTCAGCCAGCCAGGCAAGACGAAGATGGTCCCATAGTACATGAACGAGGCCGCGAAGAAGTAGGCCGATACGTACACCGTCGTGCGGCCATGCTCCGCGCCACACAGCTCACGCAGAGCTGCGGCGGCCGCACGTATGGCCATCGTCGTCTGCGAGCTGGCTGATGCCCTCGGCGCGGCTGCTGCCGGACCGCTGGCTGCTTCTGCTGCACGTGGTACCCCTGCTGGTGCAGCTGCGCTCGCGGGCTGCTCACCGCCGACCATCAGGCTGTTTGTCGCCCTGATTGTCGCGGGCTGCTCATCGCCAACCTTGATTGCGGCGGCCATCAGGCTCGGCGGCGGCGGCTGGCCGTTGACGCGCGCCATGCGCGCGAGAGCGAGCTCGGCAGCTGCAGCTCGTCCGGTCGAGAGAAGCCACCGTGGAGACTCGACGAGGATGACGGATGTGAACGCGCCGACGGCGAGGGGGAGCGCCGAGATGGCGACGACGAAGCGCCAGCCCAGCGTCGCCAGGAAAACCCACGAGAGCGCCGCCGCGAGCATCGCACCCAACGAGAAGAAGAGCCAGGTCAGCGCGATCACGCGCGCGAGCAGCCGGCTTGCAACGCACTCGTTCAGCATCACAATGGTAATGGGCAAGATGCTTCCCACGCCCACGCCAAAAAGGATCCGCAGCAGCAGCCACTGCACCCAAGTCTCCGCCACGGCGCACAGAGCTGCGGCGAGGAAAGCCACCGCTGAGGCTGCGCTGAGGACGGGCGTGCGGCCAAACTGATCGGACAAGGAGCCCATGAATGCAGATGCGATCCACATGCCAAAGGCCGCGCCGGAGCCCAGAAGCCCCTTTTCGATCGAGCCCAGCTCCCAATCCGCAGGCAGCTCCGGGACCACGAGCGACGGGACGTACATCTCCATGCCGTCGCCCATGAGCACCATGCCGAGCAGCACGATGAGGCCCCGCTGATATCTCCCGAGCCCGTATTCTTCGATCATGCTGCCAAGGACGGTGATGGGCTTCGGGGCTGGCAGCTCCGAGGCGGGCGTGGTGACGTCCAAGACGACATCCATGGCTGCGGAATTCCGGCAGAACCGGTTCGGGCTTTTTTCCCGTGCTGGTGGAAGAATAATAAAAAAAGAGAAAAAGAGGGGAGAAAGAGGGGAAAGACTGAACGTACTCT
>ENA-UOXG01001359-UOXG01001359.1-mixed-culture-metagenome-genome-assembly--contig:-NODE-1359-length-15836-cov-38.762246_pt1 | contig 15836 bp, 10 predicted proteins | sample MGYA00238159_ERZ761634 | MGnify/ENA primary metagenome ERZ761634 (study PRJEB28908, sample SAMN08776845) | mixed culture metagenome | isolation source: Freshwater growth medium | place: USA... | reverse complement strand
AGGAGCTCATACAGAGGAGCTCAGACAGAGGAGCTCATACAGAGGAGCTCAGACAAAGGAGCTCGGAAGCGGCGCGCTCGTCCGCCGCGCGCACCGACTTGGCGCTGCTCATGCCGCCGCCGCCGCCGAAGTAGGGCATCTGCTGCTGCTGCTGCGGCGGCGGCGGCGGCGGTTGCGGATGCTGCTGCGGCATGCCGCCCCCGTCCCAACCCCACTGCTGTGCGCCGCCGCTGACATCGCCCAGGCCACACCAACCGCCCACGCTGCCCATGGGCGGGAACTGGCCCAGACGAGCAGGGTGGAAGCCCGCCATAGTTGGTTGTAGCGGGAGGGCGACCGTGAACAAGGAACCCGGCATCGCGCCAGGAGGTACTTGCACGAGCGTCAGGCCATTCGGCGTTTGCACCTGGACGTGCTGCCCCTGCTGCACACCCGGCGGGACGGTTACTTCCATCTCGATCTGCATGGCGACGAGGGGTGACATGCCCCAGCCGCTCTTGGCGCCGCCACCGCGCATCTGGGCCGACCAGACGAGTTCAGAAGCGGCGCGCTCGTCCGCCGCGCGCATCGGTATGGCGCTGCTCACGCCGCCGCCGACGCCGAAATAGGGCATCTGCTGCTGCTGCTGCGGCGGCGGCGGCGGCGGCGGCGGCGGCATGGCGCCACGCCCGTCCCAACCCCACTGCTGTGCGCCGCCGCTGCCACCGCCCAGGCCACACCCGCCGCCCATGGGGCCAATGGTAGGGAACTGGCCCAGACAAGAAACTGAGTTGGCCAGGTGGCTGAAGCCCGACAAATTGCTCGAGGACTGCGGGAGGGCGACCGTGAACAAGGAACCCGGCATCGCGCCAGGAGGTACTTGCACGAGCGTCAGGCCATTCGGCGTTTGCACCTGGACGTGCTGCCCCTGATGCACGCCCGGCGGGACGGTTACTTCCATCTCGATCTGCAAGGCATCGGAATGTGTTGCACACGATCGCCCGGCTATCAGGGACGCCCTCGCCTCGCCCGCCGCGAGCGCCTGCGGCGTTTTGCCCCTCGCCGCCGCCGCCTCAAGCGCCGCTCGCTCGGCCCCGATGCTCCTCGCGTAGCTCAAGGCCGCCTCCTCCGGCGTCGCGAAGGTGCCGAGGTGTCTCATCGTACCATTCTCGATGATCCTCGCCTTGTAATTGCGAGGGCCACTCTTGTTCACGGATTTGAAACCTGTCTCATTACACGACGACGGCACCAGCTCGAGCCCCTGGGCCGCCGCGGCCGCCCTGGCCTCGTCCGCCGTGAGCGGCTGTGGCGTTGCGCCCCTCACCGTCGCCGCCTCACGCGCAGCTCGATCCGCCCTAATGTGCCTCGCATAGCACAAGGCCGCCTCCTCCGGCGTCGCAAAGGTGCCAAGGTGTCGATTCTTGCCATTCTCCTTGATCTTTGCGTCAAACTGGCCATAAATATTCTTGTTCACGCCCCTGAAGCCCGTTTCACCGGTCGCCGACGGCACCAGCTCGAGCCCCTCGGCCGCCGCGGCCGCCCTGGCCTCGTCCGCCGTGAGCGGCTGTGACGTCGCGCCCATCACCGCAGCCGCCTCACGCGCAGCTCGATCCGCCCTAATGTGCCTCGCATAGCACAAGGCCGCCTCCTCCGGCGTCGCAAAGGTGCCAAGGTGTCGATTCTTGCCATTCTCCTTGATCTTTGCGTCAAACTGGCCATAAATATTCTTGTTCACGCCCCTGAAGCCCGTTTCACCGGTCGCCGACGGCACCAGCTCGAGCCCCTCGGCCGCCGCGGCCGCCCTCGCCACGGCCGCCCTGTCCTTGTATGGCAGCATCTCGCTCTTCGAAGGTGACGAACGATAGGAACACAGCCTCAAGGCCTCAAGCTCGTCGGCCGTGGGAGTCGTGGTGGAAGAGACGCTGGAGGAGGCGGGGGCGGGGGCGGGGGGTGGAGGTGGAGGCGGAGGTGGTGCTTCCGGTGCTGGAGCCGTTGCGGGTGGTGAAGGCCACTCGGAAGCGAGGAGCGACGAGATCAGGTTGAGGTTCAGGCTGGCCGTGCGGGCGCGGAGGAGCGAGTCGACGAGGTCCTTCATGGTGACCTTCTTCTTCACGCAGAAGGCCTCCGCGGCCGACACCTTGTGCATGGTCTGAACCGTCTCGTCGTTCAAGTGCAAGACGAGACGGAAGAAGGAGCCGCTAGTGGACCAACAGCGCATTAGAAACGCGTCCGGAATTTATTTTCAGAAAAGCTCCAGGAATCCAGCGAACTATTTTTAGTCTGCGAATCAGAAGTGCGTTGTACCGGTACCCGTCCCACATCAAAATAAATTGTGGGATTGTAATTGTCAGACGGTCGTTTAGAGGCAGTTAATGTATTCCGCGGTTTGTATTTGGTCCTGGGTGCCTGGACAGGCGATAAGATTACGTTCAAGCCTTTCTTACAAGTAGTGCAGCACCGACGGCGTGGGGCATTGCCAGTCGGACCAATACCCCATCGAGAGTCGATCGTCATCCCAGCGAAATCAATTCACACATCTCAAGTGCGCAGACCAAATCGGTCAGTCTGGATTTGGCGCTGCTCGTACCAGGCAGCACTGCCGCTGCCGCTGCCGCTGCCGCCAACGGCAATACCGCTGCCAGAGCCTCCGCCACTGCTCCCGTCACCATAATAGGGCTGGCTGCCTTGACTGATGTGATAAATGCTCCGTGAACGGTACATGTACGCGGGTGGGCGGCTGTAGTCGATCAAACTGCTCGAGGATGAGGGCAGTGCAGCAAGCGGTGGCGGCGGCGGCGGCGCGGCTGGGAGAGTGAGCGAGGCAGCATCAAGGTCCTCCCAGCTCTCAGGCGCGAGGTCGACCGAGACTGCGAGCTCGGCCACCTTTTCAGTGAGCTCGGCCACCGCATGCATGGACGCATGCATGGTGGGAGTCTCAACGGAGCCACTGACGTGATGTCGAGCGGATCCAATGCTGCGCAACCAATGGGGATCGAGCGCCACGCACAGTCCACTGCGCTGGAGCCGGCGCAGCACCTCGACCGTCAGCCAAGCTGTCGTCCGAGGATCCGGGCCCGCTTCACAGTCGTGGCAGCCGAGCCGCCGGAGCGCCGGCGCCGTAGTGAGCGCGTGCAGCAATGGCTCGAGCTCGCTCGGCCAGACCTCGAGGCCGCCGAGATTGAGGTTCGTCAAGGACGGCACGGAGCGGATGATCTGCGTCATCGCGCTGGCAGTGTTCTGCGGGTTGTCGGACACGGAGAGGGTCTGGAGGCGTGCGAGGCGCTTCCACTGCGATGAGGGACGCTCTCCATGAGGGGCGCTCAGGATGACGCTCGTGCAGAGACTCTCACCGTCCAGGCCCGCCCCGTCGAGCAGCAGAGACGTGAGCTGGGTGCACGTGATCAGCACGCTGCCCAGGATCGCGCAGGAGACCTCCGTGCCGGAGAGGTCGAGGTGCTTCAAGCGGGGCGCACACGCCTGGAATAGCCTCTCAAGGTGGAGCGGTAGCCGCAGCGCTGAACGGCAGCCACTCAAATCCAGCGAAGTGAGAGTGCGTCCGTGGCCCTGCAGCACGCTCAGAGACGCCTCGGACGCGTGCACGCAGTGGCTCAAGCTCAGAGATCGCAACCGTGTGCCACTGTCGAGGCTGGCCACTGTTGCCGCGAGCATCGCGTCAGACAGCGGAGAGCTGCGCAAAGCGAGTGATGTGAGTGAGCGCAGCGCACCAAGGTTGGGCAGCGTCACCGAGCCAGAACAATCCCACAGTAGCTCCGTGATGCTTCCCAACGGCAGGCCCGCGGGCACAAGCTGAAGCACGGCAGGGCGGCAGCCAGTTAGGTCGACTGAGTGCACGGTCGCCAGATGCGACGCAACCGCACCTGCCCATGCACGCGAGACGGCACGCCACCGGAGGGCGCGCGAGAGCGAGGCATGGCGCCGTGAGGTGCCCTCGCGAATGACAATGCCCACGAGGTCAGCAGTAGAGAGGACCACCTCGGAGGCAAATTCGGTCGCTGGCTGAGCTCCGCTAACGGCGCCGGTGGCTCTGAGGCGCTCTGCCTCTTCGATGCGCGCCATGTCCATTTTGTGTGAACATTTCCAGACTTCAGTTTCGTCACAGGTCCCCCTGATCCGGAATTTGTGGTACAGAGAGCCCGGAAAGTCGTCTGATCTCAGTGTCAGAGTGTGCTACCGGTACGCCTGCCAAACGGGTTGATTGAGAACATGAAAGGCTTCGAAGGACAGATCTCGAAAGGAACGCGTGGGTCGAGGGAAAACTACTCGACCGCACACGGAACCCCCGTGCTGACTGCTGTTAGGCGTCACCATGAAGACCGAGTTTGGCTCCTGGGACAAGAGCAGAAGACGAATTCCTACAGTACGTTCATTCGTACCACACTCCACAATACCACAAAAACACATGAGGTTATTGCGAGGCTACATTCACACTCACACCTTGAGCTCGACCACCCCACTCGACCTCGAGAAACATACATGTTAAACATGTACATACATGTATAATGAAGAAAGCGGATTCAAAACTATAAGTCAAAGAGACGACGGGGTCCAGCAGATTCGTTGCTCCCTTCCAGCCGCCGCAGGAATCAACGGGCCATATGTTGAAATTGTCGGGGTGGGCGGGTGGTCGGATTCAATGCACCCGCGTGACAATTTGCATGCTTTTCGAAACCGTTGATGAAACAGACACATGCAGAGATCTTGCTTCAATGCAGAGCAGCAGGGTGGTGCAAGACGTCGACGTGGCGATGTACCGCGCCTCTGCAGATGCGGCCGCCGTGCGCAAGCTGATCTTCCAAAGGGTCGCCTCTGTGCATGTGGCGAATCTGAAGAGATGGGACCTAGATTCGGAGCCTCACAGACCACAAGTTGACTCCTCCACGGGGCGATTCGCTGAGTTCCAAGATGAGACCCATGCCAGAGCTTTGGACATGGAGGAGCATGATACAGACAACGACAATAAGCTCGACTTTTCTGAGTTCTGCTCCCTCGTGCGCTCTCGAGAAGAGGGCAACCCGACGGACGCGGAGCTGAGGGCACGCTTCAATGAGCTCGACGCAGACGGGAGCGGCAAGGTGGACATGAACGAGTACATCAGGTTCACGCTGCACGAGGCCTTGTGCCGCTCCTCGGTGCGCGTGATCGACTTGTTTCGCAGGTGGGACGAGGACGGCAGCGGCTCGATCGATCGCTTCGAGTTCCGCCGTGCGATCCGCGCGCTCGGCTTCGACTACATGAGCGACGACTCTGCCATCGACGCCATCTTCGACGAGTTTGACAAGGATCGGTCCGGCAGCCTGGACTACAAGGAGCTGGCACATCATCTGGCTAGGTTCGAAAAGGGAGGTATGGACAAGGGTGCGATGAATCCCGGCGTGGCCAACCGCCGCTTTGCTCTGCGCACGGTGCGAAAAAGTGTATTGAGATGAGCGCGGCACCGCCTGAGTGCCCCCCCCGTGTGGGAGCTCTGATGGCAATAAACGAGTGCGTCTGAGTACGTCATCTGAGTGCCCTCCCCCATCAGGCGCGCAAGAGCTGTGGGGTGCTCCCGCCGAATGTGACGCTCAAGGCGAGTGCGTGGATGAGCGTGCAGCAACAGCTCAACAAGCTGCTCAAGCAGAACGGCGTGCGCATCATAGCTCTCTTCCGCGACTGGGATCGCGACGGCGATGGCAAGGTGTCCAAGAAGGAGTTTGCGATGGCGATGGTGGCGCTCGGGTACGACGCGCCGCGTACAGACGTGGATGCCGTCTTCGACTCCTTTGACATCGATCGGAGTGGGTACATCGAGTATGGAGAGCTCAAGCGGGGCCTTCTGCTCGAGGACGACGAGGCCAGCAAGACGATGAGGCTCGAGGCTGAGGCGGCGGCGGCGGCGGCACAGGAGGAGGTGGCGACGCTGCTCGCACTCTCGATGCAGAAGAAGGCCACGCGCCCGGTGCGAAGCGGCACTGTCCAGAAGAGCACGCAGCCGCTGCTGGAGCTCGGGTTGTTCGAGCTGTGCGTGCCACCGCCTCTTGGCTGCCGTCTCCTGCGAGGGAGCATCTGCTGCGAGGGGACGAACTTCTTCTCCGCGCGCCTCGCGACGATGCATAGCACGGGGGATGCGAACAACCTCGATGGATACATGGTGACCTTGCAGCTCGTCGCGGGCGGTGGCTTTGCTTCGCTCGGAATGGCCGCCCTCGCGGCTGACGAGCTTGAGCTCGATACCTTCCTCGGCTTGCAACCAGCCTCGGCGGCTGTCGATGCCGACGGGTACACGTACGCCTTGGGACGCGGGCAGCGCCGTGTCGAGCAGATGGGCCGGCTCGGAGTCTCAAGTGGCAGCAACCTCTTCACAGACGCATTGCAATCCTCCTTGGCGGGGGCGCCCAAGATGACGCTCATCATCGTCGGGACTGTCTTTGCTCTCCGCAGGGAAAATGTCGAGGTGTGGCGATACGACTCTGTGCCAGCCAATTGGGCCTTTGCGGTCGGCGGCAACGCCGGCACGTCGTGGGAGGTGGTGGCCGCTCAGCTGATTACAGTACAGCGGCAAGATCTAGACACACTAAAAAGCGTACGAGGGAGGGTAAGCGTCTAGTGACTGAGCTTCATGTGTACAAGCTATTCGACACGCGACAGTGAGCTCAAGGGACCCCCTGAATGTGCAGTGGGGTAATTTAAGCGTCTATGAAGTGCGGGCATGAGTGAGGGGTTTGCGGGGTGCGAAAAGGGCACTAGCTCGATGCTCGAAACACTAGCTACAAGAAGTCGACTACATCTTCTCTCATTCGCGCTGGTTGGCGCAGAGCTGGTTGAGCAACATCTGCGTCATCATGTCTGAGACAGCTTCCGCGCTATGGATTTCGAAGGCGAGTCCCTTGGAGCGGCGAGCTCGCACAGCTGTCGCAGGCAAAGCGTCGAACCAGCTCGGGCTCGCGTGCAACGTTGCAGCAAAGGGATCGAACACCTCAAATCCAGCTTGCTCGACGATGCGCTTGGCAACTTCGTTCGCAGTGGCCATGTGATGTGCCTGGGAACTGTAGCCAGCTTGGGCGAGCTCGCAATCGGCAGGCTCTTGCGTCGGATGGATTGCCCTTGCCCGGGGGGCGCCCGCGAGCTTGAATATCCCTCGCCATGCTGGCCCTTTGGAACTTCTGCACTCCTTCCAAATTCGCATCAGAGCTACCAAGCGGCGACGGTACGTTGATAGCGGCATCTGACGCCAAGTCTCATTCTTCAGGGCGGCTGGCAGCACAGCTGCGCACTCGGCCGCTGGCCTTCGGTTACCGCAAGTGGCGATGAGGACGTTTGCTTCTCTTAGCGGCACATAGCGTGTCGTCGGCAGGGACATATCGCTGGTTCCCGACTCGAAGACGACGATGTCGTGCTCGCACATGAGGGTGAGCACATCGACGCCGGCAGCCAATCTGCGCCGATGAGCTTGGCGAGGTGGCGTGTGCAGCACTGCTCCCGTGTCTGGGAGCAACTCGGGCAACCCACGCTTGAGCAGCGTGCGAATGCGAGAGCCTCCAAAGCGCACGTCGCAGCTACCGCGTTTTGCAAAGAAGCACTGCTGCCAGTGTCTCTCAAAGGCGCGGTGAAAATCGGCAGCGTTCGGATGCTGCGGTCCGGGCCGAACTTGAGTCCAGGCATGCAGCGAGCGGTTTATTCGCGCCAAGCCGCGCTGCACATCGACTGCGTCGTGGCCAACGTTCAACAACGAGCGCCCTGCCAGACAGCGCGTGAGAGCCACCTCTCCGAACCAACGAAAGTTGCACTCAGAAGAGACGAGCTCGTGCTCGTAGCCCACGCTTTGCCTTCTACGCAAACGTGCGGAATTGCTCGTATCCAAGATGTGCGTCCAAGTCTGGTTGACTCGCTCACACGTAGGTGCCGGCGTTTCGCAGCGCGGGGAAACCCTTCGATACGCTAACGACGATGCCGGTGGGACCGCCGTGCACAGAGGAGCTGTAGATGCAGAAGGTGTCGGCATGTTGAGTTTGATCGTGCGGTGCGCTAGCGGCAATGGAACTCGCTGCCAAACACATTGACGATCGCGTAACCAATCTATGAGTGGCAGCTCTTCGTCGTGCGCCGAAATATGAAGACGACCTGCCCTATTCTCTGCACGCTGAAGACTCCTGAGAGTCGTTTCTACCAGCGAGAGCGTCAGCTCGTACTCGTGCTCCCCAGGCATTTGAGCAGCGCTCGTGTTGAGCCAGCTCATGTGGGGCAGCGCGGGGCTGACAGCTTGCGAGAGCGCTGCGAAACGCCAGCCGCCATCTTTCTCAACCACGGACAGGTGAAACGCGTCGCCGACGGAACACACTGGAGCTCCACTCTTATCACGGCTGACGACAAAAAAGCCTCGCATAGAGACCACGTCGTTGCGCACGCACTCGAAGCTGGCGAGGATTACTTGCGAGGCGCTTGATGCTTGCCAGTTGCATGGCTGAGCTGCCACAGCTGAAGTCTGCGATACGCATTTTGCAACAGAGAATATGGATGCGTGGTCGGTCGGGCAACCGCAGCCCGGCCCCGCGTCGGCCATCGTCGGCGCCTCGATTTCCGATTTACCGGTAATACAGATACCGGTAAGATTATGGGCGCGCAAGACGTGCGCGCCGTTTCTGGATTTGAAGTTAAAGCGCGCACATTTTTACTCTGATAACGACGACATGTCACACATCGGACCACAGACAAAGTCTCAGCCTGAGAAAACATGGCATGCATGCCGTGCAAATTTTCTTAGAAAGTTGTGTTTGGAATCGCATGGCAGAATACAAACTTGATGGAAGCTTTTGCCGTCAACGCTTGCGTCGTCGGCCTCCTTGGACCGCGAAGTGGGCTCAACGGTGAGCACGTAGAGGTGCTCGGCTTCATTGACGAACCCGTTGCTCGCTGGCGCGTGCGCAGGCGAGCCAATGGAGAATTACTTCTTCTCCGGTCTGCCAACCTGCTCAATTTGGTGGCGCAGCCCGCCCTGAGGCAGCCATGTTCCACGATGGAAGCGAGCAGTGACTGGGCTGCGGGCGCGCCGCCCAAAGTGGAGCGCTTTTCCGAGGAGAAGCTGCCGCCCGCAGGAGAAGCTGCGGCGGAACGCCTAGTGGCGGAGGCGAAGCGTCTGATGGCGGAGGTAGAGGCGGACCAAGCAGAGGAAGCGGCTGGAGCGGAGGAGGCGGCGGCGGAGGCGGAGCGACTGGCAACCAAGGTGGACAAGACGGACGAGACGATATTCGCCCAGGCGCAGCGACCCGATGCGGCCCTTCCGCAACCCGCTGTTGACGGTCGCATGGGAGGCGCCAAGGCCATTAGCGTTACCGAGGCCAGTGGCGTGCTAGCGCCAGCACGATCGCCGGACAAGGTGGACAATGTTGCCGAGTTCGGCACAACAGCACTGCGCACGCCCAGCTCACCGCCGTCGACGTGCATGCAACCGGATCATCTTGCTGCCGTCCCTGAGCGTACCATCAGTCCCGACCGTCCTTCGTCTCTTCTCAAGTTTCCTATGCCGCCACAGGCGTATAGCATGGAGAGAGCCACCGCCCAGGCGTCGGGCGCACATCGTGCTAGCCGAAGCTTTCAGCGCATCAGTCGAGAACGCGGCAGGGTCAGCGAGCGTGTTGGTGCGGAGCGCTCAGCCGCGCAGAGCATGGTTTACGCAGCCATGGAGAGGGCCTCGAAGTCGGTTGCGGCATCTCGGACGACCTCGCAATCTCGTGACCTCGCTGCATCGACCTCGCAATCTCGCGACCTCGCTGCATCCACGTCGCAATCTCGCGACCTCGCTGCATCCACGTCGCAATCTCGCGACCTTACGAATGCAGAAGCCTCTTCGTCCCTAATTAGGTACGAAGCCTCTTCGTCCCTAATTAGGTACGAAGCCTCTTCGTCCTCCTCAATAAGCGCTGTCATGGGCACCGCCTCGGCCTTGATCGATGCCCGTGATAGCGCCCATGATGGCAGTGCTGCACCCGTCGGGGCTGCGAGTGCAGTTGAAATGTTTGATCTCGCTCCGAGTCCGAAGGCGGTGGAGAAGGCAGTGTCGCCACCCTCGCTCTCGTCGCAGGTGCACACGCAGGATGAAGAGGAGAGGAGTAGCGGCACGCCCATGATGTTACCTCAATCGCCGGCAGCCCAGGTGGTAGCCCAAGTGGTAGCCCAGTTGGTAGCCCAGGTGGCTTCGAAAGCTGAGCACATACGAGGCCTGTCATTCGCTCAGGCTGTGCTGGGCCCTTGGCGATCCCCGGCGATGCATCTCGATGCATCTCGATGCTGCCGCTCGTGTGGCCCATGCCTCGGCGCCGTTGGTGAAGCATCTCGATGCTTCTCGATGCTTCTCGACCGTTCGTGTGGCCCATGCCTCTGCGCCGTCGGTATACGCGTGCTCGCGTCCCCTTCGAACGCATCAGATGCCCTCTGCGCCCTTCTTCACACCCACCGAGCATGTGTGTGAGTCGCGTCGTGTTCGCACAGGGGCGACCCTCTTGCTTGTTGCGTGTGAGACATGGTGGTTTGCACACCGCTTCGCTGCTCCGCCGCCTCCGCTGCTGCCGCCAGCCATGCCCTGGCCGCCGTCGTTTCCGTACCCGTCGCTGCCGCCGTCGCTGCCGCCGTCGCTGCCCCCATTGCTGCCTCCGTCGCTGCCGCCGGCGCTGCCGCCACAGCCGCCACTGCTACCGCCGTCGCTGCCGCCGTCGGTACCCCCACCGTTACTACCTACGCCCTCGCCTCCACCGCCATTGGTACCTCCACCCTCGCCACCACCGCCGTTGGACCCGCCGCCTTTGGCTCCGCCGCCGCCGTCGCCGCCGCCACCTTCAGCACCGCCGCCGCCGTTGGCGCCACCACCTCCTTCCCAACCCCCCATTCAGCCGCCGGCCCAGCCTCCGCCCCCCTCTGCCCCGCCCTGGCTGGTGATGCTTGGGCAGTCGGTGAGAGAAAGGTATGAGGCACTTCCCTTGAGCGTCGTGTTGAGAGTGTCTCTCACGCGTCGCATGAGGGCTTCGTGCGGCTCGGAGATGGCGTGGCGCATCTAAGTGTGCGGGCGGCACGCCTCGCCGTCGGCGCGTTCGCGTTGGCAACGGCCTCAGCACAAACACCGGAGCGCAAGGACGCCGACACATGGCACCTCGGGGAGGGCCCCGCCGCACTACTCGGGATGGCAAGCGCGACCCTGCTTGCTGTGGCGGCAGTAGCGCTCGTGTGCTGGTGCTCACCGAGCCTCCGACGTAGCTGCTCGCTCGGGGATCGGGAGTGCAGGCGTCGCATGCATCGGGAGTGCCAGCGCGGCTGCGACGATGCACAGGACTGCTTGGACGCTTACTGCTGTGACTGCCTGAGCGGCTGCTTGCGTGCGTACCGGTATGCGAGCTGCCTGGAGCCCGGTACGCGCGCCGACCGCAAGACGCCGCGCCGGCTCATCATCGACTGCCATGACGAGAACGGTGGCGGAGCGTTCTTAGCCGGCCGCGCTGGCTACCGGTACTTGCCCTTGGACGAGGACGAGGACGGCGCGCCAGTCCCATCCACAGGCTCGTGTGGCAGCATGGGCGGCACTGTGAACCGCTCTGTGAACGGCGGCGCGTTGTACCTTGAGGCGGCGCAACGCCTGCGCCGCACGGGGTTGGTACCGAGCCCTCGCCCTGTGGGGAACTGTGCACTCATGGCCTCGCCCTCACGACGTAGCCTACGCTTCCTCCCGCATTCACAGAAGGTCCCCATCGCTACCGCTGGCGACGTGGAGGCGGGGGCACGGATCTCGGAGATCTCGGGGGATATCTCGGGGGCGCCGGGGGCACGGATCTCGGGGATCTCGGGGGATATCTCGGGGGCGCCGGGGGCACGGATCTCGGAGATCTCGGGGGATATCTCGGGGACACGGATCTCAGGGCAGAAGGTTGAACTCGCAGTGGCATGCCGGCCGGTGGCCGGTAAGCACGTTTCACCAGACCGGTCAGACCGGCCGCATAGAGCTACCGGCAGGCCGCCGAGTTGCACGCCGTCGCTCCTGTACATTGGGCCAGCTGCTGCTGCTGCTGCGGCAGCCACGTCGACTCCCCCGCCGTCCGTGCCACCGCTGCCCTTGCACGCGCCGACAGCATCGTCCGTTCGTCTGCTCCCTCGGCCTGCACGGCTGCCGGCTCCATTCACAGCTCCATTCACAGCTCCAATCGCGGCCGAGGACCACCCTGGTGGTGCCCCCCCTACTCCTACCGAGGGGGATGACCCTTGTGGTGTCACCCCTACTCCTACCATGGCCTCCTACCTGCCATCAATGTTCCATGCGACTGCACCTGCGCCTACGTCCAGCTCCGTGCCATCTCCACGCTCTTGCGATCCTCACGTCGACAGCGTCCTCACACCACGGCGACTGTTCCTGCTGCAGCCACGGCCACGGCGACAGAGCACTCCCGCCACGGCCACGGCGACTGCTGCTGCTGCTGCTGCTACGCCTGTGGTTCCTCTGCCACTGCCGTCAGGGCTTCATGTAGAGACGGCGACTCCGCTGTTGCCGCTGTCGCCGCTGTCGCCGCCCTCGCCGTCGCCCACACCAGCATCAGCGGCCGGGACACCCCCGCCGTCATCGATGGCCATGATGATGACGGCAAGGGAGCCGGAGCGCATCACGTCGATGGCGGCGCGATTACTTGACGAGGCGAGGAGGAAACGCGCCATGAGTCGTCTGTCATCGATCGGGGTGCTCTCGGCGCCCACCACGACGCTCGGGGTGCTCTCGGCGCCCACCACGACGCTCGGGGTGCTCTCGACGCCCAGCACGACGCTCGGCAGCGGCAGGTTGGGCGTCGTGCTGGGCAGCGGCAGGATGGGCACGTTCGGCGCAGACGAGCAACGCGAGGCCCCTCGAGGCACAAGTAGGACCCCTTTCAGGACGCGCCAAGAGGCGCAGGAGGAGGCACAGGTACCGGCACAGGGAGAGGCGCGGGGTGCGGAGACTGAGCAGAACACTCCCGAGTATGCGCCAGACGATCCGTATCGCTCGTTCACCGGCATGGCGACAGCCATCGGAGAGAAGGGACCTCGGCGTGACACAGTGGCAAGCGTGGCGGCTCGCCACTCGCTTGCAGCTACGACCGCGATCCGAACGGCCTCAGCCATCGTCGAGGGGGTGGCGCGCGATGCGGTGCTCGAGCTCGAGCGGAAGGAGCTCGCGGAGATTGAGGCGAGCTCGCGGAGATTGGCGGAGATGGAGGCGAGCTCGCGGAGATTGGGGAGGAGCGACGCGGTGCTCGAGCTGGAGCTCGCGGAGATTGAGGAGGAGCGACGCGCCATTGAGGAACTCGAAGCGAGGGAGGCGCGCGCGCAGGATGGGGGCGTCGGTAGCGCCCATGACAGCGCGCAGGATGGGGGCGTTGATAACGTCGGATCGAGAGGGAGGCGAGCCGAGCCAGGAGGAGGCGTCTTTGATGAGGGGGGCAATCCGATGTCATCAGTGGCAATCAGTGAGAGGCAAGCCGAGCCAGGAGGAGGCGTCTTTGCACGCGACGGCGAGGTAGAGGGGCTGCCCACGACGGCGTCCCCGACTTGGGTACTAGAGTGGCCGAAGGCACTCCCCGCTAAACCAGCGACTCTGACGACTCTGACCGACGCGCAGCTAGGCGGCTCGACCGAGGCGCAGCTACCAACTATGCTAGGCGGCTCGACCGAGGCGCAGCTACCAACTATGCTAGGCGGCTCGACCGAGGCGCTGATGGCCTTGGAGATGGTGCGAGATGAAGGAGCTCGCTGATTGCCTCTCACTGATTGCCACTCATGACCTCTGATTGTCCCCCTCATCAGGTGCGAGAGATGGAGGAGAGGCGCATCACAGCTATGGAGACAGGCTCGATGCAGGAGCGGGCGGCAGCGGCGAGGTCGCACTGGAGCCAAGTGAAGCGGCAGGTGCGCGCGGGCGTGATCACCTCCGCCGAGGCGGCGCCGCACCGGCCTCACATCTCGGCGGCGATCTCCCTAGGTTGGTTTCGGGCGGAGGCGGTTACAGAGCTCAGCCTCACTCCAGGAGAGCAGCTCTGGGTGCTCGAGGACCCCGACCGCATCGCGACACCATCCGGGTGGATTATGGCGGTCAATGCCAAAGGGGACGAGGGCCTGGTGCCGGAGACATACGTACGTGTCATCCCCTCAACTGATCCAGGCCACGCGCGGCTCCACCTCAAGGCCCAGCCTGCCGCCCAGCCACGTGGTCGCCTCGGAGGGCCCCCTAGGGAATGGCAAGGCGCCGTATCGACCACTCCGAGCCTCTCGGGCACCGGATGCCCCACGAACCGCACGCGGCGCAGCTGCAGCTCCCTCGCTGACGACAGCGGCCGAGGGCAGGAGGCGATGTGCTGGGTCTCGACACCCCGGGAGGAGCGCGACGCCTCCATTGCTGATATGGTGCCGCCGACGCCCTCGCCGCGCGAGTCGATGACGTCACCGACGAGCCATCTGGCTGCATATCTCGCGACCTCGCCGACGGGATATCCACCGCTCGAGGAGCTGCTCAAACATGCGCTTACCTCCGAGCTTCAACCACCGCCCGCGGTACCGCCGCCAGGCTCGCCCGCGCCTGCGCAGGCCGTGAGCACAGAGATGCTACCGCCTGTGCTTCCTCCGCTTGTGCTTCCGCCGATCGAGGTGGCAGCCTCGCCGCGGTTGGCGTTGCCGCGGCTGGTCTCGGCGCCGGGCACGCAGCCAAAGACGTCGATGCGCGAGCGCTGGTCGCTCTCCCTCTCGCGCTTGGCTGCATCGGGTGGTAAAGCTGCCATGGCCATTCGAGCTGCCTCATCTAGCGGCATGCCTGATTCTCCGAGGTTAGCGAGCGTTCCTTCATCAACCTGTACGGTGCAGACGCAGTACACGGTTTAGTTCACTTAGTTAGTTTCGAGAAGTCGCTCGCCCCCGCCCAGCACCGAACTCTTAAGGCAAAACGACGCGGAATATAGTGAAATACAGGAGCCAAATGTCTCTTTTGACATGCAGATGTTGATGGATCGACGCATTCCTTGGCAAGAACACCTCAGACGCGTGAGAGAAAGGTTCGTTTCTCTTATTCATTTCCCAGGGAATCCCATGGGCTGGGTTTTAGCCTTTCGACGAATAACAGGACAATTGATTTGGATTCCTTTACGGATCATTCGAAGGATCTTGTACTTGGATCTGGGATTAACCTTGCATTAGCCACAAAAAGCGCCCAACACGGCGCGTCACACCGGCAATTTCTAAGCTGTGTGTGAAATCGATGTTGTCAGTGGGTCCATCATGGCAGGGTAGTGCTCGGCAAACGTTGCGCAATGCTCGTGCTGAGTATAACTTGCAAAAGTTGGCGGACAAAATGTTTAGAAGACAAGGTGAGGTGAGAGAACGACGAAGGTATGAACGTCTTTATGAACGTAATTCGTCTGTGCGTACAATGACACCTAGATCTTTAAATGATTTGATTCCGGGCCTCTCAGAGATGCAGGGCGCATTGTACCCAGGACTCCCTTCAATTGGTGTTACAGTGAACTTGCCAGGGTGGATTAGTATGCGAAATGTCGCACGGAGAACGATTTTTAGGTTGCGTGTTTGGATTCGTAGAATGTTTCGTCGCTTCGCGCAACTACCTTTGCTAGTGATAAACCCTGATGGTCAATATTTTGGGCTTGCAATACCGCGCTTATTCCGATTCAACCCAGGAGGCCTCACCATTTTTTTACTGAAGAGCGATAATCCAGGGGCCATCGCTGCGTGGGGACAAGGTAGATAGGAATCCAAATCGTACAGATATGAAAAGCGCCCAACACGGCGCGTCACGACTCTCCAGTATGGGGTCGGGTCGGAGGGGGTCGGGTCGGGGGATACGATATGAA
>ENA-UOXG01001333-UOXG01001333.1-mixed-culture-metagenome-genome-assembly--contig:-NODE-1333-length-16033-cov-47.973025_pt1 | contig 16033 bp, 16 predicted proteins | sample MGYA00238159_ERZ761634 | MGnify/ENA primary metagenome ERZ761634 (study PRJEB28908, sample SAMN08776845) | mixed culture metagenome | isolation source: Freshwater growth medium | place: USA... | reverse complement strand
CAGAGGCCATCAGAGGCCATCAGAGGCCATCAGAGGCCATCAGTGGTCATCAGAGGCCATCAGAGGCCATCAGAGGTCATCAGAGGTCATCAGAGGCCATCAGAGGCCATCAGAGGCCATCAGAGGCCATCAGAGATCATCAGACGTACCGCTCCCACTGCGCCTTCGCCAGCGACGCGGATGCCGATTCGAGCGGATCGTCGTCGTCGTTCTCCATCAGCTTCTCGACCGTATCCTTATTTGGGTCGAGCCAGATCGCCGCCTCTGCCTCGAAGAGGGCGAACGTGCGCAGGTACAGCGATGCACGCAGTCGGTGCTCCTTGGCGGGCTTGAGCAGCTTGTGCGCGAGATAGCACCCGTAGAGTACGACGGGGTCGAAGGCGGCCTGCGGCATCGGCGTCTCGAAGGTGCGCAGGTACACCTCGATGCGTCGACGCGGCTCGACTGGGTCCCAGCCCTGAGGAAGGAGGCCATCAGGCGTCATCAGGCGTCATGACAGCTCATCGATCGACATCAGAGCTCATCAGAGCTCATCCGGCTCATCAGTGGCAATCAAGGTACCTCCTTGAGCTGCGAGAGTGCGGAGTAGATTTGGCAATCAGTGGCAATCAGTGGCCATCAGTGGCAATCAAGGTACCTCCTTGAGCTGCGAGAGTGCGGAGTAGATCTGGCCGCGCGGATCCGCCGTCTGGTCGCAGAGCTCGTACCTGATGAGGGAGGCAATCAGAAGGGTCATGGCATGGTACACGGCGGCAATCAGAGGATCCTCCGCGGCAATCAGAGGCAATCAGAGGCAATCAGACGTACGCCTTCTGGTACTCCTTGCGCAGTAGATGGCACACGCCCTGGCGCAGCTGCGGGTCGGCGCTCTTGAACTTGTCGTCGATCCGAGACGTCGCGTCCGCACCAAACGAGGCCTCGAGGGCGGTGTACATGGCGCGCAACGCGATGGGCGGCAGCAGTCGCGCCGCCTCGAGCGTTGGGCGCATGGCGCGCGCGCGGGCTGCTCGCGGCAACGGCTGTGCCTCGCCCTCGGACGACGGCGTAACCACCAAGGGCGGCCGGAGGTCAGAGGTCGAGGCGGGAGGGGCGGTGGCCTCCGCCCCCGCCCCCGCCGATGCCGCCGCCGCCGACCTCGCCGCCGCCAATGACGACTACGACGCAGGTGGCATCGGTGCAGACGCATTCTTAGCGGCTGCGGGCGTGCGCTCCATGAGGAGAGAATCGAGCTCATCGACGGCCGCACGGGGCTCGGCAGAGGCGGCTGCCTCGGCCGCCCGCTCCGCCGCCTGCTGCTCCTTTTGCAGCCGTGCGGCGGCTAGGCGCGCATTGACGACGTCGAGTGCCTCGACGAGCACCTGATGAGGGGTGCCATCACGAGGTGTCATCAGAGGTCATCAGAGGTCATCAGAGGTCATCAGGGGTCATCAGAGGGCCGTGTAGATCGGTCCGAGCGCCGTAACGAGCACCATGTCACCGCTGACCGGTGTGAAGTGCTTCACGTGGAGCTCCGTCGCCAAATGATACACCTTCTCACCGACGCCATCGGCCACATGCCCGCCGGAGCGCCCGGCAAGATCGATAGCCTTCAGAATGCGCGTGGGCAGCCCTGATGAGGAAGGTCATTAGAGGTCATAGAAGCCAAATGAGAGGCAAGTAGAGGTCATGAGAGGCGAACAGCTTGCGTACCGCACCCCTCCGCCTCGGCTTGGAATCAGAGGTCATCAGAGGCACTCATATGTCATCGGAGGCAATCAGCGTACCGCACCCCTCCGCCTCGGCTTGGAATCAGAGGTCATCAGTGGCACTCATATGTCATCGGAGGCAATCAGCGTACCGCACTCCTCCGCCTCGGCTTGGAATCGCTGCCCTCGCTCACCACTGGCCAAGAGGAGTTTGAGGAGGCCTTTGAGTGCGATGAGCAGCGTAGGCATCACGTACGCCATGTCGGAGCTCGAGCCTTCGCCCTCGCCGCTCACCCCGCCGCTCACCTGAGGAGGGAGGCCATCAAGGCAGCTGATGAGGGCGGCCATCAAGGCAGCTGAGGAGGGAGACCATCAAGGCAGCTGATGAGGGAGGCCATCAAGGCAGCTGAGGAGGGAGGCCATCAAGGCAGCTCACTGAGATCATCCTTGCAAAGAGTTCGACCGGCTTGATCTTATTGATTGCCGAGAGCATGAGCAGGCCCATCGGCAGCAACCCCTGCTTGCCCTTCACCTCGACCTGCACCTGCGTCTTGTCATCGCTCAATTTCGTCACCTTCCCAATGTCGGAGGCAGACTCAAACGGCGCGAGCACCGTTGGCGCCTTCTCGCCCTGAGGCTTGTCCGAGAGCATGACCTTGTCGCCGACCTTGATCGACTTGGCCTTATGCGCCTCCTCCCACTTGGTAAGAGACAGGCACAGGCTCTCAACCTCTCCGTCTCCCGCGCAATTCTCGAGCGCGACCGCGAGAACACCGCCCGCCGCGGCGCGAACCGTCGTCGGACGCGTCTCGTCGATCGAGATCGCGTAGATCGGTCCTGATGAAGGAGACCATCAGGATATTATGATACTACGTACTATGCCATCAGAGGTAATCAATAGGCCATCAATAGGCCATCAATAGGCCATCAATAGGCCATCAAGGGGCCATCAATAGGTCATCAGCACACCGTACACCTCCGGGTCGAAGGCGAGCTCCGCGCGTAATCAAAGGTCATCAGAGGTCATCAAGAGCCCATCAGCGCACCGTACACCTCCGGATCGAAGGCGAGCTCCGCCCGATGCTTCTCAAAATGGCCGAGCGTCCTCGCGAGCAGCACGAGCGCCAGCTTGCACACGGGCTCATCGTCGAGCGCCGCCGCGTCGCAAAAGTGCTTCACGATGCTCCCGTTCTCCTTCATCCGGTTGAGGACCACCGCGCCCGCCGTCTCGCCGCTCGCCGTCGCTGCTGCCGCGGCGGCGGTGTCGCCCGTCGACTCCGGTTCGTCATCCGTATTAGGCAAGCCCATGCCTGTGCCTTCGGCCTCGGTGACCGTGTTGAGCACGTCGAGCAGCTGGAGCAGATGGGCATGTCGCGCCGGCGGCGTCGCCGGATCACCCTGTTTGGCTTTGAGGTACTCGGCATTGCGCTTGGTCGCCTGCTCCACCTGATTAGGGAGGTAATCAGTCGCGCTCAGCTCGCAATCAGGAGACCATCAAGAGGCGACGGCGCACGATCGCCTGCTCCACCTGATGAGCTAGGCAATCATCGTAATCTGAGGCAACCATCGTCATCAGAGGCAATGCACCTCGCTTGGCAGCCACTTGGCCACGTTGTCGCAGAGCGCTTGCACCGGGGCCATGCCACCCAGCGTCATCGCCTTGATCAGGTCGAGCACCACATCGCGTAGCGCCGCCTCGAGCGCCTCCATATTCTTGTCGCGTAGGGGCTCGTCCGTCGCCGCGAGGAGGAGCATCACGATGTCGGAGACGACCTCTTGCTCGAGGAAGGCGCCAAGGGCGGTCGCCTGCTCGGCCGTGGCGGCGGCGTCGAGTTGGGCGGCCTGTTTCTTGTCGATGCGTGCGGCGAGCGCATGCACAAGAGTACCGGCCTCGACGAGGTACCTGAATGAGGGAGGCAATCCGAGGTCATCAGAGACCATCCGAGGCAATTAGAGGTCATCCGAGGCCATCGAGGCCATCCGAGGTCATCCGAGGCAATGGAGGCCATCAGAGGCCACATTGAAGGCCATTAAGAGGGGATTGGAGGCCATCAGAGGTCATTAGAGGTCATGAAGAGGCCATCAGAGGCCATTAAGAGGGCATGAAGAGGGGATTGGAGGTGATTGGAGGCCAGCCGACGTACTGGAGGGTGGCTGGCGAGAGCTTCTTCGTGCCCAGCATCGCCTTCGACTGCAGCGAGCTCGAGAGCGAGGAGGTGCACTGTGGATCGATCTGCAGGGGCGGCCGCAGCGAGGGCGATGCGCGCAGCATCTTAGCGAGCGTTCCGAAGAGACCAGTGAGGTTCCACTTGGGGAGCAGCTCGCAGAGAGGGTCCTTATTCCCTGGATCGAGCGCTTGGCTCATATCGGCCCGTGAGCGTTGCACGCTGCTCTCGCCCCACGTGATGGCGAGCGACAGCACTGGCCCCATCGATTCGGCAGCTCGAAAATCGATGCTCGTCGAGATCATCGAGATCGTCGCGTCGGCTGTGTCGCCGCCGCCGTCGGTGCCGCTCTCGGCGAGGGCACGGCAGATGCGCTCGCACGCGCTGAAAACCTGCAGCACGCTCATGCCGCGCATGAAGATGTCGGTGAGCGTCTCGGCACGCGCCTTTTCGACGCCCTCAAACGGCGGCTCCGCAAGCAACGAGCGATCCGAGCTCTTCTTCTTCTGCTCATTCTCCATCTTGCGAGCACGTATCGTGCTGAGCAGCGCCGCGCACTCGTCAAAGAGGACCTCGAAGCTCTGGCGCGCGCCCTCCATGGCCTCCATCAGCTGCTGTATCAGCGTCGCTCCCTCCGCCGAGCGCAAGAAGCGTCCCCACAGCTCGCACACCGAGTCCAGCGTGCTCACGTAGCTCGCAAGCGTCGCGAGTGCCGTGACTGCATGCAGCTGCACCCGCTCCGTGCGCATCGGATGGGAGAGCACCCACGAGATGACGCGCAGCGACGGCACGAGGGTTTCGTCATTGGGCGAGTCATCGGCGTGGAACACGGACTCCATCAGCGCACTCGCTGCCGACAGAGCGAGCTCAAGGACCTGCTGCCGTGGCTCCGAGTGATTGGCACCGGTGGTCGTGCCTGAGCACACAGTGGCACCGGCAGTCGGCGATCAGGGTCAATCAAGCGACGCACCCGAGATCTCTTTGAGCCACGCAATCAATGGCAATCAATGGCAATCAATGGCAATCATTTCCAATCCATGGCAATCAAGGACAATCAAGGCTGATTAATGGACGGCGGCGCACCCGAGATCTCTTTGAGCCACGCCGAGAGACGATTGAAGACGTCACTCTGTCGCACCAGCGAGCGGCCTTGCTTGTACCCTCCCTTCTTAACGCCTCCGGGCAGCGCCTCCTTTCTGAGTGCCTCCGACGCACTGACCATCCCGGCCAGTGCATCCACGAAGCGCGGCGCCGTGACATCGGCAGCGTGCGCCATCGAGGCGACAGTGTGGTTGATCACAAGCTTGAGCGACTGGCCGACGCGCTCGGCGGGCGACGCCGACCGTCGACCAACTGTCCCGAGGAGCGCAGCCGCCTCGACGCGACAGCGTAGGAAGGCGGCGGTTTCGGAGAGGGGCTCGTCCGTAGGCAGGTCCTTGAGTGCGACGACCGAGTGAGCGAGTTGGATCAGTGGCGTGACATCATACGCATCGACATCGAGGTGGGCAAGCACACCGAAGAGGTCGGCGAGCATGCACGCCTCAGGCGCCAGCAGGGGCTTCTCCACTGTCTTCTCTACCGTCTCGAGTGCCTCCGCACCCATCGCAGCAGCAGCGCCAGCAGCCCCCCCTGCAGCCCCGCCGCGCTCTTGGCGCCTCAGGCCATTCACAGTGAACAGGGCGGCCGCAGAGAGCTCGCCCGTCTTCTGCGCGGCCGTCATTCCACTCGTGATCACTTTGATCACCTCCTCCGTGCTCATGCACGACGGGTGGCGGAGCAGCGCGCGCACGAGACGGAGGCCGGCTGGCGTCAGCGCCTCTTGAACAATGCGCGGTGGCGATGGCATGAAAAACCCACCGCCAACAGTTATGTTCGAGGCCGGGGCCGGAGCCGGAGCCGGCGTGAACGAGCCACCAAATGATCTCTTATCTGCGCTAGTGACGCCCCCCGTCGAGAAGAGGAAGATGGAGGCCTCACGAAGCACGCCCATCAGATCGATGCCCTTCGAGAGAGCACTCTGTCGCTCGCTGTGGCTCCAGCTGAGCTGCTCGACGATGAGGCTGAGCAGACGGATCCAGCTGGCATGCCCACCCGCCACCTTGTCGTGTGCACTCAGCGCGTACCGACGTACGTGCTCAAAGTGTTCCTTGTAGCTGAGCAGCTCCACGACGATCTCGGTGTCGGCGAGCGCGAAAAGCAGCTGCGAGGCGCTGTCGAAGATGTCATGGGACGGTGCGCCGATGAGGAAGACGAGCTCCTCGATCGCACCACGTGGCAGCGTGCTCAGCGCCCTCTCGTGCCAGAGGCCGTTGCGCCCCGCGCTTGGTCGTTCAAAGGGCCTCATGGTCCGGCGCATCGCCTCGCACCGCGCGGCGTTGTTAGGCTTCGAGGCGATCTGATCCGTCGTCGCATCGGCCTCGGCCGCACTCAGCCTGCCTTGCGCCACGGCGCGCTCCAAGTGCTGATCGAATTGCGCCTCGAGCGTTTTGAGAGTTTCGTTCACACCGGGGATGCCGATGCGGCATGCCAGGTCGCCGCCCGCCTCCGGCCGCGTCGTGTCGAGCAGGTTCGCGGCCGCCTCCAGGGCGAACGCGAGCGGAGAGCTGCCCTGGGCCGACCCCCGCTCTGAGCGGGCCTGATGCGCACACAGCAGCTGCCCAAGCAGCGCAAAGCAGCTCGCCACACTCTGGCAGCAGAGCTCGCGCGCCTCGTCGTCATCGCTCTCGTCGCCACCGCTCTTGTCGTCAGCTCCATCCGGCCGAAGGTGCGCTCCTCCGGATGCGCGCTCGCCCTTTGTGATGAGGGCCGATTTCCATGCGCGTCTGGTGGAGATGCTTCGCGCCTTCAGGGCTGGAGCGACGCTGCCCTCCTTGTCGGCGCTCACCACTGCGCTCTTGCTGCCCGCTCCGCCCACCGGCTCCTTTTCCTGTGGCTGGGCGAGCGCACAGAGGGCGTGCAGGCAGACCGCGAGTGCGATGACGTCGCCATCGAGCGCAATCCGATCGCACAGCGCGCGCACAAGCACCGTGTGCACGCGCCCCAGGTGTGCGCCGTCGAGCGGCAGGAATTCGAGCACGATCAGCTCGAACAGCGCGCGCAGGATCGCGTCGCCGGCGAACAGCCCGCCGCGCCCAGCACCGCGTCCGACGCTGGACAGTGGCGACGGCGCCTCCAGGCGAAGGACAAGGCCCTCACAGATATCCTGGATCGCCTCGAGCGCCTTGTTCAGAGAAGGGGACAAACCACCTTCGAGCTTGGGTCCGAGCTGCGCCGGCGCGCCTCCGAAAACCCAGTTAGCTGGCGCGGGCGCGCCTCCGAAGAGGCCGCCGCCAGCAGCAGCCGGCGCGCCTCCGAAAAGGCCGGCAGCTGGCGCCGGCATCGACTCCACACATTGCCAGCCGCTCCCCTCCACCACTGGATTCTTCTTGATGGTATAGCCGCTCCCATCTTCCAAGATAAGCCAGCCGTTCACTTCGCCCTTCATCATCAGCGATGCCCCGTCCGTGACGGTCGTGACCACAGACGATTCTAAGCTGGGGCCGCTCCGGATGTTGTAAGTAGTTTCAGTTTGTAGCTTCCAGAGCTTCGGAGATGGATACATCACGGCCGGCTCCGGCGCCGCAGGGGCCGCTGGAGGCTGAACGCCGCTGAATGGCGAGAGTGCGGCACGCGCGGCGGCCGTAACGCACACTCCAGTACATGCCGGGCACAGGTCGTAACGGCATTTGGAGCAGTGGAAGTAGTGGCTGCAGTGCTGCACGAGGCCGCTGCGACCGCACGCGTCGCAACGCACGCTCGTGCTTCGGTACGTCGCCGGCAATGTACCTTTTTCTTGTCTCGCCATTTGGTGGCCTTGTTTGCACAAAGGCTCACCACCCGCGGCGGGACCTCCGAAGAGGCCGCCAGCAGCAGCCGGAGGGCCACCGAAGAGGCCGGCAGCTGGCGCGGGCGCGCCTCCGAAAAGGCCGCCGCCAGTAGACCCCGGCGCGCCACCGAAGAGGCCGGTGGCAGGCAAGCCCGCGCCGAAACGGAAACCGGCAGCTGGCGGCGCCGGCGCGCCTCCGAAGACGCTGCCAGCTGTAGCAGGCTTAGGAGTTATCGTCAGCTCAAGCACCTTCAACTGGTTCGGAGCTGGGTCTCCAAACAATTCGTTGACGGCCTTCAGCTGCCCTTTAGCCAGAAGCTCGCGCGCCTGCTCTGTCACAACTTTGCCTTGAGCTGATCGGGTATTTTCTTGACCATGAGACGTGTCGGTCGCGAGAAGCCTGGCCCCATACCAAGCCTCTACGATGTTCGATGCTGAGGGCCCATCGTCCGAAGCCTGGACGACATCCCCTTCTTTGAAGGTCATCTTCACAGTCTTGGCCTCAGCGGCCGCTGGCGGCGGCGTCCAGGCGGTGCACTTCAGCTCCGGCTGGTCAACCCAAGCATTACCGCCCGCGGCCGACTGCCATGTCTTAGAGCTCACGTCGGGTGAAGCAGCAGCTGAGTCTCTTAGGACCAGGTAGCCCTTCGTCGAACCGAGATCATCCTCAGGCTGCCCTATCCATGATTTCCCTCCAGCGAACGCAATCCAGCAAGTTGCATCGCTCGTGTGCCGATACGCGGGCCGTCCGTTTACAAGCTTCCTCGGATCAAGCTTGTAGGTGCCTCCGTATTTGGCCACATTTCCTGGCAGCGAGCCACCTTCGAGCTTGAGTCCGGGCGGAGCTTCCAGAATTCGGATAGCATGGTCGAAACGCGCGTCGCCGGGAGCCTGTACTTGACCCATTCTGGCTGCCTGCAGTGCGTTATTGTCCTTTCTAGTCTCCGCTGTCTTGTCCGCGCCGAATTCGAGGAGGACTCCGACCATCTCGCCATGGCCCTTGGATGCAGCCAAGATGAGTGCCGTGATCCCTTTGTCATCCGCCATGTTGATTAGGTTTGAGTCCGAGGCGAGCAGACTCTTCACATCGATCAACTGATTCTCCCTCACCGCCGTGTGTAGCTTCTCCAGTGCAGCAGCGCCACCACCGCCAAACATAAAGCCAGCGGGCGCGGGCGCAGGTGCAGCAGCGCCGCCGCCAAACGCGGGTGTGCTGACTCCCATCCCCGAAGCCTGCCCAAATATGGGCGTGCGAACGGGGCTGGCGCCGATAGAGAAGGCGGACGCCGGTGCTGGGCTGCCGAACGAGAAGGCAGGCGCCGATGCTGCTGGTGCCGTGGTAGACGGGCTGCCAAACGCGCCTGGCAGCAAGGCTGGAAGGGAGGTAGCCTTTGGTGCTTCGGGCCGCCTCGCCTTGTACAGCTTGGAGCGCGCCCCCGCACGATGGCCGCCTGGCTCGTCGTCGCCCGTCTGGTTTACCTTGAGAGCAGAGAAGCCGAAGCCGAGGGTCTGGTTGCCGTCGGCGGCGTCACACCGGTCTGCCTCCCGACGGAGGATGCGGCCGCAGCACGCGGTGAGGCGGGCGGCGAGCTCGACGACGGGCTCGGCGGGGTGGAGCGAGGCGCGGCGGAGCAGCTCGAGAAAGGTAGCGCCGCCGTGGCCTGCCGCGGGGCTCGCCGCGCCGCCGTCACTTGCCACCTTTGTGCGCGCCGTCGTGAGCAGATGATGGCACGTGAAGGGCGAGTCGAGGAGCAGGCGGTCGATCGCTTGGGCGCAGCTGGGCAGCAGCGCGGCCGCCAAAGACGGCGGCAGCTGGCCGCGACGCGGGTTCGTCGGTTTCGTCGGTTTCGTCGGTTTCGTCGGTTTCGTCGGTTTCATCGAGTCCACGCGGTCGTCGACGTCGAGGTCGCCGTCGACGTCGCCGTCGCCGTCGAGGGTGCGCGCGAGGCCAAGGGGCGTACCGGCGGCCAGATCGAGCTCGGCTTCGTCGGTTTCGTCGGCGAGGCCAAGGGGCGTACCGGCGGCCAGATCGAGCTCGCTGGCGCCGTCGCCGTTCTCATCGCCATCGCCACGCGGCACGTCGACGCACAGCTCGAAGCAGCCGAGCAGCTGCACCACCGCCTCAGCAGTCGTGCTGTCGACAGGCTCCTCGGCCGGTCCGATGGTCGGTGGCCGCGCGGCAAAGTGACGCACGGGCGGCTTCAGCTTGTTCCGGTGCGCGTCGTGCGCGACCGAGAGCCGGCTGTGCAGGTCGATCAGCACGCCCAGCTCCACTGCGTCCGACGCCTCGTTCGCGTTGTGCGATGACGTGGTGGTGGTGGTGGTGGTGGTGGCGCTCACGGCGGGCGCCGACTCTGCTGGCGCCGGGGCTGCAGCAGAGGGGCGTCTGAGGCGGCTCTCGAGCTGTGTGGAGAGGAAGCCGACCATCAACTCGCACTGACTCTGCAGCGCACACGAGACGTTCGCACGGTGCGGCACCGACCGCACGACGCTCAGGATCGAGGCGACGTAGTGAGGCAGCAGCAGCGAGCTCAGCCGCGCGTCGCACGCGACCGTCTGTGCGGCTTCACACAGATGCTGCGCGACGGCATCGGCCAGCCTGGCTCCCGCGGGGCTGGCGGCGAGGGTGTTGACGAGCTTGGCCGCGTGCAGGCCGACCGCCTCGCTCGAGAAGCGCCATTGCCAGCCGCGGCTGAGGGAGGAGGGCGGCGAAGCTTGCCTGTGGGGAAAGGAGCGCGCGCGCCGTGGTGAGCACACTCGCATGCACGCCACCGAGGAGGGCGGCCAAGCCACCCCCGGCGATGCAGCATCGCCCTTCGCGGGCGCGGGCGCCGTCTCGGGCGCCGTCTCGGGCGCCGCCTCGGGCGCCTCGGGCGTCGTCCCGAGCGGCTCCTCGAGCGCTCGCACGCTCGTCGCAAGCATGGCCACCCGGCTGATCGGGTTCTCGTAGAGCTCCTTCGCATGGAGAAGGAAGAGGCACTCGGCCGCGTGTGGCATCGAGCCGTCGTTCGTGTTGAGCGCGCTCGAGGTGCTGTTCTGCACCTCGGTGCCATACGCTCCCTCGACGGCCGCCAGCAAGAAGCCGAGCACCTGCTCGAGCAGCGGCAGCATGCTCGGCTCGTTGGCGATCCGAAGGCTCGATGAGACACGCGCGAGGGCGATGATCGCGGCGTCGCACGTCACGTGGTCGTTGACGGAGTGCTGGCGGCGCAGCTTCTTGTCGACCTTGGACTCGAACTCGAGCAGGCGGCTGAAGAGGCGCAAACAGTGGCTCAGCCGCACGCAGCTCTGTGCCTTCTCGTCCACGACTGGCTTCGCGTCGTGTCCCTCGTCCACAGCCGGCTTCGCGTCGTCGTGAACCTCGCGCACCCGATCCACGAGTGCTACGAGCGCGTGCGCGAGGTACACGGTGGCGTGCATGTTGTACAGGATCCCGACGCCGTTGTGGATCTCGTCCGAGATGATCGTGTCCAACGCGGCGAGCACGCTGTCGATCGACACGCTCTCGCTGGGCTCGGAGTCGGGAGAGTGCGGACGGTGGGACTCGTCTCGCGCCCCGTCGCCCTCGTGGTGGCCGCTTCTAGTCGTAGCAGACGGCGTCGAGGCGAAAATTTCGAGGTTTTTAATCGTGATCTGTGCCAGCCCCGACCGCTGCACGTCGGCCGTGGTCATGCGTACGTGCCGCTTCATCTTCGCCCGGTCGCTCTCCAAGACCTTGCTGCGCTGGAAAACGGCCGAGACCTTCTCGGTCAGATCCGAGTGCTCCATGTCATCGTCGGTGTACGCCCTGAACAGCCGCGGGTTATCAGAGGCGGAACGAGTGGGGACCAGCATGAGTGTCGCGCTCCGCTCGCTAGTTTCTGCGCTCGCAAAGTCGGGTTGGCCGACCCCGCGCGAGGCAAAGTTTCCAGTTAGACCTCGTATTGGTCCGACTCACGGACGCTCTCTCAAGCATCTCGAACCTGCACCCCGTCCTCTGACAAAGAATGACAAAGAGTGTGGGGATAATCTAAGGCGAAAGCCTTTTGAAAGCACGCAGTGAAGGACCCGTCTCTAAACGTCCACAGCCATCCAGCTTAGGGCCCCTAGACAAGGACCTGCCCCTCTCCTGCGTCCTGCGCGCGGGGGAGGCAAGGTTTCACTGGTGGGAGCTGCCGATCGGATAGATGTTGTTTGTTGAGAGCGTCGATCGTCCGAGGTCCGTGTACCGTCACAAAGATACCAGTCAGTCAGTCAGTTTCGTCGCGGTCCCCCCGCGCTCACCACACCACCGTCTCAAAGGACGGCTCCGCTACCCTCGTGAAGAGCAAGTAATAGACGGTGTCCGGTGACGAGCTGCGAGGCGGATTGGTGTTTCATTCGGATGATCGATGTTAGCTGATCACGCGAGGGCTCTCTTTCATGGCCTGCTTCCTACCGAGCATCAGCATGCGCCCCGCTTCTCTGTGGCTCTCTCTATGGCCCAACGGGCAGTCGGCGGGCGGAGCAATCCTCGTAGACTGGTTGCGCCCGATTATGTAATAGACCGGATTATAGGTGTGCGCAGAGTCCGGGCTGGCGTTCGCGTCCGGCGCAAAGGCGCGCACCTCCGCCTCGGGGATCCCTGATCGACCGAACGAGTGCAAGTTCTCGCCATGGCGGTTCGCAAGCCCCACGAGCATGCTGATAAAGCTCGGATCTAGCCGCCTCGGCACATAAATGAGAAGCTCACTCCACATCGTCGCGCAGCGGGTCAGGTTGGACTTTCTGCTGATCATACGAAACGGCAACATGAGCTTGCCGTCCTCGTCGGGCGGCGCTGGAAGCGGCAGCGGCTTACGAAACACAAGGTCCGCGCGAGAGATCAACATCGCAGAGCGCGATCCCCACTCCGCCGGCCCAGTTCGATTCGCCCATATCATCATGTCCACCATAGACTCGGACTGAGTGCGCTCCCGATACGTCTCGCTGATACGCTCGATGGTTGCAGCGCGGAGCCCGCTTGCGCTCTTCGCTTGCTGCCAAGCGCTGTGCAGGTGAGAGGGCATCACCACGTCGATGGCGAGGCCGACTCGCCATCCGAGGGTGCGTGCGGGCGCGATGACATGTTGCTGGAGGGACCGCAGTGCCAGGATCTGCTCATCGGGCGACGAGCTGACTTGTAGGGGCGCGCTCGGGTCTTGCGAGGCTCGTCCGCCACCGCGGAAGGCCAACCCGCGGATCAGGATAACGAGGATACTCTGTGAAGAGGACGCCATCTTCTGTGTTGGCGCTCGGGTTCCGTGGAGTTTTCCGTGGTCTGTAAAAATGGTCTGTAACCAACAAAGTGTGCACAGAAGGACACTCTCACACAGAGCACCTTGTGAGAACTGATCCCCGATGAGATGTAAGCTGGTAAAAATCTAGAAGTTTGTTCAGCTGTGTTCCATTGTTCGTGCTTCACAAGCGCCCCATCCCACTGTGGCCCATCGTGCATTTGGAGGGCGGAACAATCGTCATAGACTGGTTGCGCCCGATGATGTAATAGACTGGGTTGTAGGAGAACTTAGAGTCGGGGCCTGCGTTCGCCCCCGGCGCGAAGGCGCGCACCTCCAACTCGGGGATCCCTGATCCACACCCACATAAGAGTCAGGATCACGTTATCAGAGCCAATCAGAGCCAATCAGAGCCATTCCAGTGCCAATCAGAGCGTGCCATTCAGAGCAGTGCCATGCAGAGCAGTGCCATCCAGAGCCATTCAGAGCCAATTCAGGGAGTCCAATCAGTGCCAATCGGAGCCGATCACCTATTCGGCACCCGGGAACCCACCCCGTTGCGCAGCGCTCTCGAGACGGATGGGCTCCAGGCACCGGCACATCGATCATCGAGTGCAAGTTCTCGCCTTGGCGATTCGCCGTCGCCGTGACGATCTCCGTGAACTTCGGCTCGAGCCGCCTCGGCACATAGATGATCAGCTCAGACCACATCGTCACGCAGCGGGTCAGGTTGGTCTTCTGGTGTAGGGACTTATGGCTCAGCATGAGCTTGCCGTCCTCGTCGGGCGGCGCTGGAAGCGGCAGCGGCTTACGAAACACAAGGTCCGCGCGAGAGATCAACATCGCAGAGCGCGATCCCCACTCCGCCGGCCCAGTTCGATTCGCCCATATCATCATGTCCACCATAGACTCGGACTGAGTGCGCTCCCGATACGTCTCGCTGATACGCTCGATGGTTGCAGCGCGGAGCCCGCTTGCGCTCTTCGCTTGCTGCCAAGCGCTGTGCAGGTGAGAGGGCATCACCACGTCGATGGCGAGGCCGACTCGCCATCCGAGGGTGCGTGCGGGCGCGATGACATGTTGCTGGAGGGACCGCAGTGCCAGGATCTGCTCATCGGGCGACGAGCTGACTTGTAGGGGCGCGCTCGGGTCTTGCGAGGCTCGTCCGCCACCTCGAAAGGCCAACCCACGGACCAGAATGACGAGGATGTTCCGTGAAGAGAACGCCATCTTCTGGCATGGTGGGTTCCTAATCTGTGAAAAAGCGAGCGTCCTTCAATCCACGTTTCGATGTTCAGTTTCAGCGTCGCGTGCGCGCAAGACCCCGGTAATTCCGCCGTATCGGTGTTCGCGAATGAGGCGTCTTCTCACGTCCTTTTCTTCTACCCTCTTCCCTCCTCGGACCTCGCGCTTCCTTTGTTCTCGCAAGGGGCTTGACACTGTCTCTTCTCATTGAAAAGCCCGGGACGTCGCACATCGCATGGTTGGAATAAAATGTATGTGGGGACCCAAATGAGAAAAAAAGGGTTCTTACGAGACGAGCTTGCGCGGAAGTGGAGTGGACTATCTCTCAGCCGAAAATGCCGCCGACGCTCCCAATCGATCAACTGATGAACCTCATCAGGCTGGACGGGGACCTGCGCACTCGCCTTCTACCTGCGCAGTGGGCCGCGCTCGACCAGCTGCACCAACTCTATCAGGTGCGTCCGCCGCCCGGCGTCCTCCTCACCGGCGCCGCACCCGCCGCTGCTCTGCTCTGCTGACTCGCGCGGCTGCTGTCCTGTGCCTCTTCTGCGCAGGCGAACCGTGTTGAGAAGGCTATCTTCGTGGCAAAGGTGTGCGAACTTTGCGGCAAAGAAAAGATCGGCTCGCTCGTCAAGGCGGCCGTGGCAGGTCCCAACCTACAGCCGGCGCCCACGCCTCCGCCGCCAGTCCCGCTGCTGCCCTCGTCGGCGCTGCCATCCATCCCGATGCTACCCGACACGATACCACCCCTTCGGGGCTTGGCGGGATCCCAGGGGATGCTGCCCGCCGCCCGTGGCGCGTGTTACGGTAGCTCGGGTAGCAGCGGCGGTGGAAGCGGCAGCGCCAGCGGCGGAGGCGGCGGCGCCAGCGGCGGAGTCGGCGGCGCCAGCGGCGGAGGCGGCGGCGGAGGCGGCGGAGGCGGCGGCGCCAGCGGCGGAGGCGGCGGCGCCAGCCAGCTTTCGATCGAGAAGTTACTCGAGCTGCTCAAGAGCGATGCAGAGCTGCGCGCTCGGCTACCGCCCACGTCGTGGACGGCCCTCGACGTGCTACATCGTGAGTACCGGTCGGGGAATGTGCCCAAGAAGACGCTCGTCGATCGGCTCTGCGACATGTGCGGCAAGGACAAGGTGACAGCCCTCGTCCAGATCGCCATGCGCGCAGCGGCATGCAAGTGCTCACCATGGCGCCCTCTCCCCACAGGTGACCGCCATCGTCAAGATCGCCATGCGCGCAGGCGCTGCGGCGAGCGCTCCATCGAGCGCTCCGGCGTCGGTACCGCCCCCCGCAGTGCCCACCACGGCGCCGGTGCGCACGGGGATCGGTTTCTACCAGCAGCCGCCAGCGTCCACCACGGCGCCGATGGCGGGCGCCAAGCGACCCGCCCAATACGACGCGCCCACCATGGCGCCGGCGGACAAGCGATCGCGAGTGGGCGAGGGCGGCGCCGCGGTGGGCACCGCGGGCGGCTACGCGGCGGCGGTGGCGGCGGCCGATGCGGCCGCCGACGCGGGCGCCCAGTACGGCGGCGCCGATGCGGCCGTGCGTGGTGAAGAGCTCCGGCGCGAGCTCGACCCGCTGAGCTCGGTCGATCTCGAGGCCGAATCTCGCGCGCCCGAGATCGTGCCTCGCGAGGGAGGTGCGGTGGACGAGGCCGCTCGCTTTGGGTCGGGGGAGCGGGCGGCCGTGCTGCAGCGTAAACTGAGTGGGATCGCTGCACGCTTCGGCCTCCAGGTGCGATGGCTCACTGATTGCCTCTGATGGCCTCTGATTGCCTCTGATTGCCTCTGAGTGGGATCGCTGCACGCTTCGGCCTCCAGGTGCGATGGCTCACTGATTGCC
>ENA-UOXG01001324-UOXG01001324.1-mixed-culture-metagenome-genome-assembly--contig:-NODE-1324-length-16142-cov-39.863554_pt1 | contig 16142 bp, 8 predicted proteins | sample MGYA00238159_ERZ761634 | MGnify/ENA primary metagenome ERZ761634 (study PRJEB28908, sample SAMN08776845) | mixed culture metagenome | isolation source: Freshwater growth medium | place: USA... | reverse complement strand
CAGCATGCAAGCGCTCACCACGGCGCCCTTGGCCTGCTCGAGCCGACCGCGCAGCATGCAAGCGCTCACCACGGCGCCCTTGGCCTGCTCGAGCCGACCGCGCAGCCGCTGCCGCCGCAGCAACCGCCGCAGCCGCCGCAGCAGCCGCTGCAGCCGCTGCAGCCGCAGCCGCCACAGCAGCCACAGCAACCGCAGCAACCGCCGCCGCCGCCGCCGCTGCAGCGACCGCAGCAACTGCAGCAGCCGCCGCCACGATACCTTCGTGAGACCTTCAAGGTGACCACGATCCCGTCCGAGGCGCGGCGCGCTCCCACCCTGGGCGCTGCGGCGGGCACTGCGCGAGTCCAGCGCGCGCCTCCGACGCGCGCTCGCGCTTCGTCGAGCGCGCCGACGATCCGGATCATGGAGAGCGCTTACTCCAAGCCGGCACGCGGGCCCATGCAGGGCCTCGGCGTGAGGGTGGGTACACCCAATCCGTTTACCGGTCGACTCGAGAGGGCGCTCAAGGTCGATGCGACGTGTGCGCTCAAGGACGACGCGAGTGCCGCGAGTCTGTATGGGGCCCGAGGCAAGCCCGTGCGCCCCCCCCCCAAGCCGGTGTCGGCCGGTACGGCGTACACGCGCCAGATCCAGCTGTACCAGGCGCACAGCGCCCTCGGCCGTGTGATCTCGCAGCGCGAGCGCTACCTCGACTGGGCAACGAGCCTGCTCGAGCATGTGCTGCCGGAGCTTCTCAAACCGATCGAGCTGCGTCGGCGGCTCGCGGCCGGCACGGCGACGGCCGAGGAGCAAGCGGAGATTGAGCGGATCGAGGGAGCTGAGGCGGCGGCCGGCGGTGAGACGGCCGCGCGTACGCTCGCGGCGCGGCGCGAAGAGCTGCAGCAGGTGCTCGCGACTCTAGGCGTGCTCACGCTGCACGTGGCGGAGCAGATTGAGGCGTGGAGGCATGTTCTCGGTGACCCCGAGCTCGTGCCTACGTGGTTCGAGGTTCCCTATCCTCTCAAGGCGCGTCGCGACGTGCACGCGCTGCTTGCCGGTGGGAGACGCTGCCTCCATCTGCTTGGGCTCACGAGCGGCTCGGCGGCGCTCATGCCGCTCGTGGATCCATCAGCGTCACTTGGGGGTGCCGCGCGATACGCAGCCATCGGCGAGGCGACAGATTACCATTTCGAGGAGAAAGAGTGCGTCAAGGAGTTGCGGGCAGCGCCCGCGGCAGCGCCCGAGACGGCGCCTGAAGCCTCATCCGCGGCGGCGGCGGAGGCGGCGCCCGAGACGGCGCCTGGAGCCTCATCGGCGGCGGCGGCGGCGGCGGCGGCGGCGGCGACGGCCGCGGCGCCTGCGCGAGACCAGTTGACCTTGCTGCAGCTGCCAAACGGCAACGAGGTGCAGACAGCCGAGCTTCTCGACGCGCTACCGCGAGCGCTGGCACTGGCGCTGAGGGGCGCACCGGGCGTGAAGCGCGTGGAGGGCGTGTGCACTGCGCTCGCGTCCATAGTGGAGGCGCGGCGTCCACTGCTGCCGCACCAAGGCGACGCGCGACAGGCATCGGCCGCAGACCTCGCTAAGGCCCTGCGCGTGTGCTCACACGCGCTGCCGGTGTCGTGTCGGCTGCCGATGGCCGTTCTAATCCTTACACCCGCTGAGCTGCTGCCCATGCTGGCGGTGCTCGGGCGCGCCGCGGACGAAACTGAAGCCCGGAGGCGCGCCTCGACGCGTGAGGAGACGCTCGCAGCGGCGCGAGATCGCGAGATCGAGGCCGCGGGCGGCGTGGGGGCCTATGCGATGCAACGGCTGCGCGAAGGTCGGGCCGGAGAGACTGTCAAGCTCGACGACGCCCAGGGCCACGCCGATCCGCACGCCGATCAGACCGTTGCGCCCAATGCCATGCTTGGACGGGAGCTCAGAGTGGAGCTCGAGTCGCTCACGACGGCGCTTCGCGCGTGTCAGGTGCTACAGCGTGAGCGAGCCTTGCATGCGGCGACTCGACCGCGGCGCTGGCAGGCGGCCAGCGCCGCGGCGGGCGCGCAGGCGGATGACGCCTTCGCCGTCTGGCTGAGCGAGATTGGGTTGACGAAGCACGTGCGGCGCACTGACAGGGGTGTCGAGATCCCATTCGAGCACCCGCCGCCGCCGCCGTTGCCCACGACCGATCGCGACGAGCCAACCTTGTCAGCCTCGGCCGCACAGTGCGCCACCTTCGCATCGGCGGTGGTGCAGCTGCCCGCGCCGACGCTGCTGCGCGCGCTGTACGCGAGCGAGGCGTCCTTGCAGCTCATGGCCACCGAGGAGGACGAGGCCGCGTACAAGGCCGAGCAGGAAACCACTGGTACCGAGTCCGCGGACTTTGCGGGCGTTGCGGACTCTGGACGATCGGTGCACTGCTTCTCGTCGGCGTTGGCGGTGCTCGGCTCGAGCGCCGCCGACGGATTGGCGCCCGGCATGGCGCTCGGCCACCGCTCGAAGCGGATCGAGCTCTCGCAGGCCATCGACCTCACTCGCCATCAGGCTGACAACATCGAGGGCTATCTGCGTCGACGTACGATGGTCGGCCTCCGTGCAGTGCCACCGCCACCTCGCGCCCTCGAGCGGAGCTGCGGGCGCGCGTTTGCCGGCGTGCATGTGCTCATGAATGGTGCAGCATGCTTTATCCAGTCCCACGTGCGCTGCTGGCTCGCTCTCGGCTGCCGCTTGTACGTGGACCCGGAATGCGCGCCGTCCCGAGCGCTGCCCGATGGATACTACGAGGCGCTCCGCACCTCGCTCGACGAGATCGACGAGATCCGACGCATCGAGGCAGCCGAGAAGGCATTCGTGTCGGCGGGCACGTCCGCAGCAGCGTTGGCGTCGGCTGCACGAGAGCCCGCGGCCGTTGAGCCCACCGCACAAGTGGACACCGCACGTGTGGGCCGTGTGGAGGATCGCCAGTTGACAGCTGTCGAGCAGGGAGAGGTCGAGGCGGCGCGGCGTGCCACGATGGCGGCCCTGCGACCAACAGCACATCGGATCCTCCTTTTCTGGCAGGCGAAGCGCAACCCACGCCATCTCGTGCGAAACGACGACACGTTCCTCTCGCCCCTCATTTTGGCGCGGCGGCACAAAGCGGCCATCAAACTGCAGTGCGCCTTTCGGCGCTATCAGGCCATCCGCTGGAAGACTCAGGCCATCGCGGCGCGCAGGGTGCAACGCGTGTGGAGGAGCGGCGTCCTCCGCGCGCGCCTGCTCGAGACGGCGCGGCTCGCGCTGGGTGCGGCGGGTCGGCTGGCGGATGCGATGGCGATGCTACGCGAGGAGCTGAACGTGCTCGAGGCCCGCTGCCAGCCTAAAGAGGAGACGATGCCCGCAGGGCTGCGTGCCATCACGCTCATCCGCGGGCGTGTACTAGATGGGCTGCGGCCGCGTGTGCACGATCTCGTCGCTGTTGAGGTTACGGCACGCCGGCCGCACCCGCTCACGCGCGACGACGTGCGAGCCATCCTCGCACGGGCGACCGTGGGACTCTTCGGAGATGTGGCAGACGAGGCCGAGCGGACAAAGCAGGCGTCGCCGGATGCAAGGAGCCCGAGCAGCTCCAAGAACAGCCCCAAGAGACGCCGCAACTTCTCGCGCAGCATGGCGCTGGGCACCGACAGCGCTTTGGCGCCAGAAAGATGAAAGTGCGCGAGCTTGCTACAGTACGGTAGCTCGGTAGGCTGGTGCCTGGTCGGGCATCGGGGGCGGGGCGGTCCGCGGCGCGGTAGAGTCTTGAGCGGTGTCTTGAGCGCGGACTTGGCGAAGTGTTGTCGACTGCCATCTTTCGTAGTGCCGCCTAGACTCGACTCCCAGTCGCCGTACATGGCTTGGCGTACAGGCGTAGCCCGCAGTAGCCCCGCCATCAAGCATCATGCGATGCGATGTGTAGCGTACTAGCACGTGTCGCTCGTCGGTGTGGAGAGCACGATCCGTGGGATGTGTCGAAGATTATATGTGTGCTTGTTACCGTGCGTGTACGACATGGTGTGTACGAGTAGTCAGTAGAAGAGCTCAGTAGGAGAATCTGGTATAGTCGACCTAAATAGTTTGCGACCCGCTGGAAACTTAGACCCCCCACCCTGCTGTGTGATGCTCGCATGTGGGCCGTTCAAGGTCCAGCTCAACATGAGAGTCTGCACGTAAACCAGACGACGCTCGACGGCAGCTGGCTCACTGCAATAGTAGTGCTGAAGCCGCAGAGCCACTGAGAAGCGAGCGAACTGACGCATCGCTTACGTTGCACAGCTTGGGTTCATCAGGAAACTTGGCGAGCAGGTCTTCAGTAGCGGCCACGGCCGCGTCCTTTGGGTCGACATACTGAAACACGTGGCCCGAGCGGTTCGCGCGGTTTGTGTCAAAGCACCACGCTTTGTACGACGGCTTCTTGGCTTTGAGGTCTGCAGTGGAGTTAAACATGAAGCAGACGCTGATGTTAAGGCTGCAGCTGCCGAAAGAATAGGCAACGTGGTTGCAGCTGCAAGCATCGGGACCGAGGACTGTGTTGAATAAGGCCAGTGCGGCTTGATCGCCAGCGCTGTCTTTACTTTTGCTCCACTGATAGTGAGCTTTCTGGCCGGAGCCGACATCGATGGCTGCACAGCGAAAGAAACGAGTTCGTGCGTTGTGAGAATTCCGCGTTGTGAGAATTCCATGGCGGGCTCTAAGTCAGAAGAAAGCGCGTACCATCCGCTTCGTAGCGCCATTCAGTCACATCGTGCAAACAGCCACATTCGTGGATTTTGATGCTGCAATTGCCTGACTTGGTAGGTCCATGGTCTTCGCAATCGCAAGGGTCGCCGCTGCCGATGGCGGTAGAGACCAGGAACAGGGAGAGGACAGCCAGAAACTTGAGCGCGACGGGGCCATGGACGGCGGTAAAAACCATTGGCCCTAGAAACGAACGTGAACGAAAGAGCCGCGGGACGATTCAACCGGAGGGACACACGCACGCAGTGGTACCCGGCATCGTGTTAATGCGGATGTGTGCATGTGAATGTGTGTCTGTGTGACACACTATAAGGGGCTCGTCGTAACAACATAGTAGCCACACGCCTTTGCGTTGCTCTAACCAACAACTCTCGACTCATTTCAGCGCAATTTCAACTCTAGTATCTCAGAGCTCACCAACCTAGATCCCGATCATACTCGCGCCGCCGTCGGCCGTCGGAGAGAGTAGCGTAGGCCTCCTGCAATCGCATGAAGGCCTCGTGCAGCGCGCGTGCGCGCTCCTCCACCTCGGCCGGTCGCGCTCCCCGGGCGTGCGCACCGGGATCTGCGCACTGCGTGTCCGGGTGCAGTCGTAGTGCAAGGACCCGAAACGCCTTTTTCACGTCGGCGATGCTGCATGTCCGTGACACTCGCAGCGCGTCGTAATGCGTCTTGGCCAGCAGCATGCTCTTCACGTCACCCTCTGGCAGAACCTCCGCACGGCTTGAAGCAGCATCGCGCGATCGCTTCTGCTGCTGTTGCTGCTGCTCCTGCTGCTCCTGCTGCTGCTGCTGTGAATAGCGCTTCTGCTGTGAATAGCGCTGCCCATCCGCTTGCTGCCGTCGCCACCAGCCCTGCGTCTGCCGCCGCTGCAAGTCTTGCCAGCGCCGTCGCTCTTCGTGCTGCCAATCGCGTTGAAAGCGCTGCCAGTTCTCCGCGGCCTCGCGCGCTTCGCGTTCTTTGCGCTCTTTGAAATCAATTGCCCATTGCCGCGCGGGGCCGTCTCTTACCACATCAAGCCTTTCCAACGTGAACATGCGCGCTTCGTTCTCAATCGTGTCATCCAGATTGACGTGTATGGCTCGCACGATGCCGCTGTGCGGAGCCTTGACTTCTGCCGCTATCTTGTCTGTCTCTATAACTGCCATTGTTTCGTCTTCTTTGACATGCGAACCGACTGGACTGAGAAGCTCTGCGACGGTCCCGAGCACATTGTCCGGATGGAAGTTTGGCCAACCCCACTTGGGCGCTCGCACAATCGTCGATATGTGTCGATTGATGACAGGTCCGACGCGTCCCGTGATGAGCCACATCCCTTGGCACACAGGGTCGCGCCGCGCCCAGGGCAAGTCTGTGACCGTCCAGGTCTGTGTGAAACGGCTGTGAGCCGGAGCGTGCTCCCGCACCAACTCACAGTTGAAAAGGTCGTGCCTGGTGACCGACCGTCGATCCGACCTTAATTGAATTAAAATTCCTTCGAGTAGTCAGTTTCGTCGCGATCCCCCTGCCGTTCAGTCAAGGCTGCCGTTGGTTGTCTGTGTTTAATACGTAGTTGTTTACTACGTAGTAGATAGAATTGACTTGACAACACTGCTCGAGCCCTGGAGATGACTTGACTTGACAACCCAACACTTTCTCTCTTCATACCCCCCGCACCCCCGCTACAGTACCTCTTCGCGAACGCGAACTCTTCGCGGCCACGCCCGGCCGGGCCGGGCGCGTGAACGTGCGTTTTACACGTGGTTCTACGTAGTCGTCAGTGTTACTGTTAGCCCTATCCGGATAGCAGACGCGACGGGCCCCGCACAATTGTGTTTTATTTCCCGGAGCCCGAACCAAGTCGCACGCAAGGGACTCCCTCGGTGAGCCCCGCGAGCCACAGCTGGCGGCAGTGCAACTCCACGAGCACCAGCCCGCCCACGCTGTACACGGACGACGAGTTGTAGCGCAGCCAACTTCGCACCCGTTCGAGCTCCATCATACGCTGCACGAGGCCGATGCGCGTGCAGCTCAGGCAAGACGGGCAAGCGGAGCAGTGCATGGCTGTGGCCACGGCCTCGTCGTGCAGGCCGTCGAGCACCTGCGTGCCACCAGGAGCCCGAAGGGCGACAGTGTCCAAGGTCACGGAGAAGCTCTTCCAATCCAGCAAAGACTCAAAGGGTTGGACGTGCCCATCGGCCATGATCACGGGCACCACCAGCGAGTCGATGGCGTCGTACAGCCGCGACGACCAGCAGGCCCACGCGGCCGGGCATAGGGCGAACCAGAAGTCTCCCATGCGGTTTTGGCGTGCATCCGCGCGGCAACGTGTGCTGTTGGTTGAGTTGCAGCTCGTTTTCATGTAGTCCTTCAGCCACAGGCGCACGCCCGGGCTGCACGAGCAGGTGTGCACACTGAGTTGCACACCGGCAGCCGACGGGACAGCAGCGCAGGATGCTTCCCCTCCCCAGAAGCTTCCTGAGAAGCCGTATGACCGCCTGTGTGCACGCATGCCGTCCTGCAACGCCGTTGACAAATTTGTCGCTCGCAAGGGGTGTACCGCTCCCCACTGTGGGACGGCAATGTCACGGTCGAGGTGCCACCTAAACATGCTGGTGTTACGGTGGCCAAAGTAGCCAATTCTCACCACCGTGTCCAGCATAGTCCAAGCCACTGGCTCTTGAGCAGCCATCACCGTCCGAAGGTGACAGTCGCAGAAAGGACCATTCTCCGCGCCCCAGACTATTGCGTGGTCGCGACCACCGCTGCGATTGTAGTAGGGGAGTGCAAAGTGGATGAAGTCCATCAGCCTTGCCAACCGCGAGACGTACGCTCGTGTGGAGGACAATGTATCCCAGGCAACCCGGTGCAAAAGCGTGGCATGCGGGATCACAAAGAAGGTGGCGTTCTCCGGGTTGTTCGTCCAGACTCTGGCGGGCATTTGGCTCCAGAAAGAAGTTTCCAGATCCACCCACGGGTGCTTTTTCTGGTTCAATTTGGTCCTGACAGAGTGCCAGGCAATGCGCTGGACGTCCAGGAAGGCAGACGTGATGCTGTCGTCGAGACGAAACGTGAGAGGGTCATCCGTTGCCGTACATGAAGAGCCGTTGCATGAAGGAGGGCGGTACATGTAGAGCCGCACAGCACCGAGCGCTTCGTCCACCAGCGATGGAAGCGTGTCCATTGATGGCATCAGTCCGATGTGGGCACACGCGAACAAACAAACTTCCACGTGCCACGAGACGCTGACGCTGCGCGGGCGGCGACGCTCGCTCGCTCGCCGCGCGCGGCCGGCGGACATACCGGTAAAAAACCTTTCCGTTTCATAAACACCGGTGCGATAGACAGTGCGTGCGTGAGCCATGTGTGTCAAGTCATAGTGTCAGCATCCATGTGATGGTGATTAATGGCTGGAAATTCTCTGAAAACACCGGATACATGTACAGCACAACAGAAGGCTTGACCGTGAAGGGACGACCCCGGACAGAAACACGGTCACACAATGAAACTAACCAGTATTACTTTGTTTATTGTTATACTCGAGTATTATTCTGGTGATCCGATGTTGCTGCACAATTGACAATAGTTTTGCGACGGCCGCGAGTCTGCCAGCGTTGTTCGCGCCCGCGAGCCGCGTGTGCGCGTGTTTGTGGCGGAAGAGGAAGTGCCTCTATCCAGGACCAGGTGCTAGGACTGGACTAGTGACTGATTAGTGAGGTACGAGACTACTCGGCAACGTCCGGTCAGGCCTCAGTGGGCGCGTCCTCCGCGGCACCCTCGCCCTTGGGCGCAGGCTCGTCGGTCGTCGCGCCCTCCTCCCCCGCCGCCGCGCCACTTAGACTTACGTCTCCCGCCGCCACCGCGCGCGCAAGCGCAGCCGCGACGGCCTCGGATGGGCTCGATGCAGGGCTCGAAAGGGTCGCCTGCTGGTAGCTCCGGAGGGTGCCGACGAGGTTACGGAAGTCTGCCAGCTCGAGCTGGCCGCTCCGGTTGGCATCCAAGCGCCGGAGCACGCGGAGCGCCTCTTCTGTGTCGACTGTGAGCCCCAACTCCGTGAGCGCGACGCGCAGCTCGAGCACGTTGATGCGGCCGCCCAGGTCGCGGTCGAAGCGGGCAAAGGTGCGAGAGACGTCGTCGGTGGGCGTGGGCAGCGTCGCCGCGCGAAAGTGGTGCAGATCTCGCACGAGCTCGAGGTACTCGCGCTGGCCGAGTTTGAGGTCGCCATCGCCGTAGCGCGCGCGCGCGGCGTTGGAGTCGATCCCGAGCTGAAGTAAAGCAGCCTGCAGCTCCAGAGCGTCGAGAGTGCCGTCGGCGTTCGCGTCGTGGAGCTGGAAGCAGCGCTCTGCCCGGAGGACGAGCCGCTGGAAGTTGTACAGGTCACGCACGAGCACAAGGAACTCCCGCAGGTCCAGCTTGCCGTCGCGCTCGAGGGTCTCATACCGGTGCAGCGCATTGAGCACGTGGGCGCTCGTGCTCACCTCAAGGTCGAGCTCGAGCAGCGCGCGCTTGACCTCGGCCACGTCGAGGATGCCGTCGGCATCACGGTCGTGCGCGTGAAAGGAGCGCTCGGCACGGCGCGCGAGCTCGTGGAACAGGTAGAGCTCGCGCGTGAGCTCGAGGAATTCGTCAGCGTCGATGCGCCCCTTAGCGTTGCGCTCGTACCGCTGGATGATGATCGCAATCTGCCCAAACGTCGCGGGCAGTCCCAGCTCGAGGAGCGCGTGGCGCAAGTCCGATGCGTCGAGGGTGCCCGACCCTTCGCGCTCGTGCCGCCGGAAGACCGTCTGAGCACGCAGAGTCGCCTCGGGCCCAAGCTCAGGCACGGGCAGCGCCGTCTTGGAACGCCCGCCGCTCGCAGAGTTGCTGCTGCTGCTGCCGCCAGCCCCATCGCCCTGGGCGTCGCCCCGGGCGTTCTGCGCACTCAGATCGCGAATGAGCTTGCCAAGGGCGTGGAGACCGACGCGCATTTGGCTCTCTCGGCCGGCGTACACGCAGCGCTGCAGCAACCCCTCGGCGGCGGCGCCCATCTTGAGGCGCGGCACCACGTGCGCCACCGCGGCGCGCAGTTGCTCGCCGCCGTCCTCGACCGAGATGCCGCTCAACGACTTGTCGCCGTACAGGCAATACGCACGGTAGATCTCGGGTGTGATCAGATGACCGAGCTGCTCGTCAGCCGTCGGCGGCTGCGCCCCCGCGTCCTTCGGCGGCTCCGACGAGATGGCGGGGGGCAGTCGCGGTCCGACGCGGTGCACCGGCATGAGGGACGACCCATAGACGACCTGCGTGGGCGCGGGCTTGGCGGGGCCAACCTGCAGCGTGGGCATGCGCGCCACGCTGCTTTGGGGCCCAACGGTCCGCTTCGACGGCGGCGCAGGCAGTCTGGCCGATGAGGCTTGGTGCAGTGCGTGCAGGGCATGTCGTGTCGCCTGCCGCTCGGGATCGGCGCCGCCCCGCAATGCGAGCAACTCCTCGGGCTCCGAGCCAAGCACTGCTCGAAGCAGCCGTTCGTTCTGCTTGTACTCGGCCTCGAGGTGCTCGAGACGCCCAGCGAGGCACGCGATCTGCAGAGTTGCCATCGAGAAGGCGGCGGTGGAGGAGGCGGAGGAGGAGGAGGCGGGAACGGCGGAGGCGGAGGCGAAGGCGTCGCGAGCGACCAGCAAGGCCGAGGAGGCTCCTGCGGCGGCGCGGTCGCGGCAGTCGCGTGCAAGGTGCTGGAGCGCGTCGATGGTGGCGTGTGGCAAGGTGCACTTGAGCTTGAGCCCATGCACCGGGCGCGGCTGCGAGCCGATCCGGTCCGACTTGGTGCCCGGAACGACGCGTGATCGGCCGTACCCGCCCCCGGCCGCCTTGACGCTCCATTGGGGCAGATCATGGAAGAAGAGGACGAAGGCGTTGAGCGGCGGCGGGAGTGCGTCGCGCTCGTCCTTGTACTCGCGCACGAATCGGAGCCGGCCGAGGCTCCATGCCTCTTCGCCGGCGGCGGCGAGGGCGGCGTACCGTCCCGCGAGCGTCGCAATGAGCGCCGAGAGCAGGAAGATGACGAGGAGCAGCTGAGCGACGAGCAGCAGCAGCGGCGGCAGGTAATCGGTCGGGTAGCGCCAAATGGGAGTGGCGCCGACGACAGTCGGGTCGAGGAGCGTCGCCTCGAGGTCGAATGCGCCGAGGAGGGAGAGGAGAGGCAGGATGCCCGGCTCGTCCCACACATGGCCGTGGCCGCTTGGCCCAGGGAGCAGCACGGTGAGGGCGACGCCCGTGGCCGCGAGAAGCAGCGCGACCACGAGCAGCCACGTCGCCACCTCGTACAGCATCTGCTGCAGCGTGCAGGCGTACACGCCCACGGCGCGTGAGGAGCACTGCAGCTCGCCGACGAAGCGCGTCGTGGCGAGCAGCACGACGAGCGCGTACAGCGTCTGCACCCATCGCAGCAGCATCGCGTCGACGTTGAGGACGTCTAAGCGCACCCCGATGCGCAGAGCGGCGGCGAGGAGGAGCACGAGATGGCAGAGGGCCTCTCGCAGGTGCGCGCCGTCGTCCAGGTAGCTCAGAAGTGCGGCGGATGTGCCCTTGCGCTCATAGGCATCGAAACCCACGCGCATTGCATGCTTGAGTTGCTCGAGCAGCAGCGTCGCCGTCCATGCCCACACGACCATCTCGCTATAGCCGAGATTGTGTGGGTCGGGAACCCGAGCGCCTCCAGCGGCGAGCGCCATCGCGGGGCGCTCAGGATCGTTCGCGGTGGGCAGTGCGCATAGCGCGAGTCCGAGCAGCAGCAGGTAGGCGAGCGACGAGAGCATGTGCACTGCGTGCTTCACCTTGGGCACGCGCGCGGGGTGCACCAGTGCCCCAAACGCCGAGGGCGGCTGGGCGTCCGCATAGAGGTCGAGGGCGCGTGCCACGCCCCCCAAGCGCAGCGCACTCGCCGCATCGATGGTCTCGCACCAGATGCGCACGTCGGCGGGGGTGATGGCCGGGCGCGCGAGCCGTTGCAGCTCGGTCGCAGCCGGTGACGGGATGCACCCCGGGGGCATGCCCGCTGGCTGGCGGAGCACCGACGCAGTCACCGGGGCGATGAAGCCATCTGCCAGCTTCTCGAGCGTCTCGGCGACCTTGGGGTGCGTGCACAGGGCGCGGCAGCACGCCTTGCGCGTGTCGGACGCGAGCTCGAGTGCCGAGCGCTGCTGCCCGAGGTATTCGGCGTCGGTGCTCAGCAGCAGCACGTGCGCCTCAGCGTCAGTTGCATGCTCGAGCAGCGAGATGGCCCAACTCTCATACGTGGCCGCATCGCGGGCGAGGCCCTGTGCGACCGCGAAGCTGAAGGTGGCGGCGCCAGCGGAGCGCGCGACGGAGCGCGCGACCACGCTCGCGAGGATCGCAGTGCGCAGCGGGTCTTCACTCCTTTCCCACAGGGCACGCGCCAGGCTCGGCTCCCCACAGAGCACCGCCCAGATGAGCAGCTCGAGTGACGAAGGCAGGAGGCGCGCGCCCTGACCGTCGCAGCCGGACGGCTCCATCGTGCCGTCGGCCTCGGCGACGAGCGCGGCACGCCAGCGCATGCGCAGCAGTGAGCCGTACTCCTCTTGTGTCTCTTCGAGAACGGCTCTCAGAAGCGCGAAGCCCCAGGCACTCCCGGGGCAGAGCGCCGGACGGCTTTGCTCGTCGGCGCGAGATCGCGATCTGGAGAGGTCGAGCTCGCCGTCCTGGCGCATCCTGCTGCTCTCGCTCGGCTGCATGTACCACGCGCCCGCGGTGGTGGCCACCGCGCGTTTGAAGCGCTCGTCGTCGCACAGCGCGTCCAGTCGCACCAGGTGCATCGGGGCATGCGCCTGCAGCATCGCTGCGACGCTCGGCACATGCTTCAACAGCAGTGCCCGTTCAAGTGCGGCACCGAGGCTGGGAGCATCCACGGCGACGCCAGGCTGGCGCAAGAGCCAGCCGAGCGTCGGAGCATGCCGCCAGTCGAGTGCTGTCGCGAGCGCCTCCAACGGCTTGCCGACTGCACCCAGGAGCGAGTGCAGCAGCATCTCACTGAGCCCGGTCGCGTCGGCGCCGCCGCCCGGCCGGAAGAAGCGGAGGGCGCGCTGCCGGTGCGGCCCGATGCGCACCGTGCGCGCGAGCTGCGCGATGCTGCGGAGCAGCCCAGGTCCGTCCTTCCGATATGCCTCGTCAGGCCGCTGCACCATGTCCGACAGGGCGCGCGGCAGCGGAGCATGCTGCGTGCCCTGTGCCATCTTGGACGCTCCGGTGCACATCTCGAAGATATCGGCAGCGGCGAAGCCTGAGCTGGGGAGCACCACTACGGGCCAGCCGGCCTTGAGCGCGCCCAGCACCGCATTCAGCGTTGCGAGGCCGCCGCCCAGCACGAGCATCAGCCGCGGGCAGCAAGCGGGCGGCAAGCGGCTGGCCGACTCGAGGGCCTCGGCGGCTGTGTCCGTGCTCAGCGAAGGTGTCTGGCTGCTCAAATAGGCCTCGAGCGCGGCGCGGAAGGCCTTTGCGTGCGCAGGCTGCGACTTTTCGGGACTGCCGCCCTCGGTGAGCAAGAGGTGGCTAGCGCCGTCCGACAGCGGCTGGCCACCGCCCGTCGAGGCGGGCACGCCGTCGTAGTCGTCAGCATCGTCGGGCAGTCGGAGCGCATCATAGGTAAATATGCGCCGATCTGCGAGCTCGGCAACCTGCTCGCGCTGCGCGACCGACGTCCACGGAGCCACACCGAGTGAGACGACATCCGCGCTCGATCGCAGCACCCGACCCACAAGCTGGGTGGCACCCTCGTCGAGCGCGCCGCCGATGACCCACGCGTTGCTGATGCGTGCTGCGCTCACGAGGCCATGTGCGAGTGCGAGCTCTTCGTGTGCCGGGAGCACACAGCACTCGTGGATCCCGGCACCGCCCTCAATGCAAATTAGTGCGCCGGGCTGCTGGAGCCGCCACTCATCGAAGAGCAGCCGCTGCACGCGATGCATTTCGGCATCAGGGTCGAGAACCGCCCAGTGGGACGGCGCGTCGCGTGAGTTGAAGCGGAGGACACCGTGGTTCTTGACAATATTTATAGTGGACGGCATGTCAACGTCCAGCCGGTGCGTCGGCAGAAAAGTTCATTGTGAACAGAGAATGACTCTGTGAAGTCTAGATTCCAAAGTGCCTTGAATTGACTTGTTTCCTGATCTGTGGAAGAGTTTTAACGCCATGACTCCGAACCCGAGGACGTTTATGTGACGATCTGGATCCCACGTGGCTGGCAGGCAGCGACAAGCCCAGGGTGGCCCATGTGCTCGCTGTCCATCCACAGCTTCTTGAGCGATGCCAGGGCCCCACCAGCGCAGGCCGAGGCGAGGGCAAGGACGCCAGCATCGCCGATCTTGTTGACGCCGAGTGAAAGCTTCTCGAGCCGTGCCAGTGCTCCTCTGCTGCAGGCAATGGCGAGGGCGGTGACGCCGACATTCCCTATCTGGTTGTAGCTGAGTCCGAGGGTGATGGCAGACGCCAGAGCCCCACGGCCACAGGCAACGGCGAGGGCGATGCAGCCCGTGTCGCCGATCTGGTTGCCGAAGAGCCAGAGCTCCTTGAGCTGCGTCAGTGCCCCCATGGTGAGCAGCTCAGAAAACTCCTCCATGCCCTTGTCCGTGATGCCTGATCCAATGCTGAATTCAGAGAGCCCTGACAGCTTGCCGTCTTTCTCAAGGAGCGGGTAGAGGGCAGCAAAGCCATCATCCGTTATGTGATTGCCCAGCAGATGGAGAACGGTGATGTTCGCCATGGGCACACTGCCGCATGCGTCGGCGAGAGCCGTCACCCCAGCGTCTCCGATATGGTTCTCAGCGATGACGAGCGTCTCGATCTTTGCAAGTGCCCCAGCAGCGCAGGCCGAGGCGAGGGCTGTGCAGCCGACATCTCCGATCTGGTTCTCGTCCAGATAAAGATGGGTGAGCTGTGCCAGTGCCCCCATGGCGCAGGCGTCGGCGAAGGCCGTGATGCCAGGGTTGCCGATCTTGTTGCAGGCTAGTCCAAGAGTCGTCACCGATGCTAGTGCCTCGTTGGCCAAAAGATGGGCAATCATACTCATGTCCGTATCATTTAATCTCTTGCCAGACAGGTTGAGCGAAGTATCGTTGCCGTCTTGGATGGCATACTTGTCGAGGGCGAGCGTCTTCAAATTGGGCAGCGCCCCTATGGCACAAGCTGCGGCTAAGGCTTGGAAATGGGGGTCACCAAGGTTTCGTCCACGGAGGTCCAGAGTCGTCAATAGTAGCAAGTCGCGCTGCATAAGATTGAAAGGTGGGCTGAGGAGCGGGCTGAGCTGCGGCCATAGAACGCCGATACGCGCACGCGCTGCGTCACTGAAGCTGCGGTTGATGCACAGGGCGACAAAGACAAGGTCGGCGAGCGAAAGATAATTGACGATGACTTCACCAAGTTCGCGGAACACCGTCGATGTTTGCCGCGTGAGTTGCGGCGGTTCTTCATCGGGCGCGGTGACGTCTTTCTCGTCCGGTTTCGGCTTCGGCTTGCCGAAGAGCTTGCCGAAGAGCCCGGAGAGGCTGCCCGTCGAGAATGCGGACGCGACGCTTGAAGAGCTCGAGGCGCTGCCAAATGGCGAGGCGCTTCGCACAGACACAATCGTGTCCGGCATTGCTGCTGCACTCTCTTCTCAAAATCGGGTGTTAAAGATGGTGTGAGAATCCAGAAAGCAAGCAAGCAAGCAAGCAAGCAAGCAAGTTTCAAATGCCCGACGCCTTGCTCGCGCCTGCGCCTGACCCGCTCCGGCGACTACGGATAAGGACGCGCCTGAGGCACGGCCGGGCCAGACGCCTGACGGCACACAGACCACGCAGCGCCGCATCGCGCGCGCGGGCACTGACACGACCTGCCCCGCCCGCATGCACAAAAATGCAAAAAGAAATGAAGGAAACTGGCAAGGACGTTGCGGCGGTGCACGTCAGCGAAGACGAACGCGACGGCGACGAAGCCGCTGCGCAGCAGCGCGCCGCGGCACACGCTAGGCTGCTGATGCAGAATCAAGTGCAGCAGCAACCAGAACAGCAGCAGTTCCAGCCGCAGATGCACATGCAGCTGGCTGGCTCGGGTGCTATGGCTGCAAGCGGAGAGAAGCGCGAGCGCGGCGAGCGCGGTGGAGTCGAGCGAGCAGCAGGAGCAGACGGAGGCTGCGTCGAGCGCGTCTCACACTGTGTAGCCAGTGTGCATGACGTGCATGATGTGTCGGCAGGTGCAGTGCACGCGGAGTGTGCTGCAGCGAGCAGCGTCGAAGGAGTATACGCAGTGTACCGGTACAGCATGATGAGGGACGTCCAAGAGACGAAGGGGGCAGCAGCATGGAGCATGGTGAGAGAGCCGAGGACGGAGAGGGAGCCGAGAGAGAGAGGAGAACGCACAGCGACGTGGAAGAGGCAGCGGAGGGCAGTGAGAGAGTGAGACGGCGGTCTCATCGGCGA
>ENA-UOXG01001312-UOXG01001312.1-mixed-culture-metagenome-genome-assembly--contig:-NODE-1312-length-16266-cov-41.603664_pt1 | contig 16266 bp, 14 predicted proteins | sample MGYA00238159_ERZ761634 | MGnify/ENA primary metagenome ERZ761634 (study PRJEB28908, sample SAMN08776845) | mixed culture metagenome | isolation source: Freshwater growth medium | place: USA... | reverse complement strand
TTCCCACACTTCCATCCTTACGGTTCGGGTGCGCCACCTGATCTCAGCTTCACTCGTAGCCGTAAACACGCTTCGACGTTCGAGCCGCCTCCCCCCCCTCTTCACACCACACTCTCCTGGAAGTCGCTCTTGGTCTTGCTTGCAAATTCAGACGACCTGCAGCTTCTTCTGATCCCCATCCCCGCCCCACCACACCCTCTTGATCACAGGATCACAGCAAGGCGACCACTTGGCGACCACAGGGCTGCGCACGATTGTCTCGTCGCGCCGCAGATTGTCTCGTCGCGCCGCAGCCTCCGTCACCTCCAGCCATGCGCGCTCTTTTCGCTCCCGCCCACCCGGGTTTCGACCACTGCAGTACAGGCAGCGCGGTCGGCGATCCCCCTCCGCAGCCTCCGTGAGCTTTAGCCCTAGCAGTAGAGTGTCCCCCATGTCCCAATGCCCCTCCATTGATAGGAGGCCACCCGCTGCTCTCTGCGCTCTCTCATTCGACCCCCCCCCCCTTGCGCAACGCCTGCCTGGACCTGTGCTCCGCGTCCTTAGACCTTATAGGGTTCGCGCTTGGCGGCTTGGACGCTTGGCGTCATTGGGGGCTTGGCGGCTTGCACCTTGCCCTTATGGTTGCCCTCACGCCTCTTGATGAGCACATACAGAGCAGAGAGCACGAGGCCAAGACCGAGAGGAAGGCCGAGACCGAGTCCGAGCCCGAGAGGAAGGGCGAGCGAATTGCCAGTGTCGCGATCGCGATTGTTGTCGGTGGTCGTGAATGTTGGCGATGATTCGACGTCGATCCCGAGGAAGGAGGTAGCGGCCGAAGTCGAGCCAAGTTTGGTGGTGAGAGCGTTCGTGATGCCGGAGGCGGTGGAACCGACGGGAACGGCTATGACAGCTGTGATGATCACGGAACCGGCAGCGACTTGAACAACGACGAAGGACGGGGGGACCTGATGAGGGGGAGACGGAGGGGGATGTGTGATGGGGGGGGGGGGAGAGATGTAGGGGGTACAAGTGACGAGGCAGGGGTGACGAGGTAGGGGGGGTAGGGAAGGAGAGGGTAGATGCGGCTCTCACCCCGGCCGCCTCCGCAAACTTGATTTGGAGATTCGTCCTATTCTGCTCATTATAGTCAGATACGCTGCCTTTCGCCACAAGCGTGACCGTGACTGTAGCAGCGCTCCTCGGTGGGGATGGCGGCGGCGGCGGCGACGGCGGCGACGGCGGCGAGGGCGGTGGGGATGGCGGCGGCGGCGACGGCGGTGGGGATGGTGGCGGCGGAGACGGCGGCGGCGACGGCGGTGGCGGCGACGGCGGCGGCGAGGGCGGCGGCGGAGACGGCGGTGGGGATGGCGGCGGTGGCGACGGCGGCGGCGAGGGCGGCGGCGGCGACGGCGGTTGGGATGGCGGCGGGGATGGCGGCGGTGGGGATGGCGGCGGCGGCGACGGCGGCGGCGAGGGCGGCGGCGGCGATGGCGGTTGGGATGGCGGCGGGGATGGCGGCGGTGGGGATGGCGGCGGCGGCGGCGGCGACGACGGCGGTTGCATGTCGCAGTGGCTTGGTGCCACGAGGCCTAGGACGAAGAGGCAGAGCTTCATCTCGCGAAATGCGCGCGCGTTGCAGGTCCGTGCTTGTTTTCGAGGTTCGCGGTCGAAATAGAAATCCAAAATCGAAATTGCAGGAAGTTACTTTTGGAAAACTGCGCTAAACCAGTTGCAGCCGCGCCCTCCCGATTTCACACGCCGATTGTGCGCAGGAGCAGTGGCGGTAGCGCAATCGCGTTTGAACTTGACTTGACTTGCCTTGACTTGCCTTGACTGAACCCACGACCCGTGGAGATTCGTGCGATCACCGAAGCGAGACACCGGCGTGATGCGCGCCGCTGCCATGCTCCTCGGCTTTGTGGCCTCCGCGGAGGCGTACACGATGGGTGCGATGCCCGCCACCGGGCGGCGGGTGTCCGTCCAGATGGGCGGCATGGACACGAGCAAAACGTATGACTACCGCACTGGCTCGACGCCCGGGTACTCCGGAGAGAAGTTGCCATTCTCCCCGTCCTCACGCAAAATGTCTCTCAAGGGCGCGACTGGTGTCAAGTATGAGATCATCGGTGACATCACCTCCGCTATCACTGAAGCCGTGGCCTTCTATGGCAAGAAGGCGATTGCGAGCAAGGGAAGCTTCACGCTGTGCATCCCGGGCGGAAGCGTTGTCAAGGCAGCGAGCACGATGAAGAAGGACGCGATGGACTGGTCGAAGGTCCACGTCTTCTTCGCGAATGAGAAGCTGAATGACATGGCGTGCTACAACGGTGCGCAGGAGTTCATCAAGAACGTCGGCATTCCGGAGGCGAACGTGCACAAGACGATGGATGGCTCGTATGAGAAGGTTGCGGAGGACTACGCCGCAAAGATCTCTGAGCTCGTCCCCAAGAACAAGCATGGCGTGCCCTCCTTCGACCTCGTCCTCCTCGGCACGGGCGACGACGGCCATGTGGGCTCTCTGTATCCCAACACGCCCGAGCTCATCAACGGCTACGGCACTGGCAAGCTCGTGATGCCGATCAACAGCGGTGGCAAGGGGACTGTCGCGATCTCCATGGACCTGATGAACGCGGCCGATGCGGTCGTGCTCTCGGCCGTGGGTGCCATCCGCAAGGATATGGTGAAGGCCACCAAGGAGGGCCACTCTAGCATGCCCACGGGCCGAACTGGTGGCTGGATGTTCGGCAAGTTCGCGCAGTACCTGTGGCCGGCTGGCCTGGTGAAAACGGCGGATCCCCGCAACACCATCTGGCTTGTCGATGGGCCCGCCTCGCCGCTCTAAGCCGCTCGGGCTCGCAAGGCCTTCTTTGCAGCGTGCAGGTACTCCGGGTTCGAATCGGCCTCGATGCCGTGTCACCCACAGCACTGACGTCGCTCGTCGGGGATATCAGTCGCGGCGCTGCGTAGAGTCGTTCTCTTTGCACGACGGATGGTGGACATTCATAGTAGTCGTCCCGTCGCCCCGGGATAATACCATGTATTCGTGCATACTTGAAGTAATGAGGGTCAATTGGAACCAATACCTAAGCCTAACACCAGGCCCCTCTGTCCCAGCGCGCGGTTAGCGCTTCGAGCCGCCCGGCGTTATCCGCAATCCGGCGATTAAAAAGGTCCGTGCCCGAATCGTTCGGTTCCAGCCGCCTTCCGGGCGGTCGCCGTCGGCCGACGATCACGTTGGTGAGAGATGGCCGACGCGCGGCGCGGCTCGCGGCGCGCACGGACGGTATGGTAGTGGTACGCGTACCTGATACGCCGTGTGAGTGCGGGGCTTCACCGCGTGTCTCTGTCTGATGGTACGCCAACGGATCAACGCTAGGTTGATGAACGCGAATCGACCGTACATCGTGCATACATCGGCACATGTCTCGTGCGCGCGTACTGCACCGGGGCCCGTAGACGTCACCGTAGACATCGGACGGATCACGCTTTCTTGAAGAGGGCCTGCCATGCGTCGCTTCCCTGTGGGAAGTCACGCCCTGCGCTTGAAGCGACCGAAAAATCGGTGTCCGCCGCCACCTCGGAGCGCAAAGCCTCGACGAGCGCCATGGCGATGGCACCACGGTGGGAGTCGCCAGCCCCACCAGTCTCCGTGGTGGCGGTGAGCGCGGCCGAGAATCCCGGGCCTGGCAGCGTATCGCCACGGGTTAGCGAGACGGAGAGCGCGCCGCAGTCGTACAGAAGTCGCCAATTCACCTGCGTGAGGCGCGGTGTGTGGCACAGAGCGTCAGTCGTGGTGTGGCGTGCGCGGTGTGAACAGCGCACGTGCGCGACGTGGCGATACTGTAGTCTCGGCGCTCATCACGGCGCTGTGTGCGGCCCAGGCCTGGCGAGGCGTGGCGAGGCGTGGCGAGCGCCGTGCCGAGCGCATACCACGTCCTGCTGCCCGATCGTGTAGAAGGCCGGGTTGAGAAACATGGGCTCGCCGGCGCCGCCCATGAGTGCATCGCCCGAGGCGCCACCCTTGAGTGTGCCTGCGCGGATGATCGTCGTGCTCGCGCCGACCTCTTTTGCACGAGCGCGCACAGACGCCTCTTGGGCTTGATATTGTGCCACGAGGTCAGGATCGCCGGCCCATATCTCCGCGTTGGCCGCAAACTTGGCCGCCTTGGGAAAGAAGCCCATACCCGCGCCGTTGAGGTAGCGGCTCATCAGCGCGACACGCTTCAACTTCGAGCCCGTAGGCAAGAAGACGCTCAGAGCAGAGTCTGGCATGGCCTGCTTCTCCGAATCGAAGGCCACGATCAAGCCTTCGCAAGCTGCTGCAGCAGTTTCGATGCCCTTCTCGGCATCACCGCCAGCGATGGGCAGGAGCTTGATCGGCAGCGAGCCCTGCGGGTACTTATCGTCCCATAGGAAATCTTTGGCCTGCTCGATGAACTGAGGAACACATGCCAACGTGGTCTGGTAGCCTCGGATGGCTGCAAGGCGCGCAGCAAGGAGTTGAACTGCACCGTTGCCGACTACAAGCACCGGTGCACCCGGGAGCACCACGGCTAAGGCCGAGAGCGAGGCGCCGAGGAGTGCCATTGATAATTACATGAACGGCGAAATGCAGATTGCTTGGAGCAGTTGTGGAGATTGTTTCCAGCCGAATGGTGCTGAGCGATGTGTGTGCCTGTTACGGTACAGTACTTGACTTGACTTGACTAGTGGTGGCCGGCAACAAAGAGCGACTCAATCATCTTGCCAACCATGCCACGAAGCCTGGAGTCGACCTCCGCACTGCTGTGCGGCGGCACCGCAGGCATAGGCCTCGCGACGGCCAGAGCACTGGCGTCGGCTGGCGTGCCGCGAATCATGCTCGTGGGGCGGTCGCGAGAGCGAGGAGAGGCTGCTGTGAAGTCCGTGAGTGCTGCTGCTGCATCTGCCGATGTGCGCTTCACTGCGGCTGATGTGACGACGCCCAATGGCGCGACGCGAGCCGTGGCTGCAACCATCGAAGACTTCGGCGCCATCGACTTGCTGGTTAACACGGGTGGTGGCACTGGAATGCCCGAGCTGTGCTTCAAAACGCCGATCGAGACACTTACACAAGGCATGGATGGCCTGCTCCGTGGTGTGCTGCTGCCGTGCCGCGCGGCACTGCCGCATATGATGGAGCAGAAGAGTGGCACCATCATAAACGTGGCGTCTGATGCCGGCAAGTTAGCGACTCCCGGCGAAGCTGTCATCGGAGCTGGAATGGCTGGCGTGATGATGTTCAGCCGTGCGCTCGCACTAGAAGCGTCGCGAAATGGGATCCGTGTCAACTGTCTGACGCCGAGTATCGTGCGAGGCACACCCTTCTATGACGAGCTCATGGTGCACCCATTTGCCTCTAAAATCTTTGCGAAGGCCGAAAAGGCCGCATCGCTTGGCGTTGTTGATGCGGACGAACTTGCCCAGCTGGCCGTGTTTCTCGCGTCGCCGGCGGCCGCCAAGATTTCGGGGCAATGCATCTCAATGAACGGCGGCATCTCATTCGCGTGAGGGCCTGGGCGTGGAGCTAGGACCGCTAGAGCTCTACCGGGGTACCGTACCTCAGCATCTGGGCTCCTCACACCGCGGTTTGGAAGAATGGGCGCCGCCGTCGGCGCGGCCCCGGTGTGCGCTGTGCGCGCGCTGCGCTGCGCGCGCCCTCTCCCCCCGTGTTGACAGCACACTTACACGTTACTTACACGTACCCCCTAAACGCGAGTCCAAGATACATGTACGTCGCGGCGCCCTCACCCGAAACTTCCAGCACACTTTCGAGAACCAGGCACGACCTTTTCAACTGTGAGTTGGTGCCTTCTCGGAACCGAGCACGCTCCGGCTCACAGCCGTTTCACACAGAGCTGTTCTTTTCATGTTGCATGCTCGCCGCCTCGGGGTGGCGGTTGCAGCGGGGTCCGCTGCAGCTGGTTGTGCTTGGTTGTGCAAGCCTGGCACAACCATCCAACATACCTCGGCTGGGCCGCCGCAGGCGCTCGTCGCTGGGCAGCCGCTTCTGAGCACGTTGCACTCCAAGAGCTGGGTGTCGTCCGACACCGTGCGCTTGCGATTCGAGCTGCCGACGCCGGCGCACGCGCTCGGCCTTCCTGTGCCGGGCCATGTCATGGTGGTCGACGCGGCTACTAATTACCGGCCGTACTCGCCGATCTCAATCGACAGGAATGCCAAGGGCTTCTTCGAGTTGCTTGTGCGCAAGTACCCGCAGGGCCAGTTCTCTTCCCAGCTCGCTCGGATGGAACCTGGTGACCAGGCCACCTTCTTTGGGCCCGTGGCGAGCCGCTTCGAGTACCGGCGCGGCGCAACTCCGCAAATTGGACTCGTGGCTGCAGGCACGGGCATCACGCCGATGTGGCAGGTCATCCAGGCTGCGCTCGCTGACTCCACCGATACGACGCGGCTCTCGCTGGTGTATGCAAGCAAGTCGCCGAGCAGCATCCTGCTCAAGGGCGAGCTGGACCGTGCTGCAGCAGAGCATCCCGATAGGCTGCGTATTTGCTTCCTCGTCAGCCAGCCCGATCCGGCGCCAAGTGGTGGCACGCGCATGGTCGAATGGGAGGCCCTTCCCGCGGGCGTGCAGCTCGGCCGCATCGACGAGCATGTGCTGCGGGCGCATCTGCCAGCCGCGCCCGACTCTGCACGCACTGAGCGCCTTGAAGACGCGTGCCATGTGCTTGTGTGCGGTCCGGACTCGATGATCCGCGACCTCTGCGGCCCCCGCGCGCGCGATGGCGGCGTACAGCCCGGCCCGGGTGGCGCCATGCAAGCGCGCCACCCCGCTATCGGAGGCGTGTTGCGCAACCTTGGTTACCGGTCGAGCCAGGTGACTTGGTTGTGAGTCTGACGTTGCCTCAGTAGTGTAATAGAGATTACCCTAATTTGCGAATAAGTACGTACACACCACCCGCGCGGGATTTCGTTCACGCGGCAACGCGAGGTTCGTTCAAGCGCACATGTGCTTGTCCCTTCGCGCGCTTCGGTGCTGGCCCCCCCGCGCCCCGGCAGCGGCACGGCCGATCTGACTTCTGAGATGTGAGATCTGACAAGTGACATCTGTCGCGACCTAAGTAAGGCTAAGTCGAGTGTGGAGACTGCAGGCTGGAGACAGACAGTGTTGGGAGAGTAGATCGCTATGCGACTTACGTGACTATAGTGCGGAGTTTCACGGGCGTGCGTTCGAGGTGCGTGATTTTGGTGTGAATTCACGCCCCTCCCTTTCACTCCCTTTCTCTGGCCTCGCGCGCATTTCACGACCCGCGCGCGCCCCGTGCGTATGCCGACGCCGCCGCACGGCTACGTGCTTCTCGAGCGTCACATTGAGAAGAATGCAGGATCTACGTTTCGCGAGATTCTCTTCCAGAACGAGCTGCGCGGTAGGTGCATGTATTGGGGTTACCAGTTGCGGAGCGTTGCCTGGAACAGCTTCATCCCCGCGATGTACAATTTGAGCACCGAGGACATCCCTCCGCGAATCTGCATAGAGGCGCACAGCCACATCGACCACGTGACAACATGGGTGCAACGGTTCGAGCAGATGCAGGAGATGCGCGCTCATTTCGAGCGCAGACCGGAGCTCCGAAACAAAGTGGTGATGACGCTCCGCTTGCGCGAGCCGTTCTCACACTACGTCTCGTACTACCTGTGGACGGTCGTGGAGCGGCAGCACCGTCGGCCTGATCGCTTCGGCTCGAGCTTCGAGCAATGGGCGCGGAGCGTGCCCAATCTGCAGACGGAGCTGCTCCTCTCGTCCAAGGCGGCATTCACGGCCTCTTATGCGCCAGTCGGTAACAAAGATTTGGTCGCCTGGAAACGGAATTGGGACAACCCCGAGATAGCGGCCCAGCGGCGCTCGCTCGCGATTCGCATGGCCAGCGGCTTTGACGTGCTCGGCACGACGGAACGCTTCGACGAAACGACGCTGCTCGTCGCACAAGCTCTGAACTGGAGCACTGCCGACGCCGCGCAGGCTCCCAGCAAACGAGATGCTGCGCCGCAGCCGTCGGACTCTTGCATGACGCACAAGCGGGGCTATTTGGCAGGGCTGAGGAATCTGGGCCCGTGGCCTTGGTGGTGCCGCGTGCTCGGCCGCGACAAGGCCGCGGAGCAACGGCGGGTGCATCTGCGTGTGTGCCCCAATCAAACGGCATGCGCTCTGCTTATACGGCAGATAGCGCCAGTGGACCACGAGTTGTATGCGCTCGCGAAGACGCGCCTCGCCGCGGCGATCGCGAGAGCCGGGCCGAGCTGGGGCGCACAGATCGCGGAGGTGAAGCGGATCAACAGAGCCCCCAAACGAAGCTTCGACAGGGAGATGCTGTGCGCGTGGCGCACGATCCGGCCGATGGTCATTGGAGGGAAGGAGGCCGAAAAGAATCTGCGGCGCATCGTGTACGCCGCCGCGCCCAACTTTACGAGCAGCGAGACCGCTTGTATTCCGGGTGCGCAACAAGTGATGAAGCACATCTGGGCGGAGCATCGAATGGGCGGGCGCATGCCCCTCGGCTTTCCGATGGGCAGCCTTGTCCCGTACACGGCTGCGTTCCCGATCAAGTATCGCTTACGGCTGGAGAGTCTGATCCGCGCTCAGCAGGCCCGAAGAAACGAGAGCCGAGGCACGCGGCGAGCCCCGAAGAAAGCCACAGGGCGACGAAATGGACGAACTCGGACCATGAATCGGACTGCCGTCCCGAGTCGCGATGGTCGTCGCATTTCGACGCAATTGTCATGGACCTCGAAAACTGGTTGGTCGTTTTAGGTTGAAGGTTCGAAGGAGTTCACTGTCGACTGTGGTCACGCTCAGATCGAGCACACAAAGAGAAAAGAAGGACTGTCAAAGGCAAGATTAAGATTGCCCGTGTGTCGTGCCGCCCCACCTCGAGAAGCGGATCGGACTTGACGGAGTGCTCACGAGAGCGCCTTCGCTTGTTAATCCAGAGCGCAATATGGTCGCCGCTTTCTACCTCGCATCCCTGCTGTGCGCCTCATATGTGCCGGCGGCGCCGCGCGGCGCACCATTGCGCGCGGCGAGCCGAGTGACTGCACCCATGATGATGCCGATCGGTGTGCCCAAGGTCGCCTACCGCGTGCCTGGATCAGCATACGCCGACTGGGTAAGCAACCTATTGCCACAACGCGCTGCTCGCTTCTCGTCCTCCTCCATCATCGTCTCATTCTCCATCTTCGCCGCCAAAATATCCGCCGACACCACCTCCTCCGTTGTCCCACTAGCTGACGACGCGCATCCGTCCGCCCGCTGCACAGGTGGATCTCTACAACCGCTTGTACCGCGAGCGCATCCTCTTCCTTGGTCAGGAGATCAATGATGAGATCGCCAACCAGATCATTGGCGTGATGCTCTACCTCGACTCTGAGGACAACACGAAGCCCATCAGTCTGTACATCAACTCCCCAGGTGGCTCGGTGACCTCGGGCTTCGCCATGTTCGACACGATGCGCCACATCAAGTCGGAGGTTTCGACAATCAACGTGGGCCTCGCGGCCTCGATGGGCTCCTTCCTGCTCATGGGCGGCACCAAGGGCAAGCGGCTCGCGCTCCCGCACTCGCGCACGATGATCCACCAGCCGTCGGGCGGCGCCCAGGGACAGGCGTCGGACATCAAGGTCGAAGCCGAACAAATCCTCTCCATCCGCGAGCGCGTGGTCAACTACTACTCGCAGCTGAGCGGGCAGCCGCGCGAGAAGGTTCGCATGGATATCGACCGCGACAACTTCATGAGCGCCGAGGAGACGCTCAAGTACGGTTTAATCGATCGCGTCATCCAGAGGACGTGAGCGCCGCTCGCACCTTGAAGCCTGTGAAGCTTGCTGTGAAGGCGGGGCGCCCACCCGCCCGCCGCCGTCGAGGCTGCTGTGGCGCGGGCCGCACGATGATCCGCACGAGCGGGCGGTCTCCTCTCACGCGCTTTGAACACGTACTGCATAGCGCTGTGAACACGTACAGCATATAGCTCGGCACAGAGGCTTCATTGTACATATTGGGCGCACCGGCGCGAGCGGCGCGCGCGCGCGCGCGCGGTCGCCCGCACGCCGCAGCGGGCCGTTGTGCGTTGAGGCGGCTTTTGGCTTTGGTCCCTTTGCGTTGTATCTGATCGGATGAGCACACACCACTGAGAATTTCAGGACACTGTTTCGTACTTTCACCGTAAGACTTCGACGAATAAAAATAAAAATGGTTGAATCATGAATGTAGCGGAGAAGTCGACAGTTCCGACGGATAGGTAAAGGAGCCGGCCTCGCGAATCGACAGCCGTTCAAACGGCCTGTCTCGGTTACATCGCGCCGCGCGATCCGCGCGAGACGGCGGCTCTCGAGGCCCCGGGCGGCCATTCGTCCTCAGCAGGCCGGCCGCCGCCGGGCAAACCTGCTCACTTCTCCTTCCATGGACTGAGGAACTCGAATTGACGGAACTCTTGCGTGAGCTCGAGCGGCTCGGTGACGACGCGCTTCTTGCTCGGATCGTACCGGCACTCGACGAAGCCGGAGAGCGGGAAGTCCTTGCGCAGCGGGTGGCCCTGGAAGCCGTAGTCAGTCAGGATTCGGCGCAGGTCGGGGTGCCCCTCAAAGTAGATGCCGTACATGTCCCACACCTCACGCTCGAGCCAGTTGGCACTTGAGAAGATGCCAGCGAGCGACGGCACGCCGCTGTCGCCCTCGTGCCCGCCGACGAGCGTCTTGACACGCATGCGGCTATTGTGCTCCACGCTCAGCAGCTGGTACGCGACCTGCGCGAGGCGGGAGCAGGGTGTTTGGTACAGGGGTGATCGGAAAATGAGCCGAGGCTGCACCGGTGTGCATGCAGACAGGCGGCGCTCGAGATTGCAGCGGCAGTGGTGGCCGAGGCGGGCCTCAGGCGCACCTCGAAGCGCTTCTCGCGCGTCGGCACGTCGATGGCGGTCACATCCATCAGAGCCTTGCAGCGTGTGCCAGTGTGGTTCTTGAGGAAGTCGCACACGGTGAGCACATTGGCCGGCTCGACGTAGAGCGTGGGCTCGCCCGCCACAACGACGCCCGATGTCACCAGCCGCGGCAGCATCGACTTGATCGACTGCAGCGTCTTTTGCGCGGTCGTGAAAGCCAGCGACATGGTGGAGAACACAACACGCACGAAGGGCGAACCCCTTTCCAGTCCTGCTCGAGAACTTAGTCCGGTGAAAAGTCTCGTCCGGAAACTTCCCCCAGGCGTCCGGTTCCCCCTGGTGTTTTCGAACGGGTAGGAGGCGTGATTCCGTCTTCAGCCCAGTCCCCCCGCGCATGAAGGTCGCATGAAATGCTACTAAAGGGCGTCCACACAGCCTCCAAGAAGGCGCGGCGCAGGCTGCTCCTGCTGGCGTGCATCGCTCTCGCAATCCTCTCTCTGGACCGGCTGCGTCGCGCCCGTCTCGAAATCCTCCGCCGAGGACAGCGCTGGCTCGAGTGCCGCTTCAGCCGCACGCGGGCAAGCCTCGCGCACCACATTGACATGCAGGTCGAGGCGGCTCTCGACCGTGCGGCGAGGCACCTCAAGGCGCACTTCAAGGACCACTCGATGCCACTTATCCTGCAGCGCGCCATCGACCACGCCATGGATTTGCTCATCCCCGAGGTGCGTCAGGAGACGTTTAGAGTCCTTGATGAGAACCTACGGTTCCTGCAGGCATCGCGCCTGCCGCTGCAGGGCACGGGCGCGCGGCTTACTTTTTCGCCGCTCTCTCCGCGGCGTGTTCTCACCGGGCTGAGTGGCACGCCATCGCACGCCGCGTTCGACCTGGCGGGCGGCAGCAGCGCGGCGAGTGGAGATGGTCGGGTGGACAACCAGCAAGGGCTGCTGCTCCTGCTACGCCGTGGCCGCGCGACGATGCTTCACACGCTTTGGCCGCACGATCGAACCGTCTGGCGCTGCGTGCGCTCGCCGCACTGGTGGCTGCTCGAGCTGCTGGGCGTTCTGCCTTGGGTGGGCATGTGGTGGTGGCTGCTACTCGCCGCAGCAGTAGACAAGGCCGACGAGTACCAGCTGTGTCAGTTCATAGTGGCGCTCCGCTTCTCACACTTTGCGACGCTCGGCGTGGGCGCTACGCTCTACGCGTGCATCCAGTCGTATCGGTGCACCGTCGACGCGACGCTGCCATGCCAAGCGCTTGCTCCCCAACTGTCGACCCTCGATGCGTGCTTCTGGATGCTCCAGCTCGCGATCACGCTGCGAGCGTTCATGCTGCTGCCACACTCGCTCAAAAAGGGACAGCGCGTGCTCGAGCGGCGGAGTCGCCTCACGCCCGACTTCCGGGCCGCGATCGCGGCTGGCCAGCAGCCAGCGCCGCCCGACGGCGCACCGATGGGCGGCATGCTCGGCCACCTGATGTGGTTGGACGCTGCGCTTGCATCGCTCGCTCTGCTCGCGGCCGCGATGGCGATCATGCTCGCCGACGACGAGAGCGCGGCGCTGCGCATCACGCTCTACTGGATCCGCACGCTGCATGGGCTCGGCTCCTTGCCCTACGTCCTCTTCCGACTGCCGGGGGCGATGCCCCTTCTTACGCACGCCCGCCGAACCGGATATGACTCCCTCGGTCACACGGTACCCTTCCGCGACAATTCCACCTACTTGAGCGGCCCACCGCCGAGTGCAGCAGGCAGGGGTTCGGGCGAGCATGGCCCGGTGGCACGCCGACTCTTTGCGGAAGAACCTCTTGCTGAGCGCGGCGGTGGCTTGCGGTGGGCCGAGTGGTCTTCTTGGCAGTTGGTGGCGCGACCTAGCTCGTAGCTGGTTGCGCAGCAGCAGCGCAAGGAGAGGAGCGGACGGCGCCCCGCGTCATCAGAATCAGTGCCAACTCTCGTGACATCCACTGATATTAATCCGTCTCCACACACGTAACACACAATACGTATTTTCCTTTTTCGCCTAAATATTTGAAATAATCGATAATAAATTTTTAATACGTTATACGATACGTTAAGGATAGGGTCGAAATCGACGTGTCGCTGACTCGCTGTGCGAGTCGCGGTATTCTCAATTCTCGCTGTGACGGTGAGTGAGTCGGTATTCTCGATCCGCGCGCCCTGTTCGGATCGATCGTATCACGTATGTCAATCGGTGCTGATCATTGCGTCTGGACTGGTGCCCATGACTTTTGCGTTGTCGGCGTGGGGCGGGGCCCAGGGGACGCAGGAGGGGATGCACCGGAGAGCCGCGGCGCTCCGGAGGGAGCCGCGAGGCTTGGCTCGAGAGCGCGCCAGCGCGGCCGCGCGACGGCCCGCCGGCCCGCCTGCCGAGTGCCCGCCTGCCGAGTGCCGTTCCGACACGACCGAGAGGACGCGCGCGCCAGGCGCAGGCCGCACACCGGATTCTCCGTTCGAGTCGGCATCCGTACGGTGCATCGCCTCGCGTCGCGGGCACAGCGCAGCCACGCAGGTGACCACGAGCACTGGACCGGACTTACGACCGGATACGCGGATAGGCATCAACACACAGGTGCGCACTGTCGCCCGCGCCGACATGAGCACGCCGCACAGACCCGCAAGCCAGGCCCGTGCGCCTCGACTGACCGCACTCTCTCGGACCTCCACAGTCGCCTGCATACACGATGCAGCGGGGCTGGTCTGGGATTGGCATGGTATTGGCATGGTATGAGCCACACTCGCTCTGCATAGCCATATCGCTGATCGGGATTGCAGCTCGGTGCAGAGTATGCTAAGGAGGCGCGTATGGAGGCGCGTATGAAGCCCCCAGCTCCCCCCCTCCGCATGGGCACCCCCCCCCACCCCTACGAGAGCTCCGCCTGGCCGCGGGCAGCGCTTGCGAGTAGCTAGGCCACCGCAGCCGTGACCGAAGGTGGCGTTTTGTCATCGTCCTTCTGGCCGCCGCCAGCGCTCATCGCCAGCGCGCGCAGCCAAAACGCGACCCCCTTGGCGCCCGGGTCGGGCACGGCGGCGACTGTCTCCTGCGGGACGTACGAGGCGCGGCCGGCACCAGCGCTCATCGTCCTGGTCGCTTCGGCACCAGCCTCTGCAGCGTCGGCCGCCGCGGCGAGCGCCGCTGCCATCGTGCCGCCCGCAACCGCGACGCGATCGATGGCCTCAGCTGCTGGGATCAAGGCATCGAGCATCGTTCGGTTGCCGCGACTCGCTCCTCCGTAGCGCGTCATGGCCGCGCAGCCGGAGGCGAAGGCGGCGGCAGCGGCGGCGACCGAGGGCGGCGAGTTCATTAGCGCACCAGCCACCGCGTTTAGGAAGATAGAGTACAGTGCGCCCGACGAGCCGCCCATCGAGCGCCCAACGGATGAGGCGAGACCGAGCGCCGTCGTCGCCGGGTGCGTGAGGGCGTAGCTGCTGACATCGGCCAACACAGCGGTCGCACCAGCGGTGAGTGTCGTGCCACAGTCGCCGTCACCCGCAACCTCATCCCACGCCGTCAGCTGCTTCTCGCCCGCGATCAACGCCTCAGCGGCGGCGCGGATGGCGCTCGCGACCGCGGCTGCCTGCGCTGCGTCCAAACACAGCGCACCCGCAGGTGGAACGAGCGAGGCGAGCGATCCACCAGCGCCGCTTGGGAGCGCCGGCGCGGGCACGATACGGTTGCGGTTGATCCGCCCGCCGCCGGGCCACGCTGGCGCGCTGCATGGCGCGTCGAGCCGCGCGAGCATGCTGTCGCTCAGTCGGAGCACGCTCAGCGAGAACCCGACCATGTCGAGCGCCGTCATGAACGGACCGGTAAAGCATCGCTCGACGACGACGCCATAGGAGGCTCCCTCGAGTGTGGCGACGGCGCGGCGCGCGGCGATCGAGAGCTCCATCGCCGTGCTAGCCCCCAGGTTGTTGACGAGCACGGCCACCGGGTCGCCGCTCGTCAGCGTCACGTATTTACGGCCGGCCTCCTGCGATGTGATGTACTGAAGCAGCGTGTCGACGACGCCGTCGACGGGTTGCACAGGGCTCACGACGGCGCCTGGCTCGCCGTGGATACCGAGCCCCACCTCCATGTGCCCGTCCGCGATTCGTTCTTCGCGCGGCTGCCCGGGCAGCGTGCAGCTGCGTAGCGCCACGCCCATGCTGCCGACCGCCGCCGCGGCCGCTCGCGCCTCCGCTGCGACCTCGGCGAGGCTCATTCCCGCCTCGGCCGCAGCACCTGCGATCTTATGCACGAAGACGGTGCCAGCGATGCCGCGTCGGCCGGCGATGCCCATCCCTCGGTTGGCGAGCGCGCAGTCGTCGCCCACCACCACGAGCTCAACTTTGAGGCCGGCGGCCTTGGCCTGCGGCCGCAGTGGTGGTGGCGGGTAGCAGTGGTAAACACACAGAGCGAATGTGTGCGGTCAGCCAAGGGCGCGGCGGCACGCGGAGCTCGCGCGGCGGGGGCTGGTTTGCTGGAGCGGCGGCTCGGTGTGCCGCTCGTGTCGGCGGCGACTGGAGAGGAACGCACCTGTTCGCACGCGAGGCCAAACCAGAGACGATCACCCGTGTAGTTCTTGACGATCACGAGGCAGCCGCCGCTGCCAGTGACGTGCATGATGGCCGCAAGGACAGAATTGCTCGCAGGGCTCGCAAACACGGGCCCGGCGACAGCTGCGGTGAGCATGCCAGCTCCCACCCACCCGGCATGCGACGGCTCGTGCCCAGAGCCGCCGCCAGAGATGAGCGCCACCTTGCTCTTGTCAATCGTGGCACGGACCACGACATTGTAACCTTCAATGCGCTGCAGATCTGGGTTGAGCGTGACGCCATCGATCATCTCATCGACCACGTTCTTCGGGTTGTTGATCAGCTGCGAGCAGCCGGCATCCGCGCCATTGCGGTCAGTGGAACACGAATTGAGTCGCTCCGTTCACAAGCAGGCGTTGGGTGCGGGCACATGAAAGAGCAGGTGCACGCTGTGGCGCGACACATGCGCCACAGCGTTCGATCGCGTGCACTCGGCGTACCTGCCGCGTCGTCGCCATGAGCGTCCGTTCCCGGGCTGTCCACGATTGGCAGATCGGCTCGAGCCTCGGGCCAAGCCGCGCCAGCGCCAGGTTGCCAGGTACCGCGAGCAAATCGGTCCGTGCTGCGGAATTGGAGTCGCAGATGCAATCTGAAAGGCGAGCGCTAGTCGGCCGCAGTTGAAAGATTGGCCGTCGACGCACATTTGCTCGGCCCCTAGCGTCGGCGTGTACAAGGCGTCTTGGGTGAGGGGGGCTACCAGTGTCTTCGATGCCCTCGGCGGCGTTTTGCCACCCTAGCCCACTGGGATGGACCCAACCCATGCCCCCTTAGTTCCTGACTTCAGGT